>Ga0247733_1000221_pt1 | contig 60422 bp, 64 predicted proteins | sample UWRJL043104R2_FD_180932 | JGI IMG/M metagenome (GOLD analysis project Ga0247733, IMG submission 180932) | Plant litter microbial communities from Arlington Agricultural Research Station in Wisconsin, United States - UWRJ-L043-104R-2 | ecosystem: Environmental > Terrestrial > Plant litter >...
CCATGGCTGGCAGCCTACGCCTGCGCTGAAAATCTGCGTGACTTCTGGTCTTACGAAGAAGGAGACGGAGAAAGCGGGTGTTACAGTCAGGCATGCTATTACCAAGATTGTTACAAGGAGGAAGTAGAGTCCTGTGAGGGATGTGGAGGGGATTGGGATGATTGGTCTGGCGCGTGGGAGCACTGCATCAATGGCATTTCACTTCCATTGATAGAACGGTTTTAATGCGGAGGAGAGGACAGGAGAGAGGCCTTGAGCCATGTCGATTGCTTTTGCTTCTGGTATAGAGGTTCTAGGGGTGGAGTCGATATCGTCTGAAAGTGCAATCTTGACACAATCTGCGGCTCGCTCCAACATGCACCACCTCACTGTCTAGTAATTGTCCGCGAATATTCGGCCATGGTGTATGTGACCTTCAGCAAATGTCATTCCATCGTCACAGAAAATAACTCCTTGCGAACATACCGGGGTTCCTGGTTCCTGAGCCACCGGCAAGTCAGTCGAATTTCCCAGCCCCTCCCCTGCCACCGCGGACCGGCGGGCGAGAACACCAAAGCCTTGAGCCCCCCAAACAACGCCGTCCACATCCACGTCCACACACAACACAACACGCCTCTCTCCAGCGCACTGCATCTGCCTCTACGCCCGCCACAATAGTATTCGACGTCGAAATACTGCGCGATTGACCCACTACGAAGTTCCCCGCTACGACCAAGAGAAGCGCGTCGCCTACGCAACGCAACGCAACGTCATTCGCTTGCGACTGGACATTGTCGCGGACGCTGCGGAATCGGATTTTTGCTGTCGCAGGACACCTGGAGCTGGATTGAAGAGTGCGATAGGCATTCAGGACATTCGCGAGAGGAAAAGGAGAGAAAGAGAAGCAGAAGTGCCTGTGTGAGGGACACGGCTGGCGCAAGGCGGACGACCTGATCTCGAGCTCTACACGCAGATTGCGACATAGCAAGAAAGAACAAGAGCTACACACGGACACACACCGCGTAGAAGCATCACCAAACCCGCAATTGCGCGCTCACCACAATACGTTGACGCCTGAACCTCGCGGCTGCCCTCCGTCGAACCACCCACCTACCCCCAACAAGGCCTCCCTACTCGCCGCAACCCGCACCTCGCGACAAGCAGTTGAACATTTCACAAAATGGCACGAACAGTCGTCGGCTCCGCCGTCGTAGTCCGCGAGAAATACTACTGGCCCGATGCGCAACTCAACATATGGACCATCATCATGCTGGCGACGGCAGGCACGATTTTGGGCGTGAATGCGCAGTTTATGACGATTCAGAACACGATGAGATTAGCGACGCCATGGTAAGTCCTGCACTGCACTCCTTTCTCAACGCCAGCACCCCCCACACCCTCCAACCCCATCCATCTTTCCTTCCGAGCACACCACTAACGCCACATCCACAGGATCATGCCCTACGGCGTAGGCGTCGGCTCCATCGCCATAATCTTCATCCTCATCATGCTCATCCTCATCGCGCAACGACGACTCCTCCCGGGCGTCATGATGCTGTTCAGCTTCATCCTGCTCGTCCTCTTTGTCACGGGCATCATCGGCACGGCTATGCAGCTGTTCGGCGGCCCGAATATAAACAACCAGTGCAATACGTATGTGTTTAGCAACAAGCAGACGGGGGCGGGGCAGAATAGCTTGCAGACGTTGGCTTGGCTGCAGCAGCAGAATATCTGTAAGTTGTTGACGCGTAATCTCCGGACAGCGGGGACTGGGCTAACGACGTGTTTTGTAGGCCAGTGCTGGCAAGCTGCTTTCGCGTTTTGGATCATCGGGACCGTGTTTCTGGTCTGGATGATGGTCATGGCGAGCCAGGTCAATCAGAACCAGTACGACTAGGACATCGGGACACGATCACGAACGATTCCTTCTTCGATGCTTGGCCTGTTGACGGGCTTCGAGTACGCCCGCCGGATACCGACGAGGCACTTTCAGCATTTCAATTGTACATTTTTTTTTTCACGCCGCCATGAAGCAATGGTATGGGCGGTAGCGGTATGGCGTTTTTGGGTTGGCTTTATTTGAGCGAGCGAGCAGCGTTGGCGTTGTGGGTTGTGCTTTCCGAGATACCGATGCATATGGCATGAGATGGGGGAACTGGACGAGAGGGTATTATGTTGACTACGAGACATGGGATGATGGATGAAAAGGGCAGTCGCGTTATAGCGATCTCTGTGAGGCGGTATGGCATGTGTCATGCAAGCATTTTATGCATTTTAGCAAGGTGGTTTAGGTAGCGAAGGCGGATCTAAAGATATAGTCTACACGATATAGGTCGCTAGGGAGATATATAGTTGCAGTTACCCGTACCAGCCAGCAGCACCTCAGCAACCAACAAGTCAAGATTCCAAACAGCGATTCACAACACCAATAACTTCCACCACCAAGTCTAAAACCAGTCCTTCCCGGCACCCATCCACTCCCCTTCAACTCCGCCCCCTAAATCCTCACCTAACCAACCTACCCCTGACATCTCAACCCTCGCACCGCACAATCGCAAAGCCAATCTCCGCCATGACCACGCAGACATCCAACAAGAACCACCGATAAGGCATCTCCAAGACTCCAAAAGGGTAAACTAAAACCTTGTTGCAAGCAGCGAGTGCCTTGATTTCCCCAGAACAAGGCTTGTGCTCTGGCTCGGCATGGTCCCAGACCGAATGCGCCGCCGTATCTGCGGTGCTTCGGCGCCGTGGACGCATGCGGAGGCAGGGAGAGACTGGACAGGGTGGGTGTACGGCGTCGGCAGCTGTCTGTCAGGGCGTGCGGGGTGGAGGCGAGCGTTCAGCTGCCACTGGCACGATGGCGCATGGACAGACGTCGGCCGTTTCGTCGACTGCACAAATTACCATGGCCAGCGCCGTCCAAATCCCATCACAATGCCGTCTTCCCACTAGCCCAGCCACGAAAAGGCCAGCCACCCGCTCACGCCGACCCAATCCGCGTCTCGTAACATTCCCGTATGCAAACCGCTTACCTCGCGTATCTCTCATCTCGAAGAGGTCAAGCGCCACTTTACTCGTACCCGCGCGAACCTGACACGAAATGCGCATTTCAGCCCCCCTCGCGGCGCGTCGTCGGCGCGCGCGTCCGGAGGGGCACGCGAGGACTGATTCGCTCGTTTACCGCTGGGAGAGCGAGGAGTGGTGCCATGGTGGTGGTATGACTCCTTTCTGCGTCTGCGTATGCATCTGCGAATGGTCCTGCGGCAATTGCTGATAATTGCTGTGGTGGTGCGCCTGATGCGGGTGGGAGCGTATGTACGAGTGAGGCGATGCTGATGGGACGGACCGGGCCAGATTCGGGCGAGATCTGACTTTTCGCTCGGGCACGATGAATTGCTGTGCCGCGCCGTACTCCGTACGTGCAACGAGACAGACATGACGATATTGATGATCCAATTTGTGCCTTGCGCACGCAGGAAGATCCAGTTCGCATTCGTGCACATGCGCGTTGCAGGTGCACATGGCGATTGGGCCCCATGCTCGCATTGACGATCTTGCAGCGTGGCGTCGCCGCGATTCGCTCTGCAGCTCGCTCCCAACCGCACAATCGAATTAGACGAGGTGAAAGCAGGTTTCTCGGCTGCAGGATAAGCTATAATTGTGCGAATAAAGATGCTTGTATTTCATCTTCGCTTAGTGCAGGTGCCGGCATAAAAGCGGCTGGCTGTGACTATCAAATGTGTCCCTCGCACCGCGGTGCTAAAATGCTGAAAGCAAACAGAACGAAGACGTAGAATACATTGGATGAAGATGCTACACGATAGGGGCGGGTATGTAGGAAAGGGGTGGTACAGGGCGCTTGCTGCGGTGCTAGCTCGCTTGTGCCGCCGAGGGAATGCATAACCGCGAGAGAGATAGGAAAGACTTAGGGACCACCCAGGATGACTGTGGTATCTTGGGACCAGAAAATGTTCAACCGCGAAACATGTTACGTTCCTTCGAACAGCGCGGGAAGTAAACCAAGTGTGTGCCTTCAATCCGGAAGGCTTCCAACAAAAAGATTCTCAGTAGGTGGCCGAGTTGCCGTAACGCCGTGCTTTTGGTAAGGACAGTAGATGGCAGAACATGTGGGTCTGCAAGTGTATCCAACAACACTTTTGTGTGTATACAACCGATGTGTATTCAGTGTCATGTCTCGTCGTAATTCGTTATCCTCGAACAGGGGCGAGGTTATCTTTCGTCACGTGGGTGTGGAGGGCGAAAGGCCTGGCCTTATGAGACCAGTTCGCCGCCGAGGTCCATACCCAAGCCCTCGACTTTGACGATGCCTGATCGGTCGACACCTAAGCGGGGGCTCTCGCCGGTAGGGGGCAGGAGGCTATCGAAGTTGAGTCGACGCCGAGCCTCGCGGGCGGCGAGAGGTGTCTTGGCCGCGACTGGTGTGCGCATCCACTGTGCAGGAACTTGTGCAGGGCTCGGGGACATGTTGAGGAACTCGGCGAAGTTGAGATTCGCCGTGGGCGTTTGCAGAGCGAAGCCGGGATATGGTGCACCGCCGCCGCCAGGGGTGCCCATCATCGAGGACGGTAGAGGCGTCGATTTGGGCGGCGGTGTGGAAGGGGCGAGTATGCGAGGCTTTGATGATGCTGGTCCCGGGGACGTGGCGAGATACATGAGAAGGTTAGCATCTTCCTCGCCTTTCTTGCCCTCGCGGGCTGCACCGGCAGCATTGAAGCCGCTCTGCCGAAGACGAGCCGACCGGGCGACACCTGGGGGTGGAGTGCGAGGTGCCCGGGGCGGTGATGAGCGCACGTGCGAGTGATTGAGCTGGAAGGAGGTTATGGGGAGGTCTTCGTCATCGTCTTCGGACAGGAGCGGTGATCGAGGGTCATCGGGCACGGTCGAAGCCTCTGACACAAAGGAGAGGCTGGGGGCATGGCGTCCGAAGCGGGCATGTCTGCGATGGTATACGGGCGAGGACTCGGGCAATCGGAAGCTGTTCTTCCACGAGGTGGCGGCCGTGGTGGATGTTCGCACTTTGATGCGGTTGTGGTCGCTGGTACCGGGGTACTTGTTGAAGGATTGGGCATAGCGCGGCCGCTTGCTCTGGCTGTGACTGCTGCCAGAGCGGCTGCCGGAGCGCTGTATGTCCTCGGAAAATATGGGTGCAGCAAGCGGGGACGAGTCGAGCACGCCCTGCTGGTAAAAGCGCTCCGAGACGCTCGAGGCCTCGGACATGGTCTCGTTGCTCGAGCCGGGCCGCTTCCGCTTGAGCTCAACTTCGACTCGCGGCTCGAGGTGGTCGAGCGACAGGTCCTGCCATCCGTGCTTGATCTTGACATTGGCCAGAGCGAGGCGGTTGTGCAGCGTCCGGGTCATCTACAGAGAGTTGGTTAGTACGCAATGGCCCAGGGGGCTGCCGGCATGCAGGTACCTTTGACACCTGGGCTCTCCGCAGCACCTTGCTCGCGACCTCGGCGGGCTGATCGATGCGCTCGGTGGAGGCCATGGTGGAGAGGGTTACAGACAGAAGGACGGCAGGCGGAGGAGAGGTTGATGTTGGCCCGCTGGTGTTTCACGGCGGTTGCGGGTGGCACCAGCTGAGAGCGGCCAGAGCAGAAGAAGAACGAACGTGGACAGTGCTCGCAGGGAGCACGGAGCGATACAGTCTAGCTCGACGACGGCGACGGCGACGAGAAGCACAGGCCCTCGAATGACTTGCCGCGGGCGTCTGCTCCGGGAGGGGGTGGGCACTCGGGAGCAGGGCAGTGAGCAGGCCAGCAGCAGGGCAACAGCAGGTCAATAGCAGGTCAGTAGCAGGTCAGTAGCAGCTGGGCAGATGATAATTTATTACTGATGACCCGACGGCGGGCGCTGGAGCCTTGGAGACAGCCCAAAAGCAATAGAGCGTGCAGGGGTGGAGCGTGTATTTTATGCGTCTCTGCCTGCAGAGTCGTGCCATGTAAGATAAGAACGTTAGGTAAGCCAAGGCACGGTAAGGTATGTATGGGGGAGAGCACGGCAAATCCGGATGTGCCCATGCCAGCCATCCTCAGCCACAGTGCCGATTGGCCGCGTAGACGCATCGCATTCTGCCCAACGACGGACATTGCAATGGAGCCGTCACCGTGATGTGGACATGTACATGTTGGCTTTCGTATCAGCGCCGCTGGTAGACTCAAGCACGCTGGTAGACTCAAGCACAACGCTGGGCGTAGCAGGCCACATACTGTAGCATCGACAAGTCATGGCCAGCCTCTAGTGCACTTCCCGACGCCGTTGAAATGGAGAAAAAATGCACTCGTGCGGATGGTAAATATGCGGCGCAGCACTAGTCCTCGATTCGTCCATACGTCATTGGTCCGCAACCAGGAACCGTGAAGGGCGAGCGGTACCACGCAGTTGTTTCAAGGCGCAATTCACTCTTTTGCAGTCACGGCTTGCTTCGCGCGGATCGTCTGCCCACATTTGCAGGCTGTCGCTGCTGAGTCCGGGCCTGGCACCGCTTTTGCCTGCCGCGCCGTGCAACAATCCGGGCCTGCTCCTGCGCATGCGACGCTAGATCCGGTAGCTATCGCAATCGCTCGCCTTGCTCTGCGCCGCGTCCTCAACACCACTCGCAGAGACCGCCCACACGCTCGTTCATTCGCATCTGATACTCCCCCGACCAGTGCTGACTCCCCTCGCTTCTCTCTAGGCTTCGCATCGTCGCATTCCCCCAGCTACACCATCATCCGTTCGCTACATTACACGCGCGTCCCACGACGAGCTTGTACGACCTTCTCGATCGTCTCACAAGCGCCCTCCACCTTTCTCCCATGAGTCCGTAGTTGCTCTCCCGCCCTCGAGCCAACGTCAAACCGGCCATGCCTTCCTTCCTCAGCAGCCTGCGGAGAAAGAGCAAAGTCAACGCCAAAACAGGGACGCCTGATCCGGCCTACGCGAATGGACACAGCAATGGCGTGTCGCGGCGCAAATCTTCGTCCACCTTGGACTCGTCGGCAGTCGCGTCATCCAATACATCCACCACACCTGCAACTTCGACATCCGGCGAAGCCTCGCAGCAGAACCTCAAAGAGGGCGTCCCGCCTCTACCCACCCCGCGACCGCAGCGGCCTGGCGTGAACCCGACCAAGCGATATAGCATGAACGTAAGGACACGTTGATCCTGTAGACAATCAGTAACTAACACCACTATAGGGACTGTCTTCTCCGAGCTCCAACCAGTCTTCCAACCCATCCTCGTTACTCGCACCCCGCGTACTCTCCGTCTCGGACAATTCCTGGGTAGGCTTTTTGTCGTATTCTCGAAACAAGACACTGACAAAAGCAGGTCCATCAACCTGTACTGCTCATCTTTGGTCAGATCGGCGAGTCGGGTCTCAAGCCGCTGGATGGCACTGTGACCGTCAATCATCACCAGGGCCACTTTCCCCCGACGGCATGGCCGGTTTGCGACTCGTACTTCAAAGCTCTCATTCACCTCGAGCCGGGATGGAACCGCCTGCGCGTCGATTTCACATCACCCAAGGTCTCCTCGGGCAATACCTCCATCTCTCCACATTCATCGTTCCTCAATATCAACTATCTTCCCCTGACCCACAACCCGCCCCTTCAGCTCGCAATCATCTTGGGAAGCGATTCTACTGGTACTTACGATGCTATGCCTGACCGTTTGCAACGCGAGGGAAATGGACTGGAGCTTGCTATCAAGAAGTTTAGGATGGCTGCATATCTGTGGCAGGCTTTCACCGGCGAGCAGATGTTGAGGCACGGTTTTGGACGACGATGTTTCCGGTTCGAAGAGGTTTGGGAACCTGGTACCCTGAGCTACCAGGACTGGGGAACAGGCCAATATCGGAACCAAGCGAAGATTCACGTCATCCGATCCAGTAAAACCGTCGCAGAGATTAGAGACTTGGACCGCGCACAACAGTACGAGAAGGGAACTAAGAAGGGGGAACTCTTCGGTATTGCAACGGAAGCTGTGAAGAACTACTTTCAGATGAAGCCCGGACAAAAGCAATACGTCTCGTGCCTGTTCCTCGATTCACAATGGGATCCAAAGGCCCAAACGATACGCGGTCATGCTGCGCTAGGTGGAGGGGACGGCGACCTTCAACTCGCAATATGCGGCTCTCACGCGCTGCAGAGTTACCCGTCTAGCGTTGAGGAGGTGTGGCAAGCGTTCGGTGACTGTACGCGCACGGATACCGCCTTCGTCGCCAACGATTGCAACGAGTCGGGGAGCAATTGGGAAGCCGCCAACATTGGCATTGGCGCCCATCTGCATGAGACAGGCCACTTGTTCGGCTGTCCTCACCAAGAGAATGGTGTCATGCTACGCGACTACGTCAACCTCAACCGTACCTTTACCACTCGCGAACCCTATTCGACGCGTACGAAGTCGCCTGGCCAGCGGCTGATTCTACCCGACCAAGAATGCTCATGGCACATCCTCGATGCACTTCGGTTCCGGTTCCACCCTTGCTTCCGCATCCCTATTGATAACATCAACGGGGATGGCAGTGTGCAAGTCTGGAGTGTCGACAATGGCCAGGGCGGTGTGATTGCGACTTCGAACTCGGGCGTTGCTTGGATCGAAATTTTCACTGAAGGGGATGATGTTTGTCACTACTGGAAACGGTTCCCCGATACCGAAGGCGCATACCCCCGACAGGTGCCTTTGAATGAAGCGGAGTTACGCAGCATTCTACCTCCCGAGAAACAAAAGTCCCGGCTAAAACTCGAAGTATTCTCCGCTGGCGGTGGCAAGCACACCATCGAAGACCTGGCCGAGCTCGCAAACCAGAAGCTTGCACGTGTCCGCCTACCAGACGGACGCTGGGGCTTCCGTGGCGGCAAGCTGGGCTTCTCCCAAATGCAAGGTTCGCAGCCTCAAGAGCTGATCCTCGAAAGTGCAGACAGCTCGAAGAAGATTCTGATAGCCCTTCGCGTCTACCACGGCTTGGCTGTAGACGGCATCGAGTTCGTATACGCAGACTCCACCAGCCAGCTGTTTGGCAAGCGAGGGGGACAGGCGGGTGGGAGCGAGTTTGCGCTCGATGTGAGGAAAGGCGAGCTCGTGATGGGCTTTGCGCTTCGGGCGGGTCTGTGGATCGATGGTATTCAGATCATTACAAACCTGGGGCGTAAGAGCGAATGGTTTGGTAATGCTCATGGTGGAAGCGGGTATGTTCACATCGAAGCCTACCATTGAACATCTGACTAACACTTCTTCCAGACATACGCTAATCCCTCCACGCGGGTATACTATCGGCGGACTGTCCGGGTCCTGTGCGCAGTGGCTCGACGGTTTCCAATTGATCATTACGCGTTGAACGGCATGCATAAACCACGGCGGTTTGCTTGGATTACCTCTGCGTAAACACACTTCATCGGCTTTACAACATGTATCGAGTCTATAGAGTATGGTGTTAGTATGGTAGCTATATTGAGCACCTTTAATCACTAATACCTTGCAAGGTATACCTCTTTTTTGGTTCTCTAGGGGTTATGGACTTGAACGGTTTTAGGGCACGGTTACAGCTAAAGAATTAATGTTGTAATGTCTGTCTGAGGTGGTCGATGTTGGTTCGCGTGAAATGCTGATTGGGCTGGTCTGTTGACGCTTTGTGTAGGGGGCTTGATGGGCGTAGAGTGGCGATGGAGTGCTGCAGATGGGTGCCAGGGTGCCTCATCTGGGGTTTTGATAGTCCCAATTAGCCTTCGTCAGGGCGTTAATACGCCCACGGGACAAGCTGAAGGTTGTAAATTGCAACCCTGACCACCACCAAACAAGATGGCGGTCACCTCATTGCAGGGTGGGTACCGATACTCTCAACAACCGTACTTCGACATGGCGAGCGAGCAATGTGACCTCTTGCTGCCTGGAATTCGCAATAGATCTCTACGTCGCTGACACCTCCCATGTCTCCTCTCTCATCACCACCACAGCCTTCATCATCGGCTCTCCCATCTGTTGACGCCGAGCCGCAAATAAGCACACGGGGGTCTCATGAACGGAGTGCACCCCCTTCCCCTCTGGTCAATATTTACCTGTATACCGCTCCCTGATTGGTTCATGAGCGACTCTGTCTCATATCATACAGAAGAACGGGAAGGAGGGGCGCACACTGAGAAGCCGGCGCTTGCTGCACCACTCATGCGCCTACCTCAGACATCCAAAACCCCAAGGCAGTTTCACATTCACCAGCAGGCAGCACCACAGTCAATCTTGCCAAGTAGGGAAACGATGAGGCTGAGGGTACTACCCCATCCGCTCGTCCGCGGGCAGGATGCTTCCAACGACACTCTAATCTTCCCATGTTGCAGTCGTGTGCGTGACAGGATGGCGACCAGTGACGCGCGACGCCGACTTCGCTGTGCCGACTACCACGTCGCTTGGATCTGCCCCATCGCGGACGTCGACCTGCTGCCTGCGTGCCTGATGCTAGACGAGGAGCACCTCACCCCGGAGTACGACACGCGATACGACGACAACACGTACATCTACGGCACGATCAACGGACATGCCGTCGTCGTGGCATCTTGTCCGCAGGGCGAGACAGGCAACGTCAATGCTGGACGGTTGACAGGGTCCCTGTTCAAGACGTTTCCCAATATCAGGATGACGGTGCTTGTTGGCATTGGAGGCGGGATCCCTCGCTCGGCTGCCTCTGAAAGTTCTCTTGAGAATGTCCACCTTGGCGACGTCGTAGTGGGATGGCCCGGCGATGGGAAGCCTCCCTGTGTCTACTACGATCGCGGGAAGTCTAAAGTTAACGGCGAGTTCGAGATGGTCGGCACGATGCAGAACCCGGACTGGCGGCTCACAAGCGCGCTAAGCATACTCGCATTGGATCACAAACTACGCCGAACTAAGTTCCACGATCAGCTTGAGCGGCTGCAAGGACACGACGAATTTGCACACCCTGGTCTTGAACACGACCAGCTCTTCGAGGCTGGCCATCGCCACATTGGCCCGTATGGATTGGGCTGCACGGCATGCGATCCAAAGCAGCTCGTCCAGAGACCTCTTCGAACAGAAGAGGACAAGGATGCATTCGTTTTCCATCAGGGACGGATCGCAACTGGCAACACAGTCATTCAGGATGGCGAGCTGCGGGATCGAATCGGTACGCGATGTGGCGGGGCGCTCTGCGTTGAGATGGAGGCAGCAGGTGTCGACGTTAACCGACGCTGCCTGGTCATCCGCGGCATCTCTAACTACGCCGACTCGCACAAGAACAACGTGTGGCAGTCGTACGCGGCGGGAAAGGCGGCCGCATTCGCTAGAGAGCTGATATGCCGCCTTCCACCAGGCACAGTCAAGGATATGGAAGGCGTCAATGCAGGTTCGAACGAAGGTCAGTAATGTGTTCACCGTGTATCGCACTGTGTCGTTTGCAGACATTTGTCGTATAACAATGATACTCTTGCTTGTACTCAATGCTATGTGCTATGTGCTAATGTCAGCCAGCATCTTGGGTGGCCCTCTCAACTCCGACAACCTTTGCTAGCCGAGAGCCTGAGCCCGTCCAGGTTGCCAAGCACAACTTGTCAGAAGGTGGCCAGCGGCTTGCGATACTCGGCCTCAGTGGGCGTGGCAAGACATGCCTTGCTCTCGAGGCGGTGCGTTGGGCGAGGGAGCAGTGACCTGCTTGCGCTGTGTTGTGGGTGGCAGCAGTTAGCCGGGAAAGTTTCGAGCAGGTATACCGAGAGATAGGAGCGCGTCTGCGCATACCAGGTTTTGCGGATGACAAGGTGGACGTCAAACAGCTCCTCGAGGCGTGACTGGGCGTTGAAGGCTTCGGACCGTGGCTGATGATCGTTGACAACGCCGATGACAACAGCGTGCTCTTTAGAACCTTTGGAAAGAAGAGTGGCGCAGACCGTTTGAATTGAAAGCAACATGCGCAACGATAAATGGTCGGTTGTGTTTACCACCCGCACTCGAGAGGCTGCAACCAAACTGGCTGAGGCAAAATTGTAGCACTAGGCGAATTGACAAAGCTAGAGCCAGAAGCAATGCTAAGAAAGTGTCTGCTTCCAGAACACTACAATCAACACAAATATGACAGGCTAGATTATGAATGTTTTTCTTGACATACTCGCCTTCCTTGCTCCTGCGATTGTCCAGGCCGTGGCTTTTATCAACACGGACGACACACACACTCTCTCTGAATACATCTCTGACTTCAAAACCGGCGACAGAGACGCGATAGCCCTTCTCAGCCAGCAGAGGAATGCGATCTGAACGTCGAAGGCATATGCATATGTCACCGAACGGCAAGTTCATACAGACGGGCAGGTCACAGAAACAGAAACAGAAAAGCTAGCAAAGGCGTTCGACATCCACCCACTTGTACACATGGCTATGCAGGGATGGTTGAAAGTACACGATCAGTGGGGCGTCTGGGTGCAAAAGACATTAAGAAGGCTTGTAGAGATTGTGCCCTTGGGCGATCATAACATGAGAGAGGTGTGGACCGCGTATTTACCTCACGCTTTGCAAGTTGTGGAAATACCGAAAGCGTATGACATGGAAGACCGGCTGCCGCTGCTACACCGAATAGGATGGTGCGAACATAACTTAGGACGGTACAAAGATGCAGAGCTAGCTCTTCGAAAGCTTTTGATACGAAGAGAGGAGGTACTAGGAGAGGAGCACCCAGCCACACTGTCGATCCAATGCTTCTTAGCACTGGAACCGAGTGTGCAGGGGAATACAAAGAGGCAGAGAGGATGCATCGGCAGCGTCTAGCAGTAGAAGAGAAGGTTTTAGGAAAGAATCACCGAAACACGTTGGTGAGCATGGGCAATTTAGGACAGGTGATGGCAAGTCAAGGAAAGCTTCTAGAGGCAGAACAATTGCATAGAGAAACTCTAAGATCAACGGAGATACCGCTGGGGAAGGAAATAACAAGCATGAATGACCTGGCGTTGATACTGAGTAGGGGAATAAGTTCGCGGAGGAGGAGGAAGTGCATCGAGAAACGCTAGCACTGTGAGAGGAAGTGTCAGGAAAGGAGCACCCACACACACTGAGGACTAGGCACAACCTCGCAGGGGCATTAATGGACCAGGGGAGGTATGAAGAGGCGGAGGAAATGGAGCGAGAGACACTAGCACTGCGCGAGAAGGTCCTGGGAAAGGAGCACCCAGACACAGCGATGAGCATGCACGACCTGTCATTGACAGTAAGCAGGCAGGGGAGGTACGCAGAGGCAGAGATACTATGTCAACGGGCACTAGTACTACGAGAGAAATTGTTCGGAAAAGAGCACCCATACACGCTGATGACGAGGCACATCCTCGCAGAAGCATTAATAGACCAAAGGAGGTATGAAGAGGCGGAGGAAATGGAGCGAGAGACACTAGCACTGAAAGAGAAGGTACTAGGGAAGGAGCACCCAGACACAGCGTTGAGCATGCATAACGTGTCATGGATGGTAAGCAGGCAGGGGAGGCACAAAGAGGCAGAGATACTATGTCAACGGGCACTAGTACTACGAGAGAACTTGTTAGGAAAAGAGCACCCACACACGCTGATAACGAGACACAACCTCGCAGGGGCATTAGTAGACCAGGGGAGGTATGAAGAGGCGGAGAAAATGGAGCGAGAGACACTAGCACTGAAAGAGAAGGTACTAGGGAAGGGGCATCTAAATACAGCGTTGAGCATGCATAACTTGTCATGGATGGTAAGCAGGCAGGGGAGGTACACAGAGGCAGAGATACTATGTCAAAGGGCACTGGTACTACGAGAGAACTTGTTAGGAAAAGAGCACCCAGACACGCTGATAACGATGGGGAATCTAGGAACGATAAGAAGCAAAATGGGGAAGTAGGGAGGACACAGACGTTGACTTTGATACGAAGACTTTCCATCTACCACGCTTGTGGAACAGGTGTGGCAATTAGCTAGCTAGTGGTTACAACAGAGCCATTCAGTCAGCCATTGTGAATCGCGATCGCTCGAGAGGCAGTGCAGAAAGCGAGGGGAGTATCGCGCGGCATGAAAGTATATGGAAATATGCTGTGGACGGCGAGAGGAGGGGCTGATATAACGAGAGTATGGTGGAATGGACTGAGTCTTATTGACCTGTACATAGATGCATGGGTTTTTGGTAGACGGCAAAGATGATGTGCAGTTCGACTGCTAGGTTCTGGAGGGGAGTCTCTGCCATATGGTAGTAGTACTTGAATAGACACTCAGTCTGAGGTATAGTGCAATGCATCGATGGTAGATTGTTGGCTGTGCGGTGTTCTTGCATAAACGTGTTTTGCATGATGATCAGAGCGTACGCCGCGGTCCCTGATGCGGTGACTATGACGACCCTCTTCCATGCTTGTAGATTGAATATTGAAATCAAGCGGAATTTGTCTGTTAAACAATTTTTGCGACATTATCTAGAATAATACCAAAACAGGGGTTGGCTCTGATGCACGAAACGGCACTTAACACGCGCAGAAAGTGTATCCAGCAACCCCATCCCCATTCCATCCTTCTCGCTCCATTCTGCCCCAGTTTCCACCCCCACATCCTCGGCTTCTCGAAAGCTCTAGGGCTTCGGGATATGAATGCTCTTGCTGACCATCAAGCACCCATGGATCACAAACGCGATAACAATCGGATGCATCTCCAGAATCGTGCCCGCGCCCCAAACGCCAAACGGTACATTGGCATGCGTCCAGCCGTTGCTGACCCACCACGCCATGGTACCAGCGAGTCCAAGCGACGTCGGAATCGGTGTGCCTTCGAAATACTTTGATTTTCCGGTGCCGTCTTTGGGCAACATGGCAACGGTTACATTAAAGCGCGCGAGGCGGGTGAGGCCGCAGAGGACGAAGAAGGCGAGAAGGATGTGGTCGAGTGGGGTGCGGATACCGAGGGCGAAGGCGGCGCAAGCGGGAGACACACCGAAGGAGACCTGTTAACCATCCCTATTAGCATGATGTTTTCGTGAAGTTGGGAGGGCGTGGGAGGGGTTACGTACCAAATCAGCGAGAGAATCAAGCTCCTGGCCCATCAGCGAAGCCTTCTTCCTCCACCGCGCGACCTTGCCATCCATAAAGTCGAAGAAGAGACCGAGCGGGATGAAGCCGAGCGCGAGGTAGAGGTTGGTGTGGTGGGTCGGGTCGGTTTGGATGCAGTAGCGGAGGGAGGAGAAGACGGACATGACGCCGCAGAAGCCTGTGTATCGTATCAGCATGTGCTTCCGAGGGTGCCTGGGAGCAGGGGAGGTGGGGAATTCTACCATTCAGCTCCGTGATGAAGTCTGCGAGGTGCAGCGCACGGAAGAGCGAGAAGTGGCCGGCTTCGGAGCTGAGGAGACGGGCTTGCTTGTCTTGCGCTGTGGACGGTCAGTATACACACTGAACGACGATGTACTAAGGACGTACTCAGATCCTTGGCCGGAGGCATCGCATCCTTTGGCCCAGAGGGAGCGCCGTTTCTTCTCGACATGGCTGCGGGCTTCTTCGTACTACCTTGCTGCGATGGTACAATATTCGATACGATAGAGAAAAAGCGTCGGAGAAGGTTGGAGGTTCGAAGAGGAAGGGGGCGCTGTTTGTTGTTTATGTCGCGGGGAGGCAGCGCAAAAGTGACGTGCAAGACGGGTTTTGCCGTTTGTGGTTCATTCAAGTTCTCACGGCCTAAAACGTCATCAGCTGCCAGTCACCAGCCACAGCATAATAACTCAGCCCCAGCTCCGGGGCCCAGACGGCGTCCAATGTCGACGAACGTGATCAGCCAAGATTTCGGTTTGCAGTTGTGCACGGGTTTGTGTGCTTGTTCGGCAGTTGTGATGCGTGCGCATATAGTTGGGCCTTATTTTATCGCAGCTTTATATCCTTGTTGCGTTCGGAGATGTGGTTTTAGACATGACGCAGGTTGATCAAGTCGCTGCCTTGAGGTTGTCGCAATTGCATTGACTTCCGGAACGTTTGCAGAGCATATCAATTGAATTCCAATACACTATGTACAGGTCGACACTTTTCCCATAAGCGCCTCACACCTGTCTCGCTCGTAGCTTGCTCGTGTGAAACAACCGTGAAAAGCCAGTCCTGTCAAACTCCGCAACGCCGCCGTGGATGATCACATGGTATCGGTAGAAACCCAGTGTGCCGGTACCGCAAAGAGAACTTCATGACCTGAGCCGCCACAACGTGGTATGGCGACGTCAGTGGACGACAAGGTGTTTAATAACCACCCCGTCCACCACGGCTGAAGCCTCCACCACCACCACGTCCACCTCTCGAGAAGCCGCCGCTGCCACCACGACCGCCGCTGAAGCCTCGCGACCCGCCACGTCCGCCGCGGTCTCCACCTCTCGAGAAACCACCACCACGGCCTCCGCCACGGCCACCGCCAAAGCCGCGCGAGCCACCTCGTGCGCCCCCGCGAGATGCTCCGCGACCAGCTCCGCCGATTCTCTTGGGCTTAGGTGCGCCCGGCGCCGGTTTAGGCTTCGGTAGGAATCTGAAGAAACGTTAGTAAGGGAGCTTTTTCTTGCGAAGAGGGAGCGTTACTTCTCAAGCGGGAGAAGCTTGTCGCCACCAATGTAGACCTTGTCGCCCTTCTTGAATGACTTCGACTGTATGCCTTCTTGCGTCTTTATCGTGAAGTAGACCTGGTTGATGGGTCCGAGGATCTCGTCGACTTTGCCGATGGGTGTCTGAGGGTGAATTAGCCTCCATTTTGTGGCCCACACAGCCTGGTGAATATGTATGTACCTTGTTCTCGAGATATATGGGAGCGTTGAAGTAGGGAATCTTGGGGTTCGAGGATTCGCAGAACATCTCGCCTTCGACATCGTGAACGAAGCTGCCCAATTCTGGACCATGGTCAGCGGAGCTCCATGTAGAGATCTTGGAGGATTGGCATACCGAGTACCGTTGCTGGGGGTCCGAAAGACGAGGCGCCAAAGCCACCGCCACGACCTGTCGAAGAATTAGCTATGCGCAAGAGGGAGCTCCAAGCTGCAGCTCTACGCACCTCCACGGGGCGCGAAATTTGCGCCGCCTCTGTTAAATCCGCCGCCTCGGCCTCCTCGTGGTGCTCCGCGGAAAGACATTGTGTATCGGCGTGGTGTGTCGGGGCAATCGTCGCTGGAAGCTGTGAGTAGTCGCACCTGCAGTTGGAGGAAGAGAAAATCGAAAATCGTCGGCCAATCGGCGGTGCGGCCCTACGTTTCGCCGAACCGCGCATGCCCCACCACAGCGGTGCATCGCGCCAAGGCCGAAGTGGGCTGCGGGAATGGCATGAAATTGTGAGTCTGCTTCAATTGCTGCAGAGGTTCTCTGAAATAGTATCGCTTTGACTCAACTTGTGACTCCTCGAGGTATGCGCATCCGATTCATTCCACGCTTTCAGCCCCACGCCTGGGCGCAAGTTTGACTCATAGATCTAATATATATGCAGGACACGCGAGGGGCTTCCGACCGAACACGTACGAACACACCACCATGGCCGAAGCTGTGAAAGACGCCATTGAAGGCGTCAAGAACCTCGCGGTTTCAGGCGAAGCGAAGCCGAAGAAGGAAAAGAAGAAGAAGGGCGCCCCCGAGGGTGCAGACGGCCGCCCGCAGGAGCTCAGTACTCCGCCAGCATACTTCGACCACCGAATCCAGATATTGTAGGTGGACAGTTGTCATTATCTTGCCTTCCAGACTAACAAGCGAAAGCGAGAAGCTGAAAGCCAAGTACGACGAGGAAATCGCCCAGAAGCCCCGCGGTACAAAGCAACCCCTCCGAGGTCGCCAGGATACTCTCGCTGACCTGCATATGCGCATATAGAGAAGATCGAGATTACACTCGAGGATGGCAGCATCAAGTTGGGCGAATCGTGGGTCACGAGCCCAGCGGAAATTGCGCGAGGCATCAGCAAGAGCTTGTTTGAGCGCACCGTTATTGCTCGACTAGATAAAGGAACGGACGCGGAGACACTGTGGGATCTGGAGCGGCCACTGGAGAAGAGCTGCAAGCTGGAACTCCTCCCGTTCGAACATCCCGAGGGCAAGCGCGTCTTCTGGCACTCGAGCGCACATATTCTGGGAGAGGCGTCGGAGCGGAGATTTGGTTGCGACCTTTGCATTGGTCCGCCAATCGACGACGGCTTCTACTATGAGGTAGATCAGTCATCTCCAATAATTGGCTCAGCTCACACGTTTGCAGATGGCCCTACCCGAGAAGGCTGCGGTCGAGCAGACCGACTACAAGCCCCTGGAGAACATCGTCAGCAGCATCGTAAAAGAGAAGCAGGTCTTCCAGCGTCTGACTCTCTCCAAAGAGGATCTGTGAGTTGATCAATCTTGTTACGCACGATCACAGTTAACATGTATCCAGGCTGGAGATGTTCCAGTCCAATCCGTACAAGCAGCATATCATCAAGGACAAAATCGCCGACGGTACCTCTACCACGGTATACCGGAACGGACCCCTCATCGATCTCTGCCGGGGACCTCACGTACCGCATACGGGACGGATAAAGCAGTTCAAGATCATGAAGAACTCCGCTTCCTACTTCCTCGGCGACGCCAAAAACGACAGTCTGCAGCGTATCTACGGTGTTTCGTTCCCGGACAAGGATTCGATGCAAGCCCATCTCAAATACCTCGAAGAGGCTGCTAAGCGGGATCATCGCAAGATTGGCAAGGAGCAGGAGCTTTTCTTCTTCCATGAGTGGAGTCCAGGATCATGCTTCTTCTTGCCCCACGGTATGATCATCTACAACACTTTGATGGCATTTCTGCGCCAACAGTACTGGGAGAGGGGCTACCAGGAGGTTGGGTCGCCGAACATGTACAACTCCGCGTTATGGAAGGTCTCGGGTCACTGGCAACATTACGCAGAGGATATGTTTACCTTTGACGTGGAGAAGGAGAAGTGGGCATTGAAGCCTATGAACTGCCCCGGTCACTGTCTTATCTTCAAGCACCGCGAGCGAAGTTACAGGGAACTCCCGATCCGAATGGCCGATTTTGGTATTCTCCACCGCAACGAGGCATCAGGCGCTCTCACGGGCCTGACTCGCGTTCGCCGATTCCAGCAGGATGATACTCATATCTTTTGCACGGAGGACCAGATCACCGAAGAGATCTCAGAGCTTTTCGAATTCCTGAAAGAAGTCTACGGCAAGTTCGGCTTCACGTTCAAACTGAAGCTCAGCACCCGCCCAGAAGGCTTCCTCGGGGACATCGAGACCTGGGACAAGGCTGAAGGCAGATTGACTCAATCACTCGACCAGTTCACGGCTGGTGGAGGTGGTGCATGGGAGCTAAACCCCGGAGACGGCGCGTTCTACGGGCCGAAGATCGACATCACCATCTCCGATGCTCTCAGGCGGGAGTTCCAGTGCGCTACGATCCAGCTTGACTTCCAGCTGCCCCAGCAATTCGAGCTGGAGTACATGACGTCCGAGGTGAGACCGAAGACGGAGAAGGTCGATGAGGCGAGCAAACCAAAGGAGGAGAAGCACGACAAGGTTGCGGAGGTGACGGAGCATAAGAACGAGACCCCCAAGAAGACCTCGGCGCCACAACCCGGTTACGCCCGGCCAGTCATGATCCATCGTGCCATTTACGGTTCTTTCGAGCGTTTTATTGCGTACGTACTCTCGATCTTCAAAGCCTCTCGCCATACTGACATAAACCTAGTATTCTCACCGAGCATTTTGCCGGTCGCTGGCCCTTCTGGATCTCCCCACGCCAAGTGATGGTCATTCCCGTCATGCCCGCCGTCAACGACTACGTCAAGGAAGTGCAGACCAAGCTCCGCTCCCAAGGCTTCCACGCCGACATCGACATCAGCGGCAACACGATGCAGAAGAAGATCCGCACCGCTCAACTGCAGCTGTACAACTTCATCTTCGTTGTTGGAGCTGAGGAGCGCGATAGCCGCACGGCTAACGTTCGGAATCGTGACGACCAGGCTACGCAGCAGCGTGGAGAGGTTGTTCCGCTCGACGAGATTATTGGAAAGTTGGTGCTGTTGAGGGATGAGAGGCGGTTGGAGAATAAGATCTAGGGTGGCTTGGGAACAATTATGAGGTATGAGGGACGATTGATGTGATGATGTGGATGGTGATGGATGGCGTCGAAGTCGTGTGTCTAGGTCTTCAGCGCCACTCTCATGAGCGAGGTAGTATCAAAATTTAGCCACTTCAATGAGCCTGTATCTGCCACACTCTGGGCTCAAGCTTAATCAGTCCGTGTCCGCAGCCGTGCGAGCTGAGCTGCGTATATGTTTGGGCTGGACGTTGTGAGTCGACGACTTTAGACGGGACATCGCGGCCTAATGGGGACAGCTGAGAGGCTCTACCACCACTGTACGCATGTTTTGACTAACACCAAACCCATCGCGAAGTCAGATTGATACTCTCTCAACTGTTCGGTATACCAATATTCAGGCTGCGTTGAATAGCAACATCAGAGTGGGTATAGTAGAACATTTAAGTGGCTTGCAGAGCTCACAACCAATGAGACGGCAAGGCGGACAGCTAGGCACATCGAGCGCCAGCCTTGTCAGTGCTATGCACTGCCACCCTTCTCGACGTAGCCGTACGTGTTCTGACTCGGTTCACAACTCACCTTAAAGCCTTGCTCTCTGCTCTGTTGTGCTATTATCAGCAATCGCCTCCGTCCTAGGGCATCTCTCCCCAATGGCAGACTTTGGCTGGTCCGCCAGCTGCATCGTCGAAGCCATCAAAACCGCCAACAAGATCCGGAAAGCGCTTCAAGAATCGGGCGGCGCGAAGGAACACTATGCGGAGACAGTCGCTTTCCTCGGCCAGATTGATGCGACGTTCAAGCACTTGGAGCGACACATTGAGGAGCACCCGGATTCGCCGTCGCGCGATGCTATTGTGCAGCAGTTGAAACTCATGGAGGTGCCTTGGAAGAGGATCGAGGCGATGTATGTGGAGAAGTATGAGAAGAGTTTGGGAGGTGGGTCGATGAGGTCGAGATTGAGACAGACTCCGAGAATGGTACAGTGGGCGATGAATGATGTTGATGCGGCTGTGAGGAAGGAGAGGGTGGGGATTTTGGAGCCGCTGGGTATGATTGGAAGTTTGTTATCTTTGGATTTGATGTAAGATTTTTCGTGGGGGTTGGGCCTATGAGTGGCTGACCATGTATTAATGCATCAACAGGAAAGAGATTCAAGGACTTTCGACAACGTGCAAGAAGATCATCGACGCCGCAAAGGTTGATGATCTCTCGTTACTGGTTGAGAAATGTTGGCAAAGCATCGACAACCACATCTTTGCCGAAGATGCAACTCACGGAAAATGGCTGGAGCGCGTCGATGAGTTGCAAGGCAGAATCGAAGACCAGTATAGCAATTTGGTCGAGCTTATGAGAGCACTACGCACCGAGACTACTTCCCAAGCGACGTATCAAAGTGCAGGCTTCGAAATACTGGCTCGCGATGCTACCGAGTTCACTTCGATTATCAAGAGAGTCTATTCAAAGCTTCAGTACCCAATCGCATCGTTGGACAGCATAGAATTGGAATTGGAAGAGCAGAAGGGTACTCTCGACATGATGCAGAGGACTCTGGAGGCACTCATCGCTTACAACAAGGCTCCGAGTGCTGATATACTCAGTAGACACAGTGACGGTGTATCATATACATGGGTAGAGGCCGGGAAAATTCTGGCCACCACTGTCTCGGCCTTTGCTGGTGGATACTCGGCTGTTCGAATGGGTGCTTTTAGTACAGCTGGCGAGGAATTTGCGCAAGAGGTTGGACGATCCTCTGTCAACCTCCCAAACCATCAGCTGTCGGACCGTACACGTGGAATGGAATCAGACACGTCAATGCAGCACAACCAACGCAGCTACCAAGAATGGAAGAAACCGAGCCGGAGTGAAGAGTTTCAAGAGAAGGGATGTAACGATTCGACTTCGTTCATGCAAATGGATGCTGAAACGTCTCTAGCAAGGGTGAACAACAACGATGAATCATCTCAACGTCACCGCAACCGGACTCATCATCAATCAAAAAGACCACCCGAAAGCTCACATCAAAGCAGCCGGCCCCAAAACACTGGAAAAACTGGCGTTGCCAACAAATCTAGAGCCACTATCGACGAAGTTTGGTACTGCAGCGGTTGCGGGGAAGGACCAATTCCTGGCTGGAACCCGGTCTGTGTTAGTTGTGGCGATAGACGAGCAGAAGAATTCACTCAAGGTTCACACCAAACAACTCTCGGACCACCGCCGGGTTCCACCTCCCGGAAAACTGTTTCCGCGACTTCACCATATTCTAATAACAGAAAAAGAAAATCAGACAAGTACGACCCAGCTAGAGGTCTTTGGTATTGTTGCCAGTGCAAATCAGGACCACACACAGGCTCGCATTGTTTCTGCACCAAGTGTAGACATCGTTGCGATAGATGCAAAATCGAGGTTGTCAATCCTTGGAAGGAGATTTCGCAGATGATGGATAGCGGGGAGTCTGATTTGAGCGAAGAAATTACAAGCCGCGAGCGTAAAAGTTCGGCCCAAATTCATGTCCCAAGGATAACAGACGGACGCTCTGATCTGTGGTATTGCGAGGGATGTGGGGCCGAGAATTCATCGTGGTATGATTGCTGTCCAATATGTGGCGCTTATCCCTCATCGCTGTAGAAGTGTGTGCATTTCTAGAAGATGTGTTCGAATTTTCCAGATAGAAGTTCAAGCCGAAAGGTGTTGTGAAGACTGATGGTTCAGTGAGAGTCAAGCTCCATGACATCTGCAAACGGTAACTCGTCCAGCGTAAACCTTTCGTCCCGTTGACCCTGATCGTCTTTTGCAGTATGTCCATCATCCGGCTCCGAAGTCTCAACAATATGACTCGCACCCGAAGTACCCTTGTCTTCAAAGATGAGTGATGCTCGCCCTTCACCTGAGCCTCTCACTCTCCTGCGCAGCCGTCGAGCAGTTGCATTAATGTTGTCGAGTGTGTCGTAATCGCTGTAGGACGAGTCGCCTTCGAAGCTTTGGCTGTGGCTTCGTTTGAATCTGCCGGCACTCCAGCGCTTCTTCTTCCGAAGGTACCTGCGCTGACGCTCTTCTTTGTCTTCGGATGAAGAGTCATCGTCGATCTGTAGCTTTTGGAGACGGTCGAAAGTGACACTTTTAGGTTCTTTGGGTGCTTCGTTTTCTGATGCGTTTTCGTAAGCGTCTGGTCGTATGACTTCGATCTCGTTGTTGTCGTCGTTGCTGTCTATTTTTTCGAGGATGAATTCTGCTTGTTGGACTATGCGATATGGAGGATTGGGGACCTGATTGGGTTTATCTGGATCGCTGTCTTCTTCATTGCTTTCTTCTTCGGTATATTTGGTTGGGCCGCGTATTACAATTGACTCATCTGAGCTGCATCCAGCTGACTCTTCGCTCTCAGGGCCGAGCTCGGCGCTTTTGTTCCCAGACATTCGCGTTGGTAGCTTTTTGAGATGCATAGCATAGTTTTGGCGGCCAAGAGGTGTGGATAGTGAAGAGCTGGTGAGATTGTCTCTATGCGTAACAATTTCTGGCATTAGTAACGAAATCTCAACCATGTGGCGACCTAGATGCGCTATCCGGGCAAATTCCTCGGTCCCGTAAGGCTCGTTGCAAAAGACGCATTCGGTCTCATCTTCCTGCGCTGATACGTCATCCTTCCAGAGCTCGCACAGTCCTATGGCGGCTTCTGCGGGAATGTAGTGGATTGTTTCCGCATGGTACTGCAGTTGAGACTTTGCCGCGAACTTGCTCGAACCACAAAGTTTGCACGTCCACTGTGGCTTCTTCTCGTGAGGGCGTTTTGTATGTATGTAATACGGGATAAGATGACGGTATGATATTATAGGGTATGCGCAAGTTCTTTCTAGACATACAAACGGCTCAAAGTCTTCGAGAATGTGGGACCTATCAGTTCGTCAGTGAAAGGATAAAGCCTCCATAACACCTAGAAGACTCACACCCAAGCCAGGAGAGACAGTTTCGGTGGGAGTATCATGCCACACACGTGGCATTCACGTGATGCTTTTCCGAGCTTAGGCATGCTTGGGTAAGGTATCGCCGGGTCCTCGACGATGGAACGTTCGAGATCTGAAAGAATGGGAAACGCGTCTTCCTCAAGCGGGGGTTGTGGGATCAATAATCCGCTCTGGTCAGTGTTTTGGAGTCGGTCACTAGTATTCCGTGGATGAGAACGTTGTCTCGCAGCCACAATGATTTGGACATGCTGGTGGGATGCTTGAGGAAATCGCGTCAATATTCGGTCGACGTATGTTTTGGTTTCTCGGTCGACCTCTTCAGATATCGAAGCGTACGAATCGTGTACTGCATGTTCATCCCCAACTTCAAGAAATTGCTCCAGGAACGGTGCGAGACGAAGGAGACGATCAATAGTTGACGACACCTCGGCTAAGCTCTCGTCTAATTCATTCGCCGTGTCGTCGTGTGACGCATCAGACGGTACGGCTGGGATGCCGTCTCCGGTGTTGTCGGATTGCGTCCTATTTGATGCGGTCTAAGGTTTGGGGATTGAATTAGCCAAGGTCATCAAGAGCGGTGTCAGTGTACGTTGCCTTGAACAGGTAATGATGTCTTTTAGGATCATAACGCGCCGTCACATGCATGCACTCTGCAACTGAACGTAACGTACCGTTGCGGAAAAGCCGTCGGAGAATTGAGGGTATTGCTTTTCCAAAGTTGCGACTGCCAGCTGAAGTGGGGATTGAGTTGCCCCAGTGTCAGGCCTTCCCACTAAAAACTCCTCTTGAGTATCGCCCACACATTTCTCTGCGACATGAGTAGATGCTGATTTTCAGTCAAGGACAGGAACGCACCAGCCGTGATCAAGCCTTGAGCGATCATAATGTGCAACGTGACGAGACTGTACTTCAGCTCCTGCTCTCCACGGAGCCGCTCCTTCAGGCCGCCTCGCTCTATTCCCAGATCGTTGCTCCATATCCGCAGCCGTTGCAATTCCTGGCGTAGTTGCGACGCTTGTGATGTGTTTTGGATTGCGGGGATAAGCTCTGAGATTGACGCTATAACAGCGCTGTTCAGGGCTTGGATTAGGACTACGAGCGAGGTTTCCGCTTCGATCTCCATATGAGAGCTCTCCATGATCGTGTCTTTAACACGTCCCATCGAGTCATGGATGAGCAGGTCGCTTCAGCCTTCTCGTATTGCATTGCGGGGCACCCTGCCCAAGTAGGTAAGCGCGTTGAAGATGCCCGCATCACCATGGCCTTCGAAGTCGTCAGCCTGACCGGCGCACCCGTACTTCTCTCTTTCTTGTAAAAGCAGTCTTTTCCTGGCCAAAATGTCCGGGATTGAGATAGCAGGGCTTGTGCTGGGCGCTATTCCCGTCGCCCAAGCAAGCTACACGACGATTGGCAACTTCTTCCGCGCATGGCGCAATGCAGGGTCACAAATTCCGAGGCTGCAAAAGCTTCACAAGATCGAGGCGAATATGTTCAGGGTGTCGATCCGAGTTCTTTTTTCCAGCCTGTTGGACAAAAGGACCGTCACCGAGATGCTCGATCAACCTAAACATCGTCTATGGACGGACAACAAGATACGTGCGAAGCTAGGCGTCATATTCAGCGACGACACAGACATCTCGGGAGCGATCAATGCCAATATCGAACTCGTCAAAAAGACATTGACGGAGATAGAGGACATATTCCGTAGCGTTGAGGTTCGTGTCCGTTCATTACGGCACCAGTGACGGTAACTCAGAAGCTGACTGTCCGTCCAGGAGCGTGCGAAGGAAACAGGTGCAAACCAACCAAAAGATCATCGCTCGAATCGAATAGCAAAGGTCATCTTGAGCCAATTACAGCAGTCCAGCTGGGCTCTCTCCAAGAAGGAAAAGATCGAGACGTTACTCAACGAAATTAATCGAAACAACAACACCTTGTACAAGTTTGCCAATGAGATCAGGAAGAACCGGAAAAAGCCAGTCTACAAAGCGTTACCTCTTGTACCCTTTGAGCACGTATCCGGCTTACATGCTCGTCATACGCACCTGTACAACGCGCTAACCTCGGCTTGTAAAAGGTGCGCCTGTCCAGGACATAGAGTCGATCTTGCGCTTGACTATTTGCCATCTGCGCGACCAAACTCCCTTCTCGACGATCCGCGTTCGGACTTCAAGGTTGCCTTCTACGTCTATCCTTCAACGGATTGCTCTGCTTGCTGGCATATCGATCTGACGTACTTCGAAACGAACACTAAGAACCCATTGAAGCGGAAATTCATCGATGGTCAGAACATCCCGGATGGTACACGAAGCAGGCGATCCATAATTTCGGGGGCTTCTTCGTCCACAGCGCAATCCCAAGCTAGCGATGACAGTGATCAGCAGACTGAATGTGGACTAGACCTGGCCACTCATGGCCCGAAAAACGAATCGCTCGAAGCCCAATCTATCGACGACCTCTGCTCGACGTTACAGCAGCTGGATTGGCCAACGGGCGGCTTGGAAAAGAAGCACAAAACCTTGGGATACTTACTCTATCAGAAGATGCACGCGTATGAAGTGCAGGTCTCGGATAACTCGACCCAAGTATCCAAGAGTTCCGATTCGCTAGATCGTATATTGTCAGACACGACATCAGAAACTTACATCAAAACTCAAGTCATGTATCCATATCAAAGGCTACGACTCGCCTATGTTCTTTCACTTTCCATGCTAAGACTCTACCCATCCCCATGGCTAGACGTCAAGGGCCGCTGGGCAAGTAAGAACATTCGATTCTTCATTACGCAATTTTCCCCTGAAAAATGCATTGTAACGCCACATATCATGGGACCCAGCCAAGACGACAGGACACGAAGCGGAATAGTTCGTGGACTGGTGAAGAATTACCAGATATATGCGCTTGGAGTCATGCTGCTCGAGATTGCTATCGGAAAGCCGATCGACACTTCCGTCATCCCGGGCGATCACGACTACGAAACAAGAGAATTCTTGGCTGCGTTAAAGTTCGACAAGGACGGCATTGTGGCGCAGGCACTCGGCTCTCGGTATGCGGACATTGTTTCACGGTGCTTGCTTTTCAAGTTCGATGGGGTGGAGTCTGATTTGGGGAAGGAGGAGCTGCAAAGAGCCTTCTATGAGGACGTCGTTTGTCAGCTTGAAGACTGCGTACGTGAGCTATCGTCGCAAGGAGTTGATGCGGTTTAAGACCTCGCCGATAAAGTGGTCGGATCCTATTGTCGATGGGTATGTGACTCGATTACTATCAATTGAACTTGGGCTAGAGCCATCTTCCGAACCATCCCAGTACCTGCTTCTCCGAATCCTCCAGACAAGCCCTCTCCAGCGGATCGTCAGGGTTTCCTCTCACCGCGAAACCATGTCGTCCAGGCTTGTACACTTTGTGCTCCATCTCTGGCGCAGCCGTCGCTTTTTTATAGATTTCCTCAATCTTCCCCTTCTGCTCAATATTTACCAAACTATCTTCTTCACCCCATCCAAAGCTGACCGGCACAGCCAAACCACCCACATCCTCGGGAAGCACCAAATTAGAAGGGTGCAGACCTACCACCGCATCAACGAGTGGAACCTTGACCCCATCGATGTCGATCTTGTTGCTCTCTCGTGCCGCTCGGAGAGCATACTTTCCACCCCAGCAGAATCCTACCATGCCGATTTTTTGGTCATTTGACGTCGCGCGTCTCAATTTCTCTAAGAATTCCATGCAGACCGCATCAGTACCAGGCACCTTATGCCTCAGTTGCCACAATACAAATGCCGGCGCATTCGCAAGCAAGCCTGTGTACTTGGCCAGTGTCGACTGCTTCTTCTCGTCCACTGGAATCAGGATATCCGCTAGCTGGAGTTTTACTGGGTCACCCTTGAAGAAGTCGGGCAGGTAGACTAAGTACTCTCCGCTTTTGGCGTAGCCGTCGGCGATGACTGCACGCGAGGTTGGAAGTCAGCAAAGATCATCAGAGGATGGTAGTACCCATGGGTTTGATCTCGGGCGGCGCTGCTGATAGTGATGTTACGTACGGCGGTTGTTGGGGAGCGCAAGACCGAAGACATCGGAGTACATTACTATAATGGCTCGGGGGCTGGTGCGGTTGCCGATTACGTAGGTGTTGAGGCCGTGGATGGTTTCTTCCTTGCCGAGGGGTTGGCCAGCATGGATGCTGCCCTGTTATGCGTTAGTACTTATGTGCAAGTGCGAGAACGCTTTGGAAGATTGTACCTTGATGCACTGGTTGCATGAGGAGTCCATCTTAGATCGGTGAAGTAAGGTTTTACTAGTTGGTGAATTAGGGACTAGATTACTGAGCGGCAGTGGGCCTGGTATTCGAAGGGGTAACGTGAAAGATGCTCTCTGGACCTTGGGAATGTGAGGATTGTACAGAATTTATATAACTATTTTGGAGACGTGCGAAGTCAAGTCGCGTCACCCGCTTTCATTCCTCGGGGCCACCGTTTCGTCTACGCCGTGTGTAAGCAGCGTATGCATCTACGTAAGCAGCATATGCATCTGTCGTTGATAGTCACATCGGATACTGCAGCTTCACTAAGTGCGGTGGACATTGATAACGCAACGTTTTGCCGAAGCGGGGTGTCTTACCAGCCACCGGGGGGTTCATTCGACCGCTTCGGGGCGATGCGGGGCATTTAGGATTCCATAACCGCGTGGCGCTACGAAGGAGCTCGTATTTAGTGAGTCAATTTACTAACCTATTTAGCTAGCGAAGGTTGTCGCGCTAATAAATACGAGCTCCTTCGTATATGCAAGCTGTATGCAATGTTGGGATTGTGCATGATAGATGGCTTTGCCTTGCCCATGGAATTTGTGTACGATAGATGACTTTGCGCTGCCCATGTACCCTCAGAATAGCTAAAAGGTATGAAATTCATAACCGCGAGCTTCTAAGGATGTATATATACATGAAAGGAACGATCTTACAGGACAGCAATGGGGTGGTATCCTAATCGAAGCCAGCTTTCGAATAATTCGGAACCGCAGGCGAATTGGCCCATCACAACCAGTGGAACAAGAATGAAAGTGAAACGAGCCAGCCAATATTCCCTCTCTCGTCCCTACAAAGCAAAGACTAAACTTCAGTTAGACACAAAAGACTATCTGGAGTAATGTGATAGACTCACCAGATGGGAGTTGGCAGCATTCATTCCTTCGCCTCGACCTTCGATGCCTCAATTTCCGCAAGCCAACGCCTTGGAAGGCTGGTCAAGCCGATTGACCTCTTTTTGGCACAAACCCTGATGTTTGTTAGCACCCGATCAGTGCGCGCGATTTAGAGCGTACAATGATGTTGTGCACTTTTCCATGCTTGCAGTAGCAGTGAGAGCGAGGCCAAGAATGGCGAGGATAGCGGTGAATTTCATGGTGAATGAGAAAAAAAAGTGTAATGTCGAGGGTGGTAACGAAAACGGAATATAGTTGATTGGAAAAATTGATCAAGGTGAGCGGAGATTTTGGTGAAGGGTGAATGTGCTTCGATGCGCGCTGGTGTCGAGCATCTCTACGTCTGAATCCCAGGTATTTAAACAAGTCTACTTCTGCCGCTCTTCGCCGTCCTTTGCGAACTTTGCCTGCACGAACGCCCGCAGGTCTAGGAAGCGCACGGTGTAAACCAGAACAGCTTCTCAAGAACGGCGCAAACTCAAAACAAAATCAGCCTGGAGCAGGGGTACGATTTGTACAACATTTCCTGATCGGGACCGGCTTTTGACGTTACGACTCGTGATTGGTTGGATATCCGACAGTCATGATGCCGGGGGCGAGCATCGAACGTGGAACACTACTGTGCCTCACCCACTCTCCCGTTACCTCAAACATGCATGTTATTCGGCAACAAGTGCTCTCCAGAGCCCTGCATTTCCGGTGGCGAAGTGCCTTGTGGGCGCCTCGGGTGATGAAGAAATTGTGGTCATTGCCCGACCGGGACTGGACAGCTGACACTGATGGGACAGAATGTTGCACATTTGTTATAGTTTCGACATGGGTCGAACGACGGGCTCATCCTTTGCTTCGCCGTCTTCCAATCAGTCGTCCACTTCTTGTAGTACGGCTGATAGCCGACAATGCCACCAAGCTATCTTTCGACGACGACGGATACTGCCCTATCTTTCGACGACAATGGATACTGCCCTATCTTGAGTTAGTGCTTGTGTGCAGGCGTTAGAAAGCATTTGTAGGGATTGCACCTTGATGCACTGGTTGCATGAGGAGTCCATCTTGAGATCGGTGAAGTAAGGTTTCTCTAGTTATTGGATAGGAGCTAGATTCCTGGTTGACAGCGGGCCGGATATTCAAAGGTGTAACTAAGGAGACACTCTCAGGAATGAATGTGAGGAATTCAACGATTTTATATGCCTGTTATTAGAGGCGTGCAGAGTCGGGTCGCGTCAAGTGCGTTCAGTTCTCGCAACTTGTACGCGGGGTTACAGGGTCTGAGGCGTGCGTAAACTCTTAAGCATATGTGAGTTTCCGCATCTATCATTGGTAATCGTATCGCATGCGGCAGCTTCCGGATGTTGAACTGTCTGCGGCGGACGTTGAACGCCCAATTTCGGCCGAAGTGGTGATAAGCGGGTTGACTTATTAGCCACCGGGGGTTTCATTCGACCGCTTCGGGGCGATGCGGTACATATAGGAAAACCCAGGACTGCGTCGCGCCATATGCAACAAAAAATATTACTGTTATACCCTCAAGCTGTACGTAGTAATGAAATTGGGTACGATGAATGACTTCGCGCAACCCACACAACCCTCAGTAAAGCGACATGATCTGACCATAATAACCGCGAGCTACCAGAAATCTATCTACATGGAGGTAAAGATCTGCGATAATGATTGTTAACACTGCACTGATGGGGACAGGTCATCATAAATTTTCGTCGCCACTCATCACATAATTTCGATTCAAATTATTTCAGTCGCGCGCAAATCGTTTCTGAAAGCAAGATGTGCTCATTCGTTGCTTCGCCGTCTCCCACTCAGTCGTCCACTCCTTGTAGTACGGCTGATAACCGAGAATGCCTCCAAGCCACCTTCCGACGACAAGAGTCATTGCCCTGGATAGAGCCATGCTGAAAGGGATGAATTTTGGCAACGCAAGGCATGAGCCACCAGCATCGAACATCTGAATACTTGTTAGCTCTCAGATCGAATGCATAACGACAGCCGTGATCTTATGTGATGGGCGACTTACGCAGAGCACTTGAATCAAGCTGATCCCATCGCCCCCCGGAGACAATGCATGATCCATGTATCTATAGTAGTTCTCATAGAAGATTGCGTCGAGCATGTACGGTCCTTCAGCTCCGGGACCGCTAAGCAAGAACTTTGTGTACTTGCGGTCGTCGGAGGGAGGTAGTGGAATCAACCTATTTCTACACCACGCAGGAATCTCCAGTTCATCATCAGAAGGCGTAAGACGGATTCTTTTGTCTCCCACGTCCACATCAAGCTCTCCTTCGAGAACCTTGATGTATTCCACTTGCAGATAGTGGAAATGTTGGGGCGGTTCCTCCGCGCGGAGCTTCTCCATATGTGAGTGATGGTCGTCGAACGTCGCTTCCATGTTGAAAAGGCGAGTTGGATGAGGTATGTGTCGGGCACTGATTGCTCCGTCAAACCTGGGAATGTCAGTACTAGCTAGTAACCACCCTACGCAGCTCAACTCACACGACAACTGGATGTTGCCCAGCGGTGGTGGCCTTGGGACGGACGGGACCCATGGTGTTTGCCGTATATGACGTTGATGTCTAAAAAGCGAATGTGGTAGTGTTATCACCCCTCCCTGAAACAATTAGAAAGAAGGAAGGACCTCGAATGATATTGGGAGGTTCGTGCAAGCTGAGATTTTGGCTCGTTAAGTACTTAAAACCGTCGTCGTTGCGAGTCATGCAAACTGCGCATGCATATTGCGCAGCATTAACCTAAGTAGGACAAGTGAAGGGCGCGACGTGTAATATCGTCAGCATGATGCTTATTTACACAGTGTTAACGATCTTCGGAACTGTAATTACCGTAGTGTACTCACGTAAGCGGCCCCCAATCCGCATATCTAGAATTGACCGCGCGAAATATAACTGCATCCAAGGTCGCTGTAGTTAGACAATTACTATCTGAATCTTGAAAGTGAGAATGCCACGCTACACTCGAGCCAGCTACAACCAGCGAACAATCCTTCGGCCGAGAATTACTATGTCTCCGAAAGGTTCCTCTACATAGCCCTCTAGATCACCCTGTCGTTCGGACTGGTCAATGAATCATGTCCACCTCTTCACCAATAATTTGAAGGTGATTGCTTCTTTGATCACACGCTATGATTTGGTGGTCGAAAGCATGCGACCAGCCGAAGGAATCGAAAAGACCACTTTTTCCAGGCTTCGTCTTTGCCAGCAGACGAAGCACGCCGTGCCCTCTGGCTATCACATCACGGACCATTTCCTCGTCGTCTACGGCGTAAGCGACCTGGCAGGGTAGCATGACGGTGAAGCTCTGACAGTTGTTGCGGATTAGGTGGTATCTGCCCCAGGTAGTTAGTTTTAAGACGTTGGGCTGAGCTTAAATAATTAGCGAAGCAGGAAACCGAAGTTCCAATAACTTTACTCACTTATAGGTCTGATTTGGTCTAGTTCATATACAGTATAGCCTATGGTGCGCTGACCAGCGAGATCGAGCGATGAAAACTTCTCGTCCGACAACTGCACTACCAAAGTAGACGCTGAGAAGGTTGACATGAAGAAGACCTGCCAACCGATCCTACTGAGGTCAAAGAGGCCGATGTAGTTCCATGTGTTATTATCGGTCTCTTGCCCACCTTGAGGTTGCGTCTAAAGTTGAACGATCAGTGAAGGCGTTACTGCTCAAGGGCGGAGTACTTCCTCGACTCGCATCGCCCAATGCACTGGGAAAACCACCTCACTCGAGTCTAGAGAGATTGAGCCAGCAGCAGTGCTGTCCGCATTGTCCTCCATGTTTCTGTGGACAATTTCGACACGCCTGACGTTGAACATCGCGAGTAAAGGATTCACAATTTTCTATCTTCGAATTGTGTTCGCTGTTAGATATAATCTTGGTACAAGGCCGAAACCCACCTGGCGTGGTAGCATCTCGTTCATCGGGCAAATAGCGCTACTGCCACGTCAAAACTTTGCGCTAGGAATGCTCGGTTTTGGCCCCATTCCTTGAGAGGGTAGGTAGGTTGTACTCGATCTACGGCCAAGGGGTCGCAGACTTGGCCGGTCGGAGGAGGGGGAATGTGTAATTCATCAACAGGCTTCGCTTGACAGGTTGAGACGAATTAAATGATGAGTATCGCTGGGGGTAGGTGTAGTACGGCAAAGAGACAAACCAGAGCGAAATAGGTTCAAAGGTAGCAAGCTTCCTCTCGTGATTGTATGAGAGCAGCGGATTCTCGATTATCTTGAAAACGTCATCATGAAGCCAGTCGTTAGTGTTAGCACTATACTTAGTTGCTACCATCCACTGCAGCGCATCGCGAGCAATCACTTCACTCTTCCACTCGCACTTCTGCCGGTTAGCGACGACATCCATACAAGGTACCATCCGTACGCCCTTCGCTCCATCTCTTTCTTTACTCAACAACCGTGGTTCAGTGCCGGTGTTATCCCATGTGCTAAAATCGCGCGACGGCGCGATCCTGAACGTCTTCCACTGCCAACCTACTTCTCGATCAAAGGCCGCACACACTTTCTGCCTGCATCTGGGTGCGTTCTCTTGTCTTCTGTAGTGGGATTACGCCCGACACCGCTCCGCTTTGTTAAGTGCTCGGTAATGAGTGATGCTGCCGCAGAGCCATCACACAGCGCAGCAGATTGTGCAAGCCCAGTCAGTCCCCCATGAAGCGTTTACCAACACACGCTCACCGTGCGTGATATCTTTGTTCCGGGTCCGGCTGTTGACGTTACGACTCGTCTAATTGGCCGAATATGCGGCAACCGTCAAGCGGGGGGCTAAATATGGAACACTGCTGTGCAACACCCGCTCTCTCCTATTGCTGCAAACATACATCTTCTTTGGTATTTTCCTGTGAACCACTAAGATCCAAAACTTGAGGAGGCTTTGCATGGAGTGCAGTGCCCTATATCTTATGTACCAGCCCGCCTTCGTGGGCGTACTTCGAGCGGCGATAAGGTTTACGGTCATTGCCCAACTGGGGCGGTATATCCAGCCTCATGCACGGAGTTGATAGAGACAGGATGTCGCGAAGGCTGTTGGAACCCAATCAGTGTCTTTGAAAGAATGCGATGGTGGAGCCTTGTACATACCGTTGCTACTCGCATTTCGCAATCACAGCATTCCGTGAATCCATCTTACGAAATTCTCCACAGACCGTATGATTATGGAACTAGATCAAGTACTGATTTGCAGCGTACAATGGGATTCTTGATCTCGCAACGCCTACCTGTCGGCACTTTGTTGGGTGTTTTCTTTCATCTCGGAGGACTTAGAGATAGCAGCGCTTTGCTGAACCTTGTGCTCGGTGGACCAAGTATCGGTAATATTTCGTCGACTTGGTTGGATTTGTTCGGGAACCCTAAGACCAGTTATAGAACTGTCTCCCGGCAACTCTAGAGTCTACGTTAACATCACTTTACAATTTAAATGGAAGCAGGCGGCATTAATGGTCGCGGACCACTCACCCTCGGTCTCAGATAGCGAGTCACACCATTTAGTCTCAACAACAATCCCTCCCTGATACACGTAGCGGTAGAAGCGACCTCGAGTAGGTGCCCATGTCCAGGAAGAGAGTACATTTTCCGTGCTCGGTATTTTCGCGATATGGAGACCCCGGCAAACGTTGCAGCACAAATCAGCATTTGCGCAAATGATGCTAGAACTCTGACTAGCTGTTGCTCGTTTGCGCATCTCTTGCCGCATCATAGATGTGATTGTGTTCGGAAGGGACGAAAGTTGCGATGATACCGGTGCAGATTCGAGGTCCTCGTGAATCTGTTCGATCTGGGTAGAAAAAGATTGAGTCGCATCGTAGGTACGGTCTGTTAGAGCTGAAAATATTTCCATAAATACGCAACCGAGAGAGAACACATCTGCGGCGTAGTTTCTTTTGTCGTAATCTAGGACCTCGGGAGCCGCATATCTCGGAGTGAGGAAGTCTGGAGGGCCTTCCGTGGTGGTGCTACTGGCTACATTGAAGACCTTCGAGGCACCAAAGTCCGTATAAATGACCTCTTCTCCATATACAAGTATATTTCCAGGCTTGATGTCTCTATGCCGTATACCTTTTCGGTGAATGTACGCAAGTCCACTGGCTAGGCACCCGAAGGATTGTTTGAGAGTTTTCGACTCAGGTGACGTTGCTCGGTTCGACATCCTCTTGTAGTTGACCAAGAACTGGGTCAAATTGGCGTTCGCAACCGGCTCCAAGAGCATGCAAAACTCACGCTTGGCCACGTATGTCGCAAAGATCCGGATGATGTGACGATTGTCCTTGAGACTGCGAATAATCTTGACTTCGTTTTTGAACTCTTCCTCGTGCTGCGCTCGTAGTCTTAACCCTGTGAAAATGGTGGTCTTCTTGGCGAACACTCTTTGGTTCCTTCTGTCCCGCACCTTCTGTACGACTGCGCTCAATCCGCTGCCCAGTTCTTCGTCTACGTCGAAAGGCAGCTCCGTCTCCTCGCCAATGATATAATCCTGACCTTCCTCAATTAACAACTGGCGCGCAGGATCTCCCATTATCTGAACTTTATCTGGAGTGGGCTGCATCGGCGCAGTGGGGCGAGCAGCCTTTACGGCGGGGACGCCCGTGGGTTGGTAGGAATGATGGCTGGGACAATGAAGGAAGGCTGAGGTCACCCTAAATTAGCTTCAGCGCGGATTTTCAGTTGAGATGTGGTATTAGAAGCTCACAGTGTCACCCGAAACGCTCATGCTCGTCTTCCGTACATGTGTGCAGCCTCCGTGTGGTCTGGCACTGAGAGCAGGCGTTGATTTCCGAAGAATGATCCATGAGGGGTGATGCGGGATAGCAGGCTGAAGACCGTGCAGTGGCTGCATCTGAGCAGGGCTTGATTGGTGCTTGCAGTACTCGCAGACGTGTACCCAATCGAGGTCGAACACGACAAGGCTGAGTTGGCGCTTTCTCGGATATGTCCAGCTTGATAAGGTGGAATCACGTACTAGGGCTGGTAAATCTACTCTTGATGAAAAGTCCTCAATCAAATATGTACTTGCAACGCGTATGTGCTTGTCCGCTCAACAATTGCTGTGATTGGAGTTGTGTGAGGAAGCGTGAGCGTTCCGTGTCGCTAGCGCCTGAACTTCAACGCACCACAGCCCCACTTTTGCTACCGCTCACCGGCACGCACACATTCTCTCTCAGACACCTACGCTTCACTTCTGTACCTGTTGAGTGTCAAAGTTTTATTGGAAGGAGCTAAACAATAGCTACGAACCCGGAGCCCAACGTGTCGACGCAGCAGCCCATTCTGTCAAGCGGGGGATCCGCGCCCCTGGAGCTGTGCGGGAGCCTTCGTCTCCAGCCTTCCTTCAACGACAAGCAACTCATCGATAGCATGCGAGATGCCGACATTTTCGGAATGGCAGTGGTCGGATGCTCATAATTCTTATTACATGTACGAATTTGGAGACGATGGGGTGATAGTCCGAACGCACTGGTCGGCACCTTCCGTCTCGCATCTACTGGAAGTAGAAGACCAGGAGGCACCGTCGACAACGTCTGACCCAGCTCAACCCCTTTGGAACTCTTACACCGCCGAATTTGCTTCATCCAGCGGAACTGGTAAATTGGCATCGAATACGCTCGCCCCGGATACGCTGCCGAACTTGGATGATCGCTCAGGGCGAGCCATCAAAACTGCGAACCTCTCAGACAACGCTGAAAAACTCAATCATCGTATGCAACACTCGGTTGCTATGAATATGTATATACTAACAAGTTTTGGTAGACTACTACGTTCGAGCTGACGATTCCCATCAATTCTTCGTGCCCGGCAGGGTTAGTATACCTTACTGAGGGTGAACATGAACAATATCTCAAAGCTCTCGTACTGATAATTAAAAAGGTGTTCGCAATGCTGTGGACAGAACCCACGGTAGGAACCGGAACTCCAACAAGGCGGCCCAGCGTCGATTCCTTCGTAACGCTTGATTATGAGCAGACTGTATACGCCGAGATAAGGCGTTTTGTTGTCGTTCAAAATAAGGGAACGTATAGTCAGTGCATGTGAGTTACTTCCCCTTAATCTTTTGAAGTTGCTGGCTCAGTTGCTACGTGGGAGCGGGCTAACAGCCATCAAGGCCCATACAGACATACGGCGGCATGGATGCAACGATACCTGGAACGCAAGCCCGCGACCATGGCATTATATACACTGGCGATAAAACCCCGCAGCTCTCGCGAACCGAGAACCTGAACATACGACCGATCCACGTCCTGCCTAAGGAGGCTGAAGGGTTGGCGCCAGAATCACGTATTGATTACGGGAAATCTTACGCAGTGGAGCACAATGTGAAGGTGGCTGATATAGGTACAGTTGATGAAGCACATCTAGACCGACTTCAAAGATACTCCAAGGCCGCTTTCAGTAAATGATCCGTTTCCTGAGGACTGTTCTAGTATTGTACTTCGCACCGAGTTGAACTCTTCGATTGTGTGGAAGTACTAGCGTTTCACCTTTTGCTCAGTGCCCAAATCTCGTAGTCTTTGTGTGATCAACCGGCGCCGTCTTGTCTGCAGCGATCAAAGCGTGGCTGAATGTTGGAAAAGGCCTCGCGCGATACGTGTTGGAAGAGCTATGTGGAATCATCATCATCATTCCAATCAAAATTTCTTTCACACCCTACTCCCTCTTTATGGAACTCAAATAACGCTGATCAACAATTTTATAAGCGCCCGGCAACAACTCACTAATCGGAAAAACTTTGAACACCTTCTCTCTTCCCTCCGTTCCAGCGGTAGTCTCATCCACCATCACCACGCTAATGCCCGGGCACATGTCCAACAACATTTGCCTGCATCTTCCACAAGGCGGTATCACACCCCTATTCCGATTCCCGACTGCAACAATATGCGTCAATTGGTCTGCCGCACGATTGGCGGCGGCGTTGCCGAGCGCAACTGTTTCGGCACAGGCACCGCCTGCGAAATGGTGAACGTTCATGCCTGTGAAGATGCGGCCATCGGATGAGATGGCTGCAGAGGCGACCTGGTGTAAGACGGTGACGGGAATGGAGTTTATTGTGTCGGTTGCGGCGTCGACGAGGGTTTGGAGGGAAGGAACGGAGTGGGGAGTTGATGTGCTCATTTTGGGATTTTGGGTGACGCGAAGCAAAGCGGAGGTATTGAGTGCTGGAAGGAACACTTTGATATGTAGAGAAGCGGGAAGGCGGGTTATCATGAGTCATCCATGATCTTACTTTTCCGAACGTGATCGATACCCCGCACGTCGCACTCAAATATAGCAGAAGATTCAATTCAATGCGCATGTCAAATAAGATCAATTGGCAACATTAGGTGTAGAGAAAGTAAAGCAAGCATTGTGCGAGCATACCCTCAAAGAAAACCGAGTGAGCGAACCCTGTCCTACTCTTCAACATCCCTGACCATCGGAAACGTTGCAGGCTGACCATACCTCTTTCACACAAGCGTGGCAGCAACGTCCGAACTAATTGCATTCCTCTTCGCCAAAACACAATGCGTACCCAGAAACTTCACACTGCGCTAGAAAGCCCTTTCCAAACTCTTTCTGACAAGCGGCATCGTTGAAGAACGGCAATAGTCTGTTAGTACGCTGGGCCGACTTGACGGCTATTGACTGACACTACATTGCACTGTTAGTCAAAGGCACGGCAGCGACCCGATGTGGTATTGCTTACCCAAACATATCTGCCCAGGGTTGGATGCGGCTCCGCAGGAGGATATATGGTCTTGTCATTGCCTCCGGATCGATCGCAGATAGGTTGGACGACGGGAAGATCTTTCGTCGCGCTGTGGCATCGGCAATTGAAGACGTCCGGGAACCAGGCGTCTGCTTCGCTGTGGATTATAAGTCAACCTTGAGTTGTATCGGAATTGCGTATGGGCATTTACGTTGCCGACTCAGGGAGTGAGATAAGGACTGCCGCTGGTGCTGCTGTTGGAAGAGCTCTGTATGAGCACAGTCAGTTCTTTTGGAATCGTAAGAAAGTCAGCAGATGTACTTACACAGCAGCTACCATGGGAGCGAGTATAGTGAGGAAGGTTGCCTTCATGTTGACTAATGGTAGGCGTAAGGGGTGTGGTAGTTCGGAGTTTTTGAGGTGAGTGTGATGAACGTTCAACAATTGGTTGCGCTGCACTCATATTTACATATGTTCGACCTCTCTCACTCAATCTAGTTGCATCATACTAGTGCATTGACAATCTCAACAACAAAGACATTCCCAGTATGTCCGATATGTAGGGCTCAATGCAGCGCATTGGACCGAAGCAAATAGAGGCCCAAGCCTGCGCTTCGCGCAAGTGCAGGTTAGATGAGTAGAAGATCCGGTGGCTAGTTTCAATCACTTCGCATACTTGAGCCGGTTGGACTGATTTAGGTACCTGCGTCCGCCGTCAGGCCTTGGGTCGGCCACATACCTACTATTTATCCAGCGTTCGCCCAAGCAAAACATGGGGTAAAGCGCTGTTATTTAGACGTCCGTTAGAAATGTTCTAAACAATCGTCATCCGTCTTCGGTTACTCCGCATCTTCGGCTCTTCGTCGGAACGGGTGAAGGAGACAAACTCGGCAGCTGCCTATTCTAGAGAATAGGCTAACGAGGTCGCGCAGTATAGTCCGTAGGTCCTGGGAGTATGCCTAGCGTTCACGCGAGGACCTGCCGAGGGCCGATCTGGGGAGGGTAGGCCGGGGTTTGGTTAATATCGTTACCTGGGTAAACGCTTGACGTCCGGAAGTGGAACATCTAACTCAAATCATGCAGCGGTATGAATCCAAAATTTGAGTTGTCCTCAGATAATTCAAAGTAACCTTTGAAAGAAAAAGCCAAGTCCATAGCCAAAAAGATGCCAAAAAAAATTGGATGGCCCAGGATTCGAACCTGAGGCTCCCGACTGCCCCATTTGACCTAGGTTAGTATTGACTTCCAGGTGCCATGTCCTTACCCAACGGGATAAATCTTCCAAGGCACCTCTCCTCCTCGCCGCGGCTCGGCTTTGTCGATCCGTTTTGGGGGGAGACAGCCGAGTGTGTTACCACTACACCAGCCTTCCTTGAGAGTGTTTTGATTTATGTGATATAGGTGAGGAAATTAATATATATACTGTGAGATTTTAGAAGGAGTAAGGCAGGTGGGGTTTGTGGTGCGATTGGCGACGGGTTCATTCACTTCACTTGGGAGATATTGGAGGGTTGTGTGGGGAGTTAAGCGATGGCGACGGGTTCATTCACTTCACTTGGGGGATATTGGAGGGTTGTGTGGGGGGTTAATTGATGGCGACGGGTTCATTCACTTGTAGCGAGCTATATCATAACTTAGATCTAATTGTCAACCTTTTGTGTCAATGCAGAAGTCGCAGATTTCTCTTATCAAAGTTTGCCCTTGAATGCTCGATTTCTCAATTGCCTTATTCTATGGGGAGGAAAGGCGATCATGTCGCCGACAGTGTTTTGGCGTTTGACGTACGGCGAAGCCAAAACGGGAGCTCTCAGGATTGAACTATAACTCAAATCCTAGGCTGGAACAATTGGTGGTGAGTGCGTCATTCGATTCCGTGAGCAAACGCCGCATCACTATTCAAGACGCAGGAGTGCGTGCTAGGCGTATGCAACCAGACATCTGGGCACTCCAAGAAGGTCATAATTAGCCCCTGAAGATCATCATCAAGCACCAATAACAATCGCATCGATGGCACTGAATCCGACGATGAACGAATACTCTAAGCTGGCATCTTTGATGGGACCCCACCCCGAACTCGCGATCTTCCGACGCTTCAGCACGCTCAACGCACAGAACTTGCTTTACCTCCAGACTGAGCTTGTTCATCCGAAGCGCAAGCTACAGTAATGCGTCGCATTGAACGTCGCTTCTGAACATGCTGATTACGATCTTGACTGGCAGTCGCTGGCTGAGTCCGGGTCGATGCCGGACGGAAACTCGGAGCAGTGAGAGACAGCGCTCAAGATTAGAAACCCGTTGAAAGAGGATAGTAAGATAAATGAACGTCGAAGATTGAAGTGATTAATCAAGGTGTTAGATGAGACTCTACCTGTGCATGAGCATCTCGCAAAAGAAGATGGCCTGCTCGCGCGAGACATGATCTTTCTGGAGCATTGGATGAAGCGCCCTTCGATCGGGGTTGTTCGTCTTTTTGGTGGTGATAGTGATGTGCATGAGAAGCCTGACTTCTTAGAACTTATCGCTATCAACAGGCATCAAACACATAGCCTGGCTACTCGCGTCGTTGAAGACTTTTGGGTACGGTTCTGGTATCGATGCTATGGGAAGAGAGCGAAGGTACGAGCATGGACTTCACGGTAGAATGTTTCAAGTCTAGTTGACGATTGCAGACACCAACACCCGCGAACACAATTTCCTATTTTGATAGTACGCTGTCAAAAGTAGGCGCACTGATTGGTACAATGAGCTTGCACGTGCTCGTAAAATCTAATTTAAGTCGGTCTTTCAAATGCCGTAAACCGACAATAAACGAGGCAGCAGCGGGGACGGCTGAGACTCTAGGTGTTAGCTGCGCCGTAATTCACTGCAGACAACTAAGCAGAATATCCCCGCGCTATGCCCTATTCAATCGGCAATGAATTATGATAGGGGAGCCTTGTCGAACTTCGATTAGCCTTTGTGCTTTCAAGTCTTTCTGAGCAAGATCAGTGCTCTTCTGAGCTCTACGGCTCGTGCCGCTCTGGAGAGTGGCTATACACTAGCAAGTAGTCGTGGAACCCGCTAAAAGGCAAAGGCTGTGTAAGGCCAGTACGGGTTGATCATGAAGGCACCGACCGCGAGGGTGCCCGAAGGCGTTTCGGTGTCGCCACCCAACGCGACTCTGTAAGCAATCGCATGTACCGCTGCGATAGAAGATATTCCACGAAGCAGCTGAAGCGGCTGATGCCTCATGATCTCCGTCGGGTTCGCCCACCTCCAATCGCACACGTATTCCTTCAGTGTGGATGGGTAGAACTGTGCCTTGCAGGAGGGTTCTAGAGGAGGTGGTCACTCGAAGCGAAAGTGAAGGGCTGGAAAACGTGGCGCAGCTGTTGAAGCAGGTTGTTCACGCAGTGTTTGATGCGCTATGAAACGCGGCCTCTTGCATAACTTCTCTATGAATGGAAGAAGTCGTTCATCCCGAGATCATAGAAAGGGAGTGCCTCGTGCCGATGGTCACCAAAGTTTTCTTCGAACTCGCTCTTCCTTTCTCTAGCCTAGAAACTTGCGCACGCGACGCACCGTGTTGAGATACCCCATACTATCCACAACACTCTTCTTCTCTACCCACGGCGGCATCTCCACCCCCTCCATCAACACTCCCTCACCGACAAACCTTCCTCCAACCTGCATGTTACCCGTCTGCGCGTCGAGCTGCCCATAAGCGTCTTCAGTGTACGCCCACTCAGGCGTATCGCAGCATCCTGCCACAAACACTGTTGTCTCTGGCGTGAGCGAATGTAATAATGCTTCATGCGTTTTAGGTACTAAGACCTGCACCATTTTCGCTTCGAGATCAAAGCCCCGGATCATCGCTGTGCACACCAGTCTTGAAGTCTGTGGATCAAGGGGTTCTGTCATACCCGTTGAAGTGTTGACCGCAAAGTATGGGATGTTGTGGTCGGGCGTTGTTGGCAGGTTTTGGTATAGTGCTTGTGTTGTGGGGCAGATTGTTTCGATGATGTGGACGATGGATCCGTTGAGTGCTGCGAGGAGCTGAGTCGATGGTAGCGGTTCGAATAGTGGAAGGATGCCGATTACGTCCTGCGAACGGGTAGATGTATCTTCGTAGCAGAACTCCCACGGTGTATAGTGTGAGATAGGTCGGGTGTCCCACATTGTCTTGTGATGACTGGAGGAGTCAAGGTGGAAGTACGCTTGCATATGCATAGCATGCAGTTCGGAGTCGGTCCTTGTTGGTGGTAGAGGCGGAAATTGCGCAGCAAGCTCGTGGAGGGTGGTACCTGTCTTTTGGGCGAGATTTTGAAGGGTGTCAAGCTTCGAAACCGTGTCTGGTTCGATAGCTGTGATATCGCCGAGATGGACAATGTGATGGGGCTTCAGCAGTTTGAGGACGTATTCTAGAAGTGGGAAGTGTGTTGTGTAGAATGGTGCCGGGGTGTTGATGATAAGAGGTTGTTTAGCTTCTTGCGATGGAAGGTTCTTGTAAGTTTCGAGGAGGTTAGAGATACACGATTTGAAGTAGTCCTCATAGTCGGCAAGGCTCTGTACAGGAAGAGGGTGCGCCGCGAGTGCTCTGTTCATGCCCTTGGCTCCTGGAGTAGTCATCGGATGTGTGAAAGATGGGCCGAGACTGAGTTCTTGTACGGCCGTGAGAGAAATTTGGCCGTGTGGTGCGTACTCCGGCTTACTTGGGTCGAGGTCTAGATAACAAACCGTTGGCACAGCTTTTGCTGATCTACCCACACCAGTAAGATAACGATTCAACAGTCGCGTAGCGAAAGTAGACTTTCCAGAGCATGACGGGCCGGTGACCAGAACGATTGACGGGGTGCTTGCGATGACCTCGATCGCGCGGAGCCAGTCTTCCGGGGCGTGCTCTGGTGTGAGAGGGCGCGAGAGGGGATCATCAGCTGACTGAGTAATCTAGTATAAGTGTAAGCAGTGCCGTCAAAGACTTCTAAAATTGTTCATGAGAGCGTACCAATTGAAAAGATCTCTCCCTCCCTGCCTCCGAAGACGCTGACCATATGCCGGCAAAGAGTGGACTCATCGTCGCCAGAGGCGTAGGCTCCTGACAATGTAGAAACTGAACATGATTCGTCCTGTCAAGCCCTCTTATTTTCGTGATTGGATGTGTAGAGGGCACGAAAACCCGCTGCTCCAATAGGGTTTCTTCTCCGCGCAGTACAGCGCCGATGTTAGCGCCATTGACGTTGATGGCTCCTCTGAGCACTTTGACTTCGTAAGAACCAACAAAGGCTACCGTCGCATGTTTCTCAAGGATTATGGTAAGTTCCTCATCAGTGTCTGAGAGGGTGGTTTCGGCGTTCTTCCGCCAGGTGCAGAGGTTGAAGTTCCTATCAACAGGAGGCGTCGTCTCTTCTGGCTCGGATTCTCCAAAGTCAGACTCGGCAGCATCCACCAGTGGGCTCTGTGGCACGTCTCCTGTGTCTTCGATGATTGGGACTTGTGTTGCTGCTGCTGCTTTCAATCGTGCTGCAGCAATAGCGCTGATGGGCTTGCCATTGGTGTTTGCAGAGTCTACACGTGAATCAGACGTAGTGTTTGAAGAGATGGCTCGAACGCTCTTGTACCTGAACTTGAAGTACCTGTGGCTTTCGCCTCCTCTCTCTTTCTTTTCCCGGGCATATTGACCATCAGTTGAGTGGTATTGGATTGTGCGCGTTCCGAAAGACGATTGGACGTTCACTTTTCTGCTAGCGCTCCCCGAAACGCACTAGCGTTTCCGAAGCGGTGAAAGCCGGCAAATCGCTGCTCCACCAAAAAAGTCCGCGACCAGCTCCGGTTCTCCAAGTTTGGTCGTGCAAGCGCAACACACGCGATGAGCAAACCAAGGAAAACGCAGGTCCCGCTGCCTGGCTTGCAGTCGAAATCGAAGCCGAAGCCCCAAACAAAAGTGGTGCCCTCGAAAAGCTCACTGAGCCAGGAATTCATCGGCAGCGACGACGACTCGAACGATGAAGCGACCACCGCTCAACAGAAAGCGCCGGTGCAAATAGGGATCCATCCACCAAAGGCAATGATGAATGGTGTAGCGAAATCGACGACGAAATCTGCGAAAAAGACCAAAGAGCCCCCGAAACCTGTGGTAGTAGCAAAAGCGCCTGCGAAGAAGGTCACACCGAAACGAATTGTGACAGAAGAGCAAGCTTCAGAGTCTGCGAGCAGCTCAGAAGAGAGCGAGGATGAGGGAACGGACATAAAAGCTGCGCAACAAAGACAGGCGGCGAGCAAGCAGCGCGAGGCGAGCGCGAACACAAGCAGCTCAGATACCTCAAGTGAGGAGTCGGAAGAAGAAGCTGCACCTAAAGCAACTCCGCAAGCTGCGGCGAGGTATGTGCTCGATCGCATATTAGGTGCGCGCAATGACTGACACTCTCAAGTCAACCAAGACCGACTCAATCCCAGTCTCACACTGTTGCGTTTCAGGCAGCGCGGCCATATGCTCCTCCGAAAGACTTCGTGCCAGTCCCCACCGCTCGAGCGTCAACCTTCCCATCCACGGCAGTGTTCGACAACTTGGAGGGCAAACAAGTGTGGCACATAACAGCTCCTGTAGATCTTTCTCTCCAATCTTTGAAGGAGCTTGCCATGGAAAAAGCGATGCGCGGCGAAGCTGTGATAAGTTCTAAGGGATCTAATTACAGCTTCTCGACAGCTGAAAAGGAGGAAGCTGGAGAGCGGGGAGTAGTGATACCGCGGCCGAACGGTTACACATCTGGTCAGTGTGGTTTCGACCGCTTCTCTACATGCCGCTAACTCGACGTAGTCTCAGCCCGAATATCGCAAAGTTTCAATGTCCGACAAGTTGTCAAGCTCCCGGAGCTCACCTCAAAGCAGGCAGACCCGAACACCGGCTCCGAAGCCGCAGCATCCATCACAAGATCGACTATCCGCGCCCCACGACCACAAGTCAAAGGCTTGAAAATGCGCTATTTCCCATCCGGTGTTGAAGACCATACGCCCGTAATGCTGGGGCATTCGGACAGCGAAGACGAGGCCCAAGCAAAACAGCCAGCTGGGTTGGGTGTCCCGAACGATCTACATTTAGCTATCAGACCAGAGAAGCGGAAGCACGCGGAGGTGAATGGGCGTGACGGGGTGGAAAGCTCGTCAAAGAAACACAAGAAGCACCAAACCCAGGATGAGATTCAGCGAAAAGCAGAGAAGAAAGCGAAGAAGGAACAGAAGAGGCAGAGGGAGCAAGCAAAGGCCAAATCATGAACGTTCGTTTGGCAAATCGAACTGTAACAATAACATCACGCATGCTCGTACTAGCGTTAGAGACCAGGCGAGTCCGAGACTGGAAGCGACAAATCGGGCGACCTTGTCGCACACAAACGACGTGACGAACAGATAGGTACTCTCAGCAGATGAGTTGGAGCGACACTCAAATGAAAAGCAATCATTCACGCGGAATAACATTATTCCGATAGACATCTTGTGTGTAGCGAGTCGCTTCTTATAAACATCGTTTTATGTGCCACACCAAGAACGTCCGTCAAATTGACAACTGTCTTGTGTCTCTGAATAGAGTAGGTTCGGAGAAAGGGTACTTGTAGAAATGTTTGACATGGTGCCAAATGTGCAGGGTGGTCCTTATATATGTTTACTGATTTGCTCGGAAGACCTCCGCATGCACGAATCAGGAGGCACGGAAGCGAAGTTTTAAGATTATTGGGAGGTGTTTTGGGTTTGCTTTTCTTTCGCTGCTGACAGCCAGCAGTGTGGCAAGCTGATATGGATGCTTGCAACGGGCGAGCACCACCGACCGTTTTGAGGGAACTGTCAAGGTACTGCAGACTACCAATGCGCTCTGCGACGCAACTGAGCACCGTCGGTGCCGAGCGAGTCTCTCTTGACATGGTTCATCGCTCTGACGACATGTGCACGGACCCCTAAACACAGACCCCTGCATGTCTGCGCGTGTTCGCGCCAGCGAGGGAGCGCAGAGTGCGAGTCAACGGTTGCCTGTCTCCTTTACATCGCATATTCGCGTCGTCTATCATGCTCATGAGCAGGCGGAGGGGACACATTCGCGACTTCTATACACGCGCCGCGCCTTCCCAACATAATGGCGACCGACGCGAGTTCCGCTGAGGCAGCGCAAACAACACCGTTCGAGCCCCCGCCTCTTCCTCCCACACCCGCGCCCGCGCACGACACCAGCGACATGACACACGATATATCGGACGCGGAAGATGTGCGGTCTTTCGATGTCCCGGACTCGGACCTCCCCCCGCTGCCGACCGACGACGACGAGGATAGCTTTCTACAGGCCCAGGACTTTGGTGACGGGCCAGCACCTGGCGACGAGAGCGTCATGATGGACCGCGAAATGAACCGCCGATTGATGGACATTGAGTCGAGCTTCCTGCCAGAGGCGTCGGTTCAGGTTGAAGCTGCGCCGGGGCCGTCTGGCGCAGATGATACATACTTATTTGGAGGCTCCCCCGGCCACTCGCAGTCGACATCCCACGTCGAACAAGAAGTGAACAAGGAACCAGAATCGCGGCAGCACACTGGAGATGCTCAAGACGGCGAGTCTTCCATTTTGAGCGACGGACCTCCCACACCAGCCGATGCCTACAAGACACCTGCAGCCCGACGTTTAGACATAGACACAGACGATTCCATAGTCACGGGCGACTCTACATCCGAAGCAATGCCGTCATCTCCCTCTGCGGAGGCTGCGCAACGGACTCGATTACGCGATGCGTCAGCACGCAAACTGGCGGAGGACCAGACGGAGTATAGCGATATCGCTGAACCGCAGACAGAGCAGGACGATTCTCGGAGGCCCACGTCGAGCGCCTCAACGGTAAAGGCGCCAGAGTTTGGCCCGCTGGAGGAGGACTCGTCCTTCACCGAGGACCACGACCTAAGCATGGAGAGCCTCAACATATCCATCCCGACGACGGCTACACGCATCGGGCAGCGACCAAGCTTCCTGCAACATCGACAGTCTAGTCAGCGATCTTCCGTCTCTTCCCTCACGAACCACTCCGACGTTTCGCTAGATGGCGGTAGCACTGGCAGCTTGGGCGCGGATTTCGCCTTACAAAGTGGTGGCGCTGTACCCCGTTCAAGTGACCAGAGAAATAGCATGTTGTCGAGGCTACCAAGCCTAGGGAGCATCGCCTCGTCAGTTTCTGGATACAGCGACTCCAACCCTTGGGACAAGACACGCAGCGTTAGTGCAAATTCACTGTCTGGACTTTTGCATCCGGATCACAGTCTCGAGCGGTTAGAAGAGGAGACATACAGCTCCACCACTCCTCCAGAGACACCTCGCGCTCCTAGCGCGAAGCCAATTGCGCCGACAGATACCGTCATTGCCCGACATGTCCAGGATATTCAGGTCCCAGACACAATTGCCCGAGAGTTCCGCGAAAAACATGGCCGATCTCCCGAGAAGCGCCAGATGGCAACTCCATTTACTCGAAATAAGCACAATTTGACGCTCAAAGAACAGAACAGCAAGATCGATAAGCTGAGCAAAGAGAACTTCGACCTCAAACTCAAGATTCACTTTCTCGACCAGGCCTTACAAAACCGCTCGGACGAGAACGTCAAAGAGACAATCAGCAAGAACGTGCAGCTACAGACCGACCTTGCAAATGAGAAGAAGGACAACCTTAGTCTACGCAAAAAGGTTCGCGACTTGGAACGACGACTGAAGGCACAGGAAGACGGTGTGGCTACGAATTCGCCCTCGAACGCGTCGGAGGGCGACAAGAGCGACGGTTCTCTGAGACATGCAGCTTTGGAAGACGAGGTCGAGTTCCTTAGAGAACGCTTGGTCTCGACGGAGACGACAGTCGAGCATTGGAAACAGGAAGCCATGAACCGAAGTGCCGAGAACAGGCGTTACCAGGACTACATAAAGAGCACAAGGGAGAAGGGCTCATCTGAGGATTCTGCTGGTGTTGACGAAGCGATACACATAATGACGGAGGATCTTGAGGAAGAGCGGACACGGCGCGAGCAGGCAGAGGCTCGCTTTGAGCAGGCAGATGCTGAGCGCGAGCAGCTTCGTGACGAGATACAACGCTTGAGAGACCAGGGCCAACATACCCATCAGCCGTCTCTGACGAATAACCATGTCAAGCATATCTTCAACAGCCGAAAGATCTATACCACACACACCACACGGTCCAACTCTGGCTCCGATGTCAATGAGCAACCTGCTACAATCTCGATGGGCGGCACCAGCAGCACTTTGGTGGAGCACCTCCAAACAGACAACGAAAAGCTGCAACGAGACCTGCATGCCCAAGCTTCGATGCTGACCTCACGGAATCGCGAGAACCTTCGCCTGCGGGAGGAGAATGAAGGCTTGAAGCTCACTATTCGCAGAGGAGATGCTGCCTCTGTCGCTGGCGACAGCATCTTGGAACGGTCCATCTCTCGCAATCACATGAGGTCTGTGTCACGAGCTAGCCACGCCACCCGCATGAGCCAGATCAGCGATCCGGAGCGCGATCGCGAACGCGAAGACTTGGAAGGCAAACTCTCCGCGGTCCGGGACGAACTGTCACAGGCGAAGCTTCAGTATAAAGAGCTGGATGATCAACTCAACGGCCATCTTGACCTCCTCGAACAAACCGAGGTTAGGACCCAAGAGCTCCAGCGGGAACTTGACGCTCAGACCGAGGATCTGCAAGCGCTTTCGAATGAACGGGACGAGGTCTTGGAAGGTCTTCAAGAGAAGGATCAGGAATGCGAGGACATCAGGCAACAAGCTCTGGAGACGATACAGAGGCTTGAGACCGAAATCGAGATGAAAGAGCAGGAATGCAACCGCCTTCTTACCGATATCGAAAACATAACAGAAGACTTCAACGCCTTGCAACAAGAGATGAAGAACGTTAGCGAAAGCTTGCTACAGCTCGAAGACGACCGCGATGCAAGCTTGCGGAAGATTCAAAACCTGGAAGCAGAGCTCGATGACGCAAACCAGGAGCTTAGCAGACAAGACAAGCTGCTATCGGACGAGAAGTCGAAGAACGAAAGACTGGAAATACAGCTTGAATCGTGCCAGGGTGAAGTCGATTTCTTGCGCGAGGAGCAGGAAGGCGACAAAATCAAGATTGGCGAGCTCGAATCAACTCTCAATGGCGCACACGTAGCCATCCAGGACGAAAAGGAGCGCTTCCGCGATCTTGAAGAACGCATTACCGAAGAGAGACATCAGCGCGATGTTCTTGACAGCCAAGAGAAACAGGAGGTTGACAAGGTCATCACGGACCTCAATACACAGCTCGCCAAGCTGAAGGAAGACAACAGGAAGCTGCGAAAGAACCTCTCGGGCAAAGAGGTCGAAGCTACCCAATGGAAGCAACGACTTGACGAGCTCGAGAGCAATCTCCGCGAAGCCCTTGGCAACCTCAATGGCACTAGGACCAGCATGCTCAAGGTACCAGCCACCATCACCGCACCTACCAATTACATATTTAACGCCATTGTTCAGGACGTGCACAAGCTTCAGCGCGATCTTGAGGCCACAATACAGGAGCTGGACAATACCAAGCAGGACCTAGCGGAGAAAGACCGGCTTCTTCGCAACCGGGATGCTCTGCTGGAGAGTACTGGTCTGGAAAGTCGTCGTATGTCAGACATGCTCGAACGTGAGCGGCAAGCTCGCCGACAAGATCAGGCCGCTTTTGAGAATGCCAAGCGCGGTCATCAATCCGTTACTAGAACCATCCAACAACACGAGAGCAGGGTTCTCGAGCTGGAGACACTGCGCAGTCAAGACCGCCAGAAACTTCATGGCCTCGAGAAGCAGTACCGAGACCAACTGCTGGAGCGCAATAATCTCTTATATGCACTATGGAATCGTCTCTCCACTCTCTGCGGTACGGAGTGGGCGCGCAGCAACTCGCTAGTCAGCGGCGAGCTCACTTCGATGGAATTGATCTCAAAGAATATCCAAGGTTTTAATAAGAACATCATCTTGGCTGTTAAGAGTGTTGAGGGCATCATTGGCGGGTTCCGTCAACGAATTCGCAGCTTGGAAAAGGACCTTACGCGTGACTACCAGACGCTCGAGCACACTCTGGATGTCCGCATTAAGCGTCTCGAGCAGCTCGAGAAATTGGTCAGGGCGCAGAGGGATTCTATTGGCAGACCCAGCACCATCCGTGGCGGCGTGGTGGAACTCAACAATCAAGAGGTGATGAAGTTGCGGAACGAAAACAAGACTCTGCGAACAGAAGTATCGACTCTCCGCGCTATCACGGCAACGACGAACATCGTCCAGGACCCGTCACGCTCATCTTCCCGCGCAGGGTCACCAAGCTCTTCGAAACGCGCAAGCATGGCGCAAACCCTTCTCCGACACCACTCAACCTCTGCTGTAGAAGGTTTGTCGAATCCACCCGACCATCCATACCCCCAAGCCGGGCCCTTGCAGCCTAGTGAGCAAAAGTGGATACATCGTCTAAAAGAGTTGGAGAGGCGACTTAAAGCTGAGCGAGAAGCGAGACTGCTAGATCGTAGCGGCGCGCGCAAGAGATTAGAGCAGAAAGTTGAAGAGAATTCGGAATTGAAGGCGGCACTCGAGAGGGAGCGCGAAAGGAAGGAGGCTGAAGGGAGTCTCGTTGGGGAAGGCAGTGGGTCGGGTAGTCGAAGCCGGAGCCGAGGACCGGAGGATGTTGTGTATTAGTACGCCACTACTTCTGCTTTTTCTGCTATAAAGTTTGGGGGATGGGCGTTACTCGTGCTTCTACTATGGAGCGCGGTGCTCTTCTGATTGGGCGTACCGCTGGTTCGGCTTCAGTTCTTGGTTGGTATGTTTTATCTATGTATTTTGGGGGACATGGCTGGCGCTTTGGGGAGGATGGAAAACGCATGCATTTTCTGGTATTGTGGTGGATTATGGAATGGCGTGTGTTGATATCTGCAATTGAATGTCTTTTTGTCGTTCAGTCCGCGGTGCGTGGTCGTGGTGATGGGGATGTGGTAATGTGTGATGTGGATGGTGAGGATGTTGGTTGGTCTTGCCTTGGGGCTGACTTGCGTGGTGAGCACATCTGGTCCGCCTTCGACATTGCGTCTCTGTTCTCTTCTTTTCGTCCTCTGGGCCACTGACTTCGCGTATGAGATGGTCGTTCTATGTCTTTCAGTAAGCCTCTCCGGATCGCGTTACGCACCCGCCAGCAGCATCACTCTCTTACTGTGCTCACCAGCTACGGGCTATTCCATCTCACCCATCCCCCGACATCTCACCAGTCACTCTGCCTTGCCCATATCCCATCCCCCAACTTCTCACACCCTTTGACACTTGCTTGCTTGCGAGAGTTGTGACACATTCCCACCTACGCCCCGCCCAACAACCTCCGATCGAACTACAGTGGAGAGGTCCAGTGCCTCGCCAAACCTCACTCTCTCACCTACACGGCTTCCGTTCGTCACGAGCTAGGCACCCAGGTTTCCGTGCTCCCGTCCGCTGCCGCAAACTCCGCTTCTGGTACTCCGCTTCTCCTTTCCTCTCTTGCGCAACCCCAGTAGGTCAACCTTCCCGCGCAGCTGTTGTCAAAAATCTCCCCTGCATTCAAGGTTCAAGCCAGCACTGAAGATACCGTAATCTTTAATTATGTTGCCACCCTCACTCACTGGCGCGCAGACGCGCCAAAACGTTGCGACTCCAGTTACGTGTTCGAGTTCGGCTGCTTCACCAATCCAACGACCCTCCTTCTACCACGACTTTCATGCCTCCGGCCTTTTTGGATACCTACTCAGACCCCGAGAAGAACTTTACGGTGCGGTAGATCACGCGCCGATAAGACCTACCATTGAACGACGCAGCGTATCGCGCGTCGAACTCGACGTCGAGCGCACTGCCCAATACGTTACACACCCCGCTGAAGTCAACTTCGAGCACTCCGACTCTACGTTCGACTATCATACCCGCTCAGAAGCAGAAAAGAGTGAAGGAGAACACGGGATGGCGCGCTTGAAGACTGCTGAAAAAGTGAGTACAACAAAGGCGAGAGGAACAACAAGAGGTTCAAAAACTAAGAGTCGGAAAAAGGCAGATACGGGGCCGGCGGTGACAAAGAAGCGCGCACTGCCACAGCGCAACAGCAGCAGCGAGCGTGCGTCAAAGGTACATAAGACAGGTAGTCTTTATGCCGGCTGCTTCAAAGGACCCGGGACGCTGGCCATCAAGGCAGAGGTTGGCGCGGATGCACCTGCAGCGAAGCCGATGGGGAGTACAGAGCATATCGAGATATCCTCCGACGAAGATGATGACGCGCCTTTGAAAGGCAGGGTAGCCAGCCGAAGCAGAACCGCAAATGGTAATGTGCAGATGGAGACATCAACTCGCAAGAATACTTACCGCGACGGCCTCCGGTCGATGTCGGTCTATTCGCAGTTGACTTTGTCCGGTAATGGAGGTTTTGTCTGCACGCCGAAGACCGACTTGTTGAATGCTAAGCCCAGCGCTCCTGCAGCGGACTGGTCTTTCGCACCTCTTGACAGGAAGACTCCGGACGCCAATGCCGGTGCTCATGACGACCTTGTGCCTGCGTCCGGCCATGTGAATTCGACGCCTATGATCGACAGTCCTCTTTCCGACACCTCACATTGTGAAACTGCGGCTCGACTCCGGAGATGCGAGGAAGACTTGACAGTAGAGAAGACGCGCGCTCGGGGGTTGGAAAAAGAGTTGGCACGTCTGAAGCGTGAGAATGCGGCAGAGTGCGAGAGACTACGTCAAGAGAAGGTAGTGCAGCAGAAAACTTCAAAGGAACAGCTCGGTCATACGCTACAGACTGTCGCTAGGCTACAGGGTGAGCAACAACACAAAGCACTTATAAGCACAGCGGAGACGTCTAGACTCAGTGAGAAGTTGAAGGCGGCAATGGACACCAATCAGCGACTGGAAGCCAAAGTGACACAGCTCGAGCAAGACGCCCAAGGCCTTCAAAATCAACGTGCGGAACTGCAAGGTGAACTCGGCGAGCTTCACAGTCTGCAGAAGGAAACAGATCAGCTAAAAGACGACTGCAGCCGCAAGCAAAGCGAACTCAATACCCTCATGAAAGAGCTCGATGTAAAGAAGCAGCGCACCGACCATCTTCAAGTTGATCTAGGGGCGAAGCAATCAGAGATCGACAAGCTGCAAGGCATTCTAGACGAGGCACACAAGGAGCTCAAAGCTCTGCAAGCCCAAAACACAAGCATACAAAAAAGTAGCAACGCTGCCGACGCCGGCTCACAAACCGAAAACACTGGCCTCGAAGCCGCCCTCGCGGAAGAAAGACATCAAGCAGGATTAATGAACAGCCTCGACAATTTAGAAATCGCCGCCGAGAAGGACCACCTCGACAAGATCGCCGCACTCGAACTCACCATTGCAGAACTCCAATCCGCCAACGCTACACTCGCCAAAGAAGCCGAGATTTCCAAAGATCGCTATCAACACCCTCCTCGGCCATCGCCGGTACCTTATCCAGCATCCCCAACCACTTCGTACCCCCTCTCTCCCGCACCATCCCAGTCTAGCGCCTCTTTCGACGGCCAGATCAAGAGCGACAATATCCGCAAAACTTACATCAAAGTCAAGCGCCGATATAACACTCTGCGCTCTGCAGCTGACGACCTCTCGACCACAACGAGGAATATGGATTTGACAAGTTTTGGCGAATTTGGATCGTGCTTGAGGCGGTTGAAATTGGCGATGGATGAGGATCGGGAGAGTGATGGGGTGGAGGGGGTAAGGGGTGGCCTGGGTCAGGGCGAGCGACCAAAGGATTGGACTGCGGAGAAGTTTGGGATGTGAAAGGGGTGAGAGATGAGTTCGGAGTGGGGATTTGGGTGTGCATGAGAAATCTGGTGAGCGGCAGGGTGGCTTTCGGAAGAGGCTGGGACGTGGTCTAGATGATGCGCTACTGAGTGGCACAGTGTGAAAGCGTCGTATATAGTTGGTGCTCGTTTGACGAGCTGGAGGACTGGACATTGGCTAACTTGAGCGGGGTTAGCCATCTTCTCGCCTTTGTTATTAGTCATCTATAGGCATCTAAAGCCATTTACAGTACTATGTTCTGGCGTCACACCCACTCTTCACTATTGGAAGTTCGCTAAAAGACTACAATGCCTTCAACATGTTGAACATCCGGTCCTTCTTCTTCTAGACTTCGATGTCTAAAGGCACCGTCGAACAGATTGATGTTCGGTTCAAGTGTTCTCTAAGAATGAGCATGCTGCCTCTTAAATATGCTGTTGTGGGAGAAGGAGCAAGAACGAAGTCGCCGACGAAGATAGCGCTTCGGAAAACCGAGCGACCGGCTTCGTGGACCCTTTGCCAAAACCAGGCTTTCGACCAAGTATGGCTGGAGACGAGAAACGGCAGAAAGACACCCCATGTCGTCCGCACCGAGCCTTATGGCGTCGCAAAGAGATCGAAAACGACAGCTGCGTAGCACACTATATATTTTCATGAGGTCGATTTTAGTCTGACGGCTATAAGCACCGCATCCTTCCAAAGTCCAACATGCCTTTCTAAGACGTGGTGTTCTAGTCTCCAAATGGCAGAAATGACGTTGCCGTTTCAGTCTACGTCAACTGCAGCAATGTGTAGTAGTGAGAAAGAATGGCAGCAGTGGAAGCTTATACAACCCTTTCACGGTCCACAGGTGATGCGCCGATGTACGTCCCTGGCCGCCCATTCCGATTGTGCACCTGGGGTGTCAAGACGTTGAGAGGCAAGTATGTCAAGGACGCAGAATAATTTCAGAAATCCCAAGACGGGATAGGGCGTCACACGTAGTTGGATCAGGCGGCGGGTTCGCTTGCGGATAGATGAGCTCAACTCGAATGCTTGATCATAGCCGGAGAGAGCACTTGCTCCCTCCACAATTGAATTGCCGCCTGTCCCGACCGGCTGATCACACCACTCCGGGAATCAAGACATTCGATGCAAGTCAGCCTTTCTTTCAAATAGCCTTCTGACTCACTACCAAATATGTAATACGCCAAACCAACACCGCTTTTTGAACAAATTCAGTCCGTACGCCAGCCAAATGACTCCCATGACGCCTAATCAGCTCAAATCCTGCTGAAGGCCTAGACCAACGCACCTACACCCCCGCCTCCTCCGGATCAACACCCAAATTCCAATCAATCCCCTCATCCTTCCCGTACCGCTGCACCAACCACTGGTTCGTCTTCTTGAAGTGTCCACACTCGAACTAAATCACGCATTAGCTCTCACCCACCACATGACTGCAGCTTGGCCAACTCACGAATCCCTTATGCGCCGCAAACGGACTAGGATGCACACTCCTCAGAATGAGATGCTTCTCCTTATTCACGCCCTTGACCCGCTCGGCGGCCGGGAGCCCCCACGCCAAAAACACCACCCCGTTGGTCCGCACCTTCGCCACCGTATCGATCACTTTCTGAGTCAGAAGCTCCCAGCCCTTGCCCTTGTGCGAATTGGCATCTGATCGGCGCACCGTGAGGACCGTGTTGATCATCAACACACCGCGGTCCGCCCACGGTGTCAGCAGACCTCCGTTCTTGGGCGGGGCTTTGAAATCTGGGTAGTCCTTTTTGAGGGCGATGTAGATGTTCTTCAGAGAGGGTGGGGCGGGCGTAGGTGGGCGCACGGAGAAGCAGAGGCCGTGGGCTTGATTGGGGCCGTGGTAGGGATCCTGGCCTGTGATGACTGCCTTGACGGTGTTGAGGGGCGTGTGACGAGACCTGCATTGCGTCAGCACGACACGCACAATTGGGGTTTGTAGTAGTCCTACCAGGAGTACACGTCCTGCATTGGCGGATACAGCGTCTGTCCGCTCGCGACCTCCTTCTTCAGGAATCGCTTCAGCTCCAAGAAGTCCGGCGACACGAGCACATCCTTGAGGTGAGGCAGCCAGCTGTCATGCAGTGTGTCGATTTCCAGCTTCAGCAGCTCCTTCTGCTCATCGCTGAGCTTCGAGACCCACGCGTCCTTGTCGAAGGTCGCGGCAGTCGCGCCTACCTTGGGCTTTGGCGCGCCGAAAAAGGACGTGATGCTGCCGTTTGGTTTGGTCTTCTTTGCTGCGTCGGTAGCCGCGTCTGCTGCCTTGCGCTTGAGACTCATGGTGGTGGCAAAGAAGTAATTGCGGTGGCGAACAATCAATTGATTGGAAAGGGGAAATGTTGGGAAGCGGAGAAGTGAGGAGGCGCGTGGAAACGATGTGCAACGGTCCAGGCAGTGAGACGCGATAAAAGCTGGAGCTAATCCGCATGAGGCGAATGCTGATCCGCTTTCGCGCGGTCACAGGTTCTCGTGTTCTAGACGCGACGCGTTACCAAAAATGACGCAGTGTGCTTGGCACCCCAACGCCCGCAACTTGCAGGGAATGTTCAAGGCAGCACAGCCTGACATCGCGATATCATGCATCCTCTGGGACTTCGGAACGAATCACAAATGGCAAACGCAGATGATAGACATCGCTCTTCCCGTTGTCGGCCGTTTGTTCCGTACTTGCGACACGTCTGTCACTGCAGCCCGGCAACAGACGTCAGAAGGACAACAGAGGGGCATATAAGAACCTCACGGCGCCCCTGAGTTCTTGTCTTGCACTTCAGCTCTCACTTCATCTCTGAGATTATTCAACACCACTTCACCCACACCCAAAAGTCATCTCTCAAACTCTACAATGGCCGACTCCAACCCCGCCAACTTCGCCAACCTCCCCAAGGACCAGCTCAAGGACATCGCAGCCAAGGGCGGCCACGCCTCCCACGGCTCCTCCAACAAGGAGAACGAGGTACGTTCATTCCAATTCTACCCTCATGCCCAGCTTGCAGGTGCAGAATGCGTCGTGCAACCAAGACATCGGGGACTTTGGTCCAAGTCGACACGCACTGGAACCCCTGTGGATGAGTTTTGTAGACTTCGACTCTGCACCCCAGCCTCAGGCTCCACCATGCTGACGTCGCAACAGTCCCACGCCGACCGCAACCCTGATGGCACCTTCACCAAGGGCTCGGAGCTAGCCAAAGAGCTCGGAGCCAAGGGCGGACACGTCGCTCACGAGCACCAAGTCGAGAAGGAGCAGGTCGAGACGGACGGTGTATGTATTCTTCGTTCGATGCTGCTGCGATGACTGACATCGGTATAGCGCAACCCCGATGGCACCTTCAAGGCCGGAAGCAAGTTGGCCCACGATCTTGGTGTGAAGGGTGGACATGCTGCTCATGAAGAGTAAGCTGTGTGTCAGCGTTTGACGAATGGGTTCTGCAAGATAGTCCTGGCGGAGGGCTCTGCGAAGACATGGCGGTATCCAAGGTAGTCTGCGGTTATGACATAACGATCTCAATGAATGGAACTTCACACAAGAATTGTGGGCTTTTGGCATCCCCGTTATCTATGGGGATAGTCTGTGTGAAACTGAAACCCATGCACAAGTCGAAAGCTGGAGCTGGACTCTACAGTTGCACACGTCCAGAAAGGTCACTGCCGCCTGCAACCAAGAGTTCTTGACAATCCTGCTGTTACTGGTAACTCCTCGACACTCTTATCCCAAACCTGTGCTTCTTCAACACACTCACCTATCCATCACCACCAACCATATTGTGAGTGGTACACGTGAATTGCTCTTGAGTTTACTGCTAGCAGCATTCCACGGCGAGAAGCTCGACGCGCAACCAATGCTCTATCCAAGAAAGCTACTAATCAACGCTGCAAGTCCCACGCGTAGACGTCTGCCCGACAGCCCGTAATCATATTTCAAGCTGACGACAAAAACCGCAAAATCTCTTGAACTGTCCGACGAGATCTGGCTCAGTGTCGCGCGCTACCTCGTTGACACCAATCTTGACGAGACTCTTCGAAATCTCGCACTCGCACACCGTCGTTTCCCGGGAATTGCCCAAGAAGTCATGGTCCTCAGCGGGATCGTCCGACTATGCGGTCTTCCGGGGTACATCGAATTACTGGTCAAGCACCCGGGATGGGCCAGCCAGATCGGACGGCTTCAGCTTTGCCATAGAAAACGGGAGACTAATAACGGGGGTTTGAGCCGCTCGAACGTGGCTCCGATGAGCACGAATGCTCTTGCGACATGCGAAAGCGCCCTCGCCCGTTGTATGCCGCCTTCGGATCTGTATCGAGCGGAGACAGATTTCACCGAAGACCAGGATTATGTGACAGTCTACACGAGTGCGTTGGTTGCACTGTTGCCGAATCTGAAGGGGCTGTGTTTGGATACTGGCTCTCTCGACCATGGATTATTCTCCTACCTTCTCGAAATGCCGGGAACAGAGCATCATATCAGCGAACTTCCGATTCGCAGCAAATAGACCATCACGTTGCTCCGGGAAAGGCTACAGACGGTGATGATTCGCAGAGACTGCTCAGTAACGAAAGATACACCACCGCACGTGCTAATCAGAGTGAAATGCTTCACAGCTCTGGAGTTCCTGAGTATCCTCTGGAATGCCTTCTCCCACCGATCATGGCCGATGTCACAACCGTGATATCCCCTTGTCTCTCCAGTTTGCGAATCTACTGCGATCGACGCCACAACGCGGAGGAGTGGTTACGGGGACTTTCCAGGCGTGTTTCTGAGCGCGAAATCATGCACCTACGTTCAATTGAACTATACTTTAGTCGCACTTGTTCGAGCTTTGTGGAATCACGATCTAACCTGAAGTATCTCCCCGACTTGGTCAGGAAGTTCCACACATCTACCATCTCTTTACGGACTTTCTTCCTGCATGACGAGGTGCACCAAAAACAAGTTGACTCGTGCTACTACCACGAAGAAGACTTGAAGGCCTTGTCATGGGAGGCTGCTAGCGATATAGAGTCGAGGGTTTAGTGATAGCGGAAGCAGCAGCAGCAGTTGGACGGATGGTACACAGTCGGACGGCGAAGGCTCAGGAAACTGGTCAGTAACTGGCAAACTAAAGCATGGCGGGAAGCTGAGACAAGCTAGGCACCTGAACACGCGTCGAAGGAAATAATTTTGAACGTAGTAGTCTCACTCGTTCCGTAAGGTGGTCAATGCCATGTCATCGAAAGCAAATACTTCGCATCCCAAAACGCGGGAGTGACGGATTGCACCGTACTGTTAACAAGGGTAGACGCTGTAGTCGATGCCAAAAGCGCCACCCGCCGCGGTACCAGTGTTTACGAGTCAGTGCAAGTTCGAGGTGTCGGCTCGCATGCTCAACACCAGAAATTTCTCGGCCTTGATTTTCCCGGATCCCAGCGATCCGGAGGGCGGTTTCGCGTAATGCTAAGGCGCGAAATGCGCTCCAGAGATCCAGAAGGATGGGTCGTACATGCAGGATACGACACCGTCCATCCAAGGGCTTCAAGACATGCAGAAGACGGGCCCCTGGGGGGCCCAGACGAGGAGCTGCCCAATCTGCCGGGCGCAGCTACGCTGGTGTGCAGCCACTGGCACGGGAGGGCGGCGTCCGGCGCATTTTAGACGGCGCCATGATTCGACGGCATGGACGAGCCCGGGGACGACTTCATCTCTCGGCGGGCGGGCGCCACGACGGCTCCACTCCACTGCTGGA
>Ga0247733_1000222_pt1 | contig 60236 bp, 57 predicted proteins | sample UWRJL043104R2_FD_180932 | JGI IMG/M metagenome (GOLD analysis project Ga0247733, IMG submission 180932) | Plant litter microbial communities from Arlington Agricultural Research Station in Wisconsin, United States - UWRJ-L043-104R-2 | ecosystem: Environmental > Terrestrial > Plant litter >...
AGAGAGAGAAGAGGGAGAGAAGGTAGAGAGGGAGAAAGGGGGGGCAGGACGCGGACCGGAAGCGGAGGGGGGGGAGAGGGAGGGGGAGCGCGGTGGAGAGAAGAGGTGAGGGTGGTGAAGCACGGGAGCTGCAGCGTGGAGTCGAGGTAAGGTAAGGTGACGGAGGTGCAGCGGCAGACAAAGCAGAATATTTGGGCGTCGTCGTATGGAGTTAGGTAGCTCTCTTAGCGAGACAGGCGGGCCTTGCCGCAACGACGACGGAGGAATGCGAATTGCGCGGCAGGCAAGCTCGACGATGCATCTTGGACACGATGGCGGCAGGCGTCGTGCGCAGTCACCACGATGCAGCTGCGCCGTCTGTGTGGGATGGCGGCGAGCTCGACGCGTGCTTCTGCCTCTGCTTCTGCTTCTGCTTCTGCGTCTGCGTCTGCTTCTACTCCCCCGCGTCGGGTGGCCTGTGCAGCACAACGTTGAAGCCGCACAGCTTTTTCATCCAAACGTCCCCAGGAGAATTCTGCAATTGGACAGCTCCGGCTGCAATTATGTCATTGGCCCAGCCTCGCAGTATTCAGCCACCCACCGTGCCACCCTACTTCTGCGCTTCAAACACCACCTTCTGCGCCTGCATCTTGTCAAAAATATCGTACCCCTCCACCGCCTGACTCATTGGCATCACCTTGTCCGCCATGAACCTAGCCATCGTCAGTCCGCTTCCTGCTCCAAAGAGTCACACCGCCAGAGTCACACTCACCCGAGCTTGTCCTGGTGCACCTTGAGCTTCTCCAGCGCCTGTGGGAACACACTGCGAACCGGACACCTGCCCATCTGAATCCGCAGGTTCTTGCCATAGGCCTGGTTGCCGGACCAAGGAATCTCCCCGTTGTGCACACCAACACTAGAGATGATGCCCCACGGTCGGATCAGCTCAAACCCCATCTTTAGCGCAGCAGATAGTCCGACCACTTCAACCACAACATCCGCGCCTCGCCCATCCGTCAACTCCTTGACCCTCTTGTCCAATCCCTCTCGGTCCTCCATGAAGTTCCACGGCTCGGCACCCAAACTCCTCGCCAACTCCAAGCGACTCGGAATCGAGTCAACCGCTAGGATATGCTTAGGTTGGTAGTCCACAAGGTTGACCAGCGCACACAAGGCCACAGGCCCGCATCCAACTAGCACAACAGTGCTCTCGCTAATCTCCTCTTTACTCAGCTCCTTGAACGCGTTGTGCGCTGCAAACCACCCAGTAGGAAAGATGTCGGCCATGAGCACCAGCACCTCATCTTTCACTCCCTCGGGAGCTTTCGCCACAGTCGTGTCGGCCAGAGGAACCCTCACATACTCGGCTTGTGCTCCGTCTAGCCCCACGGACCCGAAGAGCTGCGACTTGGCGCAACGGGAGGTGAATCCGTGTGTGCAGTAGAAACACTCTCCGCAAGAGGTAGTGAAGGGCGTCACCACGCGGTCGCCGACCTGGAACTCCTTGACCGAGGACCCCATTTCCGAAACGTGGCCGGTGAACTCGTGGCCCATGATAAAGTCGGTGCCCGAAGGTTGGTGGCCGCGGTAGACGTGCAGCTCGCTGTTTAAATTCAATTGCCGTTCCTGTCAGTCATGCTGGGAACCGTACCTGCCGCATAGTGCTGTCTACGGGAACGGTTAGCTGGAGTCGGAACACCTAGAGGTGCCACTTTCCTTATCCACTTTGACAATAATGTCTGTAGGATCCTGGATCCTGGGGAGTGGGCGGTCCTCAATCACCACCTTGTGCGGCCCCTTGAACACTACTGCTTTCATGGTCTCCTTGCCCATCTTGAATGGGTTGTGATGAGATAACGTCGAAAGTAGGCTACAAAGGTCGGAATGGTAGAGTCACCACAGGAACGGTCAAAAGAAAGAGGAGATATGAGGAGATATGAGGAGATGAGAACTGGTTGTTTGGAAGATTTAGAACGGGGAGCCGACACTGTCGTCGCGTTTGGGGAATCTTCGCATCCTAGCTTGTGTTGGCTGAGGAGCTGCATGAACCCCGCGCCGAGGTAACTGCGGGGTAGTCGCGGAAGCAAGGCACCCAAGTCGTGAACGCACATTTCGTCACTTGACCTGACATGTAAGCTGCTCCATAGGGCAGACATGCGAAGACATGTTTAGAGGAGTTGTTGAGAAAGCAGTTTTCACATGGAAAGGTGAACGCCCACATACCCAAGCGTGACGGTGCCTTGCCATGCACCAGATACCCAGATATAATTATGCCCTGGTCCAAAACACAAACCATGATCCAGATCATGAACCTTAAACTCCCTAAAAATGCATGTTGAAGAGAAGCTTCGTCCAGGTGTAACCGTTGGATCCACCGCAGACGTAGCCCACTCACGACACAACGCTCAGTAGCTCCGCCTCCAGAATAAACTTGCCCTCTTTGTACTTTTCGCTCGCCTCGTACGCTTTATCGTATTTCCAGCCGACCGTCTCCTTGCACTGCCGGCAATGAATGTCGCGCACGACGTGGCGGCCGGTCGTCATGTTGCGCTCGTTGGGCTCGGATTCGTCGACGTTGACGACTTGGTCAAACAGGTAGGCTTTGCCATGCTGGCCGCGGAAGTTCTGGGTACGACGTAAGCGCTGTAGTCGGAGGCCCGGCAAGCGGAACATACCCTGCTGAGGATATCATCGTGGTTGGAGAGGTGCGTCTTGCACGTTCTGCAGCCGTAGATTTTGCCCCCGGTAAGGTAGACGTTGTAGGTTAGACCCATGATGGGAAGTGCGAAGTGAACAGCTTGGAGAGGCGAGGAGAGGTGTGTACACCTGTGCGAGTCTTGAATGGGGAGGGGCCCGCTGCGAGACTAGATCACGGAGTGCGGGCCGATGGGATGAGAGCCGCTCGTGCTGGAGACTGTGAAGAAGTGGTAATGGAGATATTGCAACGTAGTGCGATGGGAAGCTGAGTGAGACAGTGACTATGGTAGCCTGCAGGCGCCTGTGACCTTACTGGCGATGCCGTTTGTCCTTGTGACCGCGACCAGACAGGAGCGTTCTCGTTGAGAAGCTGCCGCGTCCTGTTGCGAAGATGCAACACGCGTCGCACGCGTTCCTGGGTGTAGTGGTAACCGGGCTGAGTAGTGGGTTGCTTGATCGTAGCAGTGTGCTCTCTGGTGGGGAGCTGGGGGTGGAGGTTCGGAGCTAAGCTTTGGCACGTGGCGATAAGATAAAGGGCAATGACGGGATCGTTGAAGGGCAGACACGCTTGGGCCGCCGACGTGAAGAGCGCGAAGAGCGCGAAGAGCGTGAAGAGACGCTTCTGGGAACAAAGGTGCGTGACGTGGGTACTCGTTCGTTTTGGACATGGTCTGGCCCAAACGCCATGTACTTTCGCAGCGAGCAATATTCAGCAGCGTTTTGCGGTGTTTCGTTCTGACGAGTTGGGGCCAAGAGGAGGTGCACTCATGTTGAAAGCGCATCCAGCTCATGGCTCACTCAATACAGTGACAATTGGGCCACACGCCACTCCCTCTCACGTCTCCGGGCCGACAGCAGGTTGCCTTTCTGCAGACTCGTGTACTTGCAGACTACATTGCACGTCGAAACAACTCGGCCACTTAGCTTAGCCAGCAGCTGCAGCCGCCATTGGCACACAATTCGACGGGTTGGTTGCTACGGGACAAGTCATCATCGCAGTCGATCAGATCAGTATCCATGGCGCGGATTGGGCGGTATAGCCGTTGTTTATGCGCGTGTTGGCGGTGGTTTGGCTGCAGCACCAGCCACCTGGGTGCGGATTGGAGGAGCGAGAGATGATGCACGTCGAATTGGTCCAATCTGGGGACATGGGCGGGGCAGAGGGAAGTGCCTGTGCTCGGAGGGAGAGGGTGTTTGGTCGTGGAGATGGATGGCACAAGCACTCGGAGGCCCAGGTCAGAGCCCGATAGCCGTCACAAAGTACGGGAGGCAGTCAAGTGTGAAGGCGTGGTGCCGACGATGACCATCTCAGCCTGCACCAGCCTCCTGCTCGACGCACACGCACTCGCACGCGCACGCGCCCACGGCTGCGGCTGCGGCTGCAACAGCTGGGTTGTTAGCGAACATGTCGGTAGAAAGTGCTAGAAGGTCTCGTCGACGTGCCCGTTTTTTTATCGGGACCGCTGTTCTCAACCAAACTTTGACTGCCGACCTTAGTAAAAAATCAAGTCACACCAAGCGTGCCATCGTCCCGCTCCTCGCCTCTCATGGTTCTTCCCTCCCTCTTCCACAAAACCTCCAAGAAGTCAAAGCCCGCCGACCCGCCCAAGCTCGCCCCCGGGGCTCCCGTGCAGAAGAGTAATCCAGGCACCCCTCCCTCGTCGCCCGACAAGAAGTCGCCGGACAAGAAGTCGCACGCCCGCGTCAAGGACCGCGAACGCCGCTCCGCCTCGAATTCGTCCAAACGCTCGTCCAAGTACGACCGCGACTCGCACCCGCTCAACCTCCCGCCCGACGAGCTGCGACGGTTGTCGTCGACTGCAATGTCTGCCATGGCCGACCAGCCCACACCGCAGCCCATGGACATTGACAGGGAAGGCACCGCCTCGCCGCCGCCCTCGAGCCCCGCCGCCCCGACGCCAAAGTCCAACGGCGTCAACGGCGTCAGCGGCGACGAGGACCGCCCGGCTCCTCCTCCCCACAGATATACCACCAGCCCACCGCCGCAGTCGGCGAGCTACGCTGCCACCCCCGAGGCTGCATCACCGCCTGCGCAGGCCCCCACCATAGATGCCGAGGAGTACAAGGCCGCGGGCAACAAGTTCTTCAAGATCAAGGACTACCCCGCCGCCATCAAGGAGTACTCGAAAGGTGGGTACACTCGTCACACGCGTGCCGCGTGCTGCGTGCTGCGTGCTGCCTCGCACCACGAGATAGCCGGCTAATCATCCGCAGCAATCGACGCCGACCCCCAAAATGCTACCTACTACTCGAACCGTGCCGCTGCTCTCATGTCTGCGAACCGCTTCGCAGAAGCCTTGGACGACTGCAAAAAGGCTGAACGACTAGATCCGGACAACATGAAGATCTTGCTGCGGATGGGGAGACTGTACACTAGCCTTGGGCGACCGGACGAGGCTCTCGCAGCGTACAGATCCATCAATGCGACTGCCAAGGATATGCAGCCGGCGCTCAACATGCAACGACACCTGAGACAGGCTGAAGAAACAGAACAGAGCGGTGGATCCGGGTCCATGATCATCTACGCTTTGAACGAGGCTGAAAAAAGCCTTGGAGCGGGCGCTGAGAAGCCGCGCAAGTGGACATTGATGCGGGGAGAGGCCCACTTGCGGATGGGCAATCCCAACGCCATCGGCGAGGCACAAAACATCGCAATGGGCCTACTGCGTAGCAACAACCAGGACCCTGATGCACTGTTTTTGCGGGGTCGTGCGCTATACGCTCAGGGCGAGAACGAGAAGGCCATAACACATTTCAGGCAGGCAGCGAGCTGTGATCCTGACTTCGCCAAGGCAAAAGATTATATGAGGATGGTGCGGAAACTCGAGAAGCTAAAGGAAGGGGGTAACGCCGCCTTCAAGTCTGGGCGCTTCCAAGAAGCCATCAATACTTATACCGAGGCGCTGGAGGTGGACCCAGCCAACAAAAACACAAACTCAAAGATTCTACAGAACCGCGCGCTGTGCTTAACCCGGTTAAAGAAGTGGACAGACGCAGTTGCCGACTGCGACAAGGCGCTTGAGCTGGATCCTAGCTACACCAAAGCACGAAAGACGCGAGCAAAAGCCCTTGGCGAAGGAGGCAACTGGGAAGAAGCTGTACGGGAATACAAGGCGATCCACGAGGAGAACCCCGCGGAGCCGAACATTGCCAAGGATATCCGCAACGCCGAACTGGAGCTGAAGAAGAGTAAACGAAAGGACTACTACAAGCTCCTTGGTATCGAGAAGGACGCCTCGGAGACGGAGATCAAGAAGGCGTATCGCAAGCTCGCCATTGTGCACCACCCTGACAAGAATCCCGGAGATGACGCTGCCGCAGAGAGATTCAAGGAAATCCAGGAGGCTCACGAGACATTGAGCGACTCCCAGAAGCGCGCTCGCTACGACTCGGGCGAGGACCTCATTGATCCCTCTGACATGTTCAGTGGTGGCGGTGGTGGTGGCTTCCCCGGTGGCATGGGCGGCGCCGGTGGTATCGATCCTGAAATTCGTAAGCCAAGCGCACGCTTTCATGAAAATTTTATACTAACACTGCCGCAGTCTTCAGCATGTTCGGCGGTGGTGGCGGTATGGGTGGAATGGGCGGTGGCGGCGGCGGCGGTGGTCGTGGCGGCGGCTTTAACTTCCAGTCTGGAGGCGGTGGTGGAAGCCCATTCGGCGGTATGGGCGGCATGCCTGGCGGTGGAGGTCAACGAAGAGGGCAGCAACACCCTGGTGGCTTCCCCTTCTAAGCACCACACACCTATTTATTCGAAAGCTCTCCTCTCGATCCAGACTCCGAGGACGTTCCCGGGTCGAGGTCCAACTTCCACCTCGTTCCAGCATGTCGAATCTTATCGAATGCTTGTCTCTGTGATGTACGGCGTTGGGTACACAGGAATCATTTGCGCGAGCGGGAATTATGACATGTACTGCTTGCATATTGCAGCGGAAAGATATTATAGACTGCCTCACGAATTGTAGTGGGCATGGCATGGCAGCATTCGACTTGGTTGATATCTTGATCTGTCAGCATTGTTGGCGTCTTTTCTACCATCTAGACGAGGGCCTCATGGCGGTATGATAGGAGGCGGGCGTAATATATCGCTTTCTTGGTTTTGACTTGAATTTGATCTTCTTCAAGAGTGTGGCTTGCTGTCGTGAGTTGAGGAGAGTCTGCTATCTGAAAGTACTGTTGCAGCTTCTCAATCGGTCCCAAGCCTCATTTATGTTCACCGTCGGTTGCAAATCATCCGGACCTTCGTCGTCGTATACTCTTTCCCTCCGCAGACGAAGCGGTGACACCTCCCCTTCTTGCTCGTCGCACTCCACTGCACTCGCGGTAGCTCCATAGAGTCGTAAGAACTCTCCCCGACGCCTCTCATATTCTGCATACACACTGGCTGGGTCTGACCTAGCTTGCTCAACGCTCGCTTCCAAAAGTACTTCGCGCCATGGTGGGTAGCGTACGTAGTTGGCGTTGCTATCAGTGATCTTAGAAAGGTCTTGCACCAGTGATCCGTCTCTATCCAAATCCTAGTAAATATGTCAGCTCCAGCCGAAAGGAGGTCTACCAGATTCTTCAGCTGGTAGTTACCTTTCTCGCCCCTGTCGTAGAGGACGAGAATATGAGTGTTCGCGAGTCGTGAGGAAAGTCGTAATTGGAACCCTCTCCGCACGCAGAAAGCGTTTGTATAGGTTTCTATCTCCCTAAAATCGAGATAACCATATCTTCTTCATCATTCTTACCGTCTTGTTTTGCTTGGTTTCAATTCTGGTGCTCCCTAGCCAGGAGAACGACGTCCAGTAGGTCCAGGTTGTTCGTGGGTGCATTCAAGGCGGTTCAGGAGACAATAGGTACGGACTACAGGTGGACGAACAGCTCATATGGTGCAGTTCCTTTCCGAGACCAAGGTCGGATGGTTGCTCAACATTGACCGACGTGATTTCGTTCATCACGTCGTCCTTCATGTCTCCATGAGGAACTCCGCTCCCCAAATCCCTGATTAAGAACAACATCGTCCTATACATGCATGCTCAAATGTTCTGTAACTTTTGCAGCGTCTCAGCCAGAGATTCATGTCGGAACTGAGTCTCCGAGAGGCTCTCAAAAAATTGGACGCATGGCTCGACGGACCTCCTCCCGCGCGATGCGTGCCCCCAGGTGCTCTGTCTTCTGGACAATCTCGTATTTGGACGACGCGGCAATTGGCGAAGTATTAGCTGAATAAAAAAAAGTCGCATCAAACTCAGGTTGTCGATCTTTGACATTTGTCGCGGCAGTGAAGCCTTGACATCTTGGAGCATCGGCGCTTGTGTACTCATTCACCCTCCAACCGTCGCTTCATGGCCGAAAGTTCTATCGCCAACATGACGCATTACATGCGAATGCGCGTCCAACGCAGCTTGTTCTATCACCCTCGCGCGGTATTGCTTTGGTGAAGCACGTAACGCTCCTTCTTACCCCGCTTGAAAGGCAGAAGTCTGTGTGGTCAAGGTCAATATCGAGTTTCTGACGGAGGCGTTCGTGATCCTCGCAATCTGCGTTAATATCAAGATCCTTAGCACCCGTCTCTGCGACGTGCGTTCTGCATAAGAGCACTTTCTGGTCCTGCTTGTGCATGGTAGCGTTAGTAAGTTGCTACATTCCTCATGTCTATTTACATTAGGGCAGCTAGGGTGCACTCACATGGACAGGGATTCTAACAGTACCAAAATGTATGTCTGTATGCTTTCGAGGTCCTTCGCGCGGCTGTCGAATTCTTTCTTTAGCAACGTCCACTTCGCCTTCACTGTCACATCTGTTTGTGGCCCCGATAGTCCCAAGGCTCGAACTGACCTCAAATCATCACAAAAGTTTGACAGGACAGTTCTTCGCTTCGCAAGGCCATCGTTGACCGCCGAAGTATTATTAGTCGTATGGCCTCCTGTAATGTAGGAGGAGATCAGGTTGAGTGCGGCCTTAGCCTCATTAATAACTTAAAGTTTGTTAGTGTGTACTGCTTTCGTTGTATAACTTACTCGCAAGTTGTCGTTGCACATCGCCTCCAGCATTATGAATAGAGTGAAAGAATATGTATATGCCGCGTGAGAGCTAAACCGTAACGTCTACCAGATGCGGCGATGCCCCCCAAGACGGTCAAAGGATCTGGCATGTTGCCCCATCCGACTTGCAAGAACATTAGGTTATCTTCACTCAACGGTAGGGAGGGTGTAGGGAGGATGTAGGGAGGATGTAGTGTCCACATCCCAGCAGTGTCAGGCTGGAGTGGGAAGACTTTGCCTAGAAACTAGTCGATAGTTAATTGGTGAAGACGATATGCAGTTGAACCTCAGTTTTGCCTATAGGGAGTGTTAAAGAGCTTTGAGTGTTGGTAGAGAGGGATACTAAACTGGTATCATTTGAAAGAGAAGAACTTGGGAAGAGTAGTGCACTTAGCTACGCAGCAACCGAATCGTTGATAAGCTCTTAGTGACAAAGCTCGATGCATACGCTCCTCAACGTTCTGCAGTATGTTCTAGAACAGCAACAGAACCATGCCATTAAAAAATGGAAAAAAAAAAAAAACTATTGTAAGACAAAAAAGAATCTGATGTGATTGACCATGCCAGGGGTCGAACCTGGAATCTCTTGATACCTGTTAATCGTAGTCAAGCGCCTTGCCATTGGGCCACATGGCCGATTGAATTATGAAATATTAACAGCATAGCCAATATATAATGGAGAAAAACTTTTTTCTGAGTGTGTGCGAGCCGAAAGCGGTAAGCGCTCTAATGTTTCACCCTGTTGACTCTCCACATGACGATGACGCAGTCAGCAACATCACGAAATCATGCCGCTTTCTCTTTATCTTCACACTGGAAAGTAACGCGATAGAGTTTCTAGGGACACGTAATAGGGACAAGGTAACATGCCTAATGTAAAACATATCTTCAAAGCCCTCAATCCCCGCTCCAAGACTCGCAAATCCGCCGCTAAACCCTCGCTCGCAATGCCTTCCAATGCGCAGCGCGACTCTCCCAAATCTTCAACAGTAATTTTCGGTCAGTTTCTTGCAGAAGACTTTGTGCAAGGCGGAGGCGTCGCAATTTTTCATCTTGCGTCTGAACGGGTGGTTATATGCAGCGCTAAAGACCGCCACGGGCGGACGTACTATTTCCTGCCTAAAGGAAGACGGGATGCTGGTGAAGAGGCAGCGAAGGGTGCGGAAAGAGAAGGCTACGAGGAGGTAAGCGAGCCCCTGGTGCTACCTGCGTAGTGTGTCGAGTATATGCTAATAGCCATGTTACAGTCCGGTTACCGTAACCGCGTCCTACCGTTGCCCATTAAGCATCGCCAACCACAAGCACACCCTCGCGTCTCAACGACACCCCTCACCGCCGAGCCCGTATGGATAGAAATGATGCCCCTATCACCTACAAAGCAGTATTTGCTCTACTGGTACATCGCCGAGACGATACCGCCCGACCTCGAAAAGGAATTGGAATCGGAAGTCGGCGCGGCATATAGACCACCACCACCATATCCAAATGAATTGACGCTCCGTGAGAGGGTGAAGATGGAGCCGAAAGGGTATGAGCCGATACAGCACGAGAACACGGGCGTGGACGAGGAAGAACAGACGTACAGAAGCTATCTGGTGTCGGTAGACGAGGCGGTGAAGAAGCTGAGCGGTAATATCATGGCTGATGTGATTTTGAGAGGGTGGCGGGGGATTCAACATCGGTATGCCTCGGAAGATGGGATTGATTCTGTAAGCCCGAAGCCTATTAGTTGAGTACTGTGTATCAAGCCGGCTTTTTGCTAGAAGGCTACCAGTGAACTCATTCAGAGGCCAAAAAGCACCGTCGAGTAGTGTATCTGAGAGCACACTTATAATTTTCGCACCAGGAGCATATCGGCCAAAACGGTATTATATTAGGTGAAGATCGGATGCCGCAACTTATCAGCCTTCTCTGGACTCGCGACACAACACATACCTATTCCCATGGAAGCAATCTGCAAGCCCGTTATACAACAGTCGCACAGCAATATCCTCAACAGCGGTGAACGCCCCACCAATTTCAACCCTAATCAACAAGCGACGCGATCGTCATTCCGCAAGACCACATCGCATCCCACCCATCGTCGATTTCCCAAACCAGCCATCTGCACCAATTCCCTGTTCCGGCACCATAATCTACTCCCACCGCAAGCATGCACGCCCATTGCATACGCGTTTCTCGCTTACCATGAACATCTCGTCACTAATTTATTTCCCCACAAACCATCATCACGACTTCATATCGCTAGATTGTTACCCCACAAACACTCGCAAAAGGGCACGTTGCACCCAATCTCGCTCAAATCTGCTTGCAGCGTGTGTACCAGGTGTTGCGACGGTCGTTTACGAAAGTACCGACATTCGGTTAATTGTACCAGGTTAGGGCCTTCGGACACCCATGTGCGAGCGCGCGACCACTCGCGTTGTTGTAGCCTTTGGCGGCAAAATGTGGGTAAAAGCGCGATGAGGCGCCCCGTGTAACGCTTTTAGGTCAGATTTTCCACCGTTGACAAATACTCGGCATGCCTGTTTTGGACAATTTTCTGATGAGGGGAGTGGGAAGGTGGCATGTGAAGAGTTGGGAATGCGAGGGTTAATTCATCGAGGATTTCCGATAAGAATTTTTGGCTAGTGGCACGATTTTTGCGAGATACGTGCTCGCATGCACCGACCTTCGATTGCGGTACCGTAACCTATCACTCTGACGGAGGTACGCGAGAATCACTATCTTTCGAGGGAATGACGGTGGTTGACCGACATTGCGACATCGTGACAATAAGGATGTATTCATCACTTTCCAAGCTGAAAAGTCTATCGACCCATCGCATCTGATCCTAGCAGAACATACTCCAGAGTGTCCAGAGCATTTTCTCGGCAACACATCCACCAAATCGCAACCAACAAGCTCAGGACCTATAAGCAAGAGATTAGACGAGACTGCCATGCACATCATACCGCAACCTCAAACAGCAGGAAAGCGAAAACCACCTCTAGAGCCTCTCATGGTCTAGAAGCCTTCCAGCTTGAACGGCCAAGACGTCTTCGAAATGCTTCGCTGCGGTGGCGCGCAGGGTTTCTCTTCTGTTCTCGACTCCGTGTTACAATAGAACCGCGGGAGATCAGCTACGAGGATGCTAGCTATAGGAATGGAGACTATGCGCGGGGGTTGGGGGTGTATTGGCTGGCGGGTGAATGCCCATTACTCGTACATGGTACACAGCTCGTGAGACGCTCCGAATGTCTAGACACGAGGATAATGATGGCTAATATCCGTGGTATGCGAGTGGCGAGAGTGCATATAGCCATGATGCGTTGGTGATGAGTTGGATGGCGGATGTTGTGGCGTGCGTTGATTTCTTATTAGGAATTTGTTGAGATCTTTCTGATTACCACTCCGACCGGGAAGATGCGAGACGAAGAGAGCTCAATATCGGACTGGAAGAGATCAGAAAATCGGTTGTGCAGTGTGCCATGCTTGGGTAACACTACCTTCGTTGAAACCAATGCGGTCAACTGGTGCACTAGCCCATAATTTTCCGAAAGGAACTTCGAACAGACTATGGAAGTACTGCAAAACCCAGGGCCTACTGTCTTTTCCTCGGTTTAGAAGCAAGCCCTCGAGAAGTGTCACTGTCGAAGCTTCTCCCCAACGAGCATGCATCCCGATACTTCCCCTTCCTTGGTGCCTAGTCCTTTTTCCATACCAATGACCACAGTAGGACCAATCTTGTCACAACAAAGCTTAGTACTACCATACGCCTCGTATCTATGGTCAAAGCCAACAAATCAACTACTCCCGTTGACTATCCCTATACACAAACCCTCGGACCTTTGACGGCACCGGACCCTCTACATAGGCTCCGATGCGTATATCGTGCGAAATAAATCTTCCCAATTCACAGACACGGGATTCCTCCTCAACCGACAATCCGTGCGAAGTGGGCTGATGTATGGTGGGCCTGGTATGCGCATTGAATCTCTGTGCCTCAGGCTCCGTAATTTTGGACAGGGTTGAGGTAAGTCAAGACGGATCTGAGTAGCGGCTAGCGTACGCGATGCGTATGTTCTGTTAAGTGCGGATGCCAACGGCGTTCCAGTTCGTTGGATAATCGCTTGTGTACTCAGTAGTGGTTGGGTGAACGCGTAAGGCATCAAACACGATCCACATACGACTGTGCTGAAACTGCACGTTGCGTAAGCCTCGATAAGCGCTCGCTATCATCCTCGATCATCGTAATATCACTGTGGATTGAGTCCGATATGTCACTATAAATATAAATAAAGAAGCGGTGTTGGGATAGCCGTGCAAAGAAACGTGGTTCGGAGTCGGCACGGCCGCCCAAACGCTGACGCTGATCGGACGACGCCGCGGAATCGTCCTGCAGCAGCGCAAACGCCCCACGCCGATCTATTCTCCGGTAATGAAGATCAGCAACGAAAATTAAACAAGCGCCGGAACAGTGTACCAAAGCGGAAGTTCACAAAAGCACAACAAATCAATCAAAGTCGTAATATCTCACAAAACTATGTTGTGATTGTGGTGAATGATTGACTGGGGATGAGCCAACTCAAATCATATCTAGCACGCTCTCTCTGTGCGATGATCCAGCGCCTAACCATTTTGTGTTTCGGCTGCCTGCCTTTGCTCAGAAGTCTTGACCCTAGACCTCGAGTTGTTGTATAAAATAAAATAAAAAGTCCATGCCGCTAGGGCGGACGAGAAAGGAATGTATAGAAGGGTTGTACAAGAAATGAGAAGAAGAGAAATGGAGTTTGCTAGCCGCTTCATTATAACCCTGCACAACATGTTGATGGATAACAGATGTTGTGCTAATTCATGCAAAAAGATGGGGAAGGAAGCCGAATTCAAAGCTCTGCGAGAAGGTGCGTATCCGTGTCATCTCTGTATATGGCAGCTGTCATGGTCGTGGTAAGGGAATGGCGAGAGGAGTGAAAAGTAAAACGCCTACCACGAGAAAGACTCCTCGCGGAAGTCCACATTCCAATTCGTCTCGCGCTGACGCACCGCCTTTCGAAGGTCATCAGCGAGTGCACCGGTTCCACATGTCGATACACATGCGGCACCGATACCTTCTTGCATCTCCTGGTCGATGAGGGCCTGGATGTTAGGTCGGCCGGGGAACATCTGCACGCTGGACGACGGTGAGTGGATCTCCTTGGTGCTCCTCGGCCTTGTCACGAAGAGCAAGATCTTGAGGATTTCACGGCGGCGTGGCATGGAGAGGATGTGAGTCATCCATGTGCGGATCCATTCTAGGTGCTCGGGCGATTGGATGATCCAGACCAGAGTGAGCCTGCGTGTGGCGACGGTGCCGTTGGCGTACCCAGCAACGAGCTCGCGTACGTGGGGGACTTGGTGTGTGATACCGATGCCTGCAGCCCAGAGCATGACGGTGCCATACGAGCTGAGATCTTCGCCACCTGCAATATAACGTTAGCATGTTTTTATAATTATAGTGCCAATATAGGGATAGAGTGTAATCCGGGGTAGCAGGCATCGGCACTCACCATAAGGCCCCTCCACAAACGCATTGCAACTAAATCTGCCGGCAGCCGACAGGTCAGCCTTCTTGTAGAGTTTCTCGGTAAAACCTGTTCGGCGGCGGACAATAAACGACATGCTCGTCTTGCGGTGGTCTAGGATATCTTGGCGATTCATCGGCAGGCCCTTCTCGTCGGAGACCATGTTGGTGATGCTGATATCCTCCTCTTCCTCGCTCCACGCGAGCGAGAATGGGTGATTGGTATGGAGACCGACGGATGGAATAGTGAGGTATGCGTGTTGGCCCGGGCGGAATGTCCAGGGACGCGCCATCCGCACCGTGACGCGAAGCGCGTCGCCAGGCAGCACTTCAATGTCGGCCTGGGTGCCTCCATTTCCAACGTTTCGCATCAAGATGCGCACAACGCGGTACATTCGCTGTGTCTGTTAGCGGGTTCGATCAGGAGGGTCACGTAGCACATACCTCGAAAACCCAGATCGCTACAACAGCATAGATCATCTGCTGCTGGTGGCGCCCGTTGAGATGAATCCATACGCCGGCGATGGCAACCGCTGCGCCAATGATGTGGCCGATCAGGAAGGTCTCATAATAGGCGTGTCGGAGAGCACCGGGAGACTGAATCAGGATAAAAGTGAATGCAACGGTGCCCATCAAGCCAGTCCAGATGAAGTCGCTCCCCTTGCTAGTAATGGAAGCTTGCACAGCCGCCCAGCCCTCTGGGAAAATCATGTTAGCGATTGTTACAGTCGTTACAGTGCGCGACGCCAACTTACTGGTGTGAACCTTTCCAGCGACCCATGCAGCAGTGTGGGTGATGGCCTCTAGGACGACGATCCGTCCGAACCAACGATGAATCAAGTTCATGGTGTCGAACGAGATGTGGGTGAGTTTGATGATCGGGTTGTTGCGACCAGCAAGGAGGAACAGAGGGATCATGTTGATGACAGCCATGACGCCAGTACGGTTGCGAATCTCCGAGGCGACCGTAGAGTACTCCTTGCCGAAGTCGACTTTCCAAACGGCCAAGCCAACGTTTGTGGCAAAGTAGCCAACGAGCAAAAAAGTTTGCAGACGACTTGGTAGCGTGCCGATGTTGATAGCAGACGACAGCTTGAATTCGCGGTGATGCCGTGTCTTGGACAGCGGCGCATCCAGACAATGCTTCCTGAAGTTGGCGAACATGGCGTGTGGCGTGGAGAAGTATCTTTGAGTCTCATTGTTGAGACATACGATGGTTCGGACGTAGCGAATGAGGTGGAAGGCGACCTGGTAGAGGGTGAAAATGCCCACGATGGCGACCCAGATATATCCTAGGTAGTGTTGCACGTCGACGTTCTCGAAATCGGCGGTTGGGTCCTCTGGTGCATGGCCTCCTCCGCCAGCTCTTCTCAATAGACTTCCGAAAGACATGGTCGAAGCAAAGCAGTCGTAGTAGGGTGAGGGATGGTGAGGGCGATCTGGATCGCTTGGTCCCAGTGAAGAGGCGCTTGTACTCTTTTATGGTCGGGGGGAGGGATTGCCAAATCTGTATAGCGAAGGGTATCTGTCTTGGCCAGCAAACAGACAGGCGAGGGCTTCCAAATAGGCGGTAGTGGATCGAAGGTCCGTGTGGTCGATTGAGTGTTGTATGGGTCGTGACCTGCTTCCACTCTGGCAATTCAAGACCTGGGGGCAACCAGGATGACGGTGGGGTGCACAAGGGCAACAGCCGGCAGCTGCAGAGGCTCAATGGTAATATTGGCAGCGTGCTCGACGGCCAGAATGGGCGAGTTAATCTAGAGCGCACGCAAGGGGAGGGTTGGTCGGCGCAGGTGACCTGGGTGGGAAAAGGCAGAAAAACGGGCGGCGGTGATAGGTCCAAGGCTCCAATGTCCACCAGGGGTGTATGTTGAAGAGCCGGTGGGGAAGCGAGACAGGACGTAGCAGCGCAGACACGAAGAAGAGAAATAGAGTTGGCGGCAAAAGAGCGACTTGGGCGAGCAGTGCCAGACGTATTTGTGGGAGCGAGGGAAAGGAAAGAGAGGTCCAGGGAGGAGTAGTGGGTATAGAGAAAGCCCTGCCTCCTGGCGAGGGCGGACGTGGAGGTGGTTTGATTGTCACAGACCATCCGCGCATAACGACGTGCGACTGGCCTGGGGCTCCCATGGCGGCACGCCAGGGGGCAGGGGGGCCAGCGCTCCATAGAGGCGGCGGACCAGGCCTGCCATTCGCAGCTAAGCGGCCGCTGAAACGAGACGGCGGCGCGCCACCGCCCAGACGTCGACGAGCGGACGGCTTGTTTCGTCCGCTCCGAAAGAACATCCTTCGGAATCTCCTGGACACCAACATGACGATGACGCTGCGCAGCGCGAACTCTCTCTGCGCTAGGCCGTCGTCAAACAGCAGTCCGCGTGTCGTGGCTCCTTGCAAATCCTCACGGCCGAGCGGGCCTCACGGTCACCTCCTCCCTGCGCGCCAGAGACGGCCCTTTCCGCTCCCCTCTCTGGCGGAGTAATGACCTTGAAATCTCTCCTGCAGCGCCGCCGTACGGAGCATGCCACAGCACAGAAGCCTGCCCGCCCGCCGATATGCGCGCTGAGCTGCTGCGGAGAAATTCTGGCCAGCCACCCGCTGGTACTCCCATGCACTCACCACCACCACAGCAACCTCCATCTCCATTGTTGCGTTCGCGCTCGAGTCCTGCCAACTACCGAGCCGCCCAGCTGTCTGAAGACGTGACGACACCTGGGCGTTGAGCATGGACTTGAAACGGACAGAGACACAGGTGCCTGTGCGCCTAATGCCTTGGAGCCCTCCACTCCACGTGTAGCCGCCTTCCACGGTTGCGACGACTTGCTTCTTTCATGCGGATGAACTTGCTCGTCAATGTCAGAATCCCACTGCCCACTGCCCCATGATCCCAGATGCTGGATGGTATCGCACGTCTGGGGCGCCGCGCTGTCACCCCATCGACTCGGTCCTTCATGCCTTCTGTCACACCAGCTCTCATTCCTCCGCTGTCGGTAGATAGCTGGGAACGACCGCCATCGACGCAGCGAGTCTCCTGTCCGATGCACCACTGTTTGGGAATGCATACTGCCTCGAGCAAACTTGTTTGTGTTGCGCAGAATGCATGTCCCAACGCGGGCGGTCGTGATACTTGGCCGCTCTGTACGACGCGAACGCTGGCAGCTGCGATTTGGAATGCTCCTCCGATAAGAGTCACGCAAGTATCCAGCGTCTGTCCATGTTCTAGATCGATGGTGCCATGGGTGCAGGAAGCAGTCCGAAAGGAAGCTGCCGCCCACAGTAATAACAGCCTGCGATAATGGCAATCAACCTCCATTTTGGCTACATTACACAGCATCGCCAGCAGACTGCCAGCAGTCTTCCCATAAATGCAATAATCCGGGCGTGCTTCCGAGGTCTCGCTATGCAAGCCACATGCAAAGTTGCCAATCTCCACACACGCACGTTTATCCTGGGATGTGTAATCTTTCAACCACCTCGAGACGCTCAGATTAGCCTAGATGCATCGCGTCTTGACGATGCTCCACAACAGCGTCACATGGATTCAGTTTGTTTAACTGAGGCCTGGATCTGGGGTCATCCGTCCGTGTGGCGCATCGGTGTCGGTCACCTCTACGTCTCCAGTAATCAACCGATCGTATCTTTTGGCAGCAACAGCGTGGTCCAGGCCTCGACGCCTCCTCCACAGCAGCACCGCCAAAAGGCAATTCGAGCCGTTCACAGACGCCGAAAGCCTTGCGACCGCTCGCAGCGCTCGCAGCGGACGGATGTTTCAGCCAAACAGCAAGTCATCTGCGCGAAGCCCCACCAGGATGGAGAACCCAAACAAGGCAGTTTGTTTCGAGGCATCAACACTGCGCTGCCTCAGACACGGACAATTTTAAGTAAAACCCGTGCCTCCATCGTGTCCGTAGGACTGAGATCTGAAGCGCAATGTCGGGGTTGCCTATCGATAATGCAAAGACCGGAGGATTGGATGCCTACATTAGGGGTAGGGGTGAAGTCCATATTAATACGGAGCAGGCCGGACGTTTGAATGCGATCTGCACAATCTCTTTTCCTTAACAATCCGCCGGAATACTCCGTCTGCACTCATGTCATGACTTGAAATCTTTCACGAACTTATGATCGTATTGTGTGGATGCTGAAGTCGCACTACCACCTACTCGGTCTCGACCTTCCGGTCCGCTTGAGCGTTTAGGAATACGGCCCCGCGCTCCGCGTGCATGGCACTTAGGCCGATCGTGTCAGCGCTTGATCGGAAGATTTTGCACCATCCAACACCTACCCTTGACGGTAGACACGACACACTTCATGGTCTGAGAAATCGTCGAAGGTTATCTGAACGTCCTTCTCCCCCGCTTTCTTCGTCAATGTACAACCCAAGTTCGGGTCGTCTAAAGCTCCAGCTGCTTCTCATGCAGTGTTGCGCTTCTCGTCATCTGAGAAGTCAAAATGCTGCTGCAAATAATCCTTGGGTCACATCTCCTCCCAATCCTCTAGAATCTCCTCGACTGCAGTCGGATACCACAAGTCAGCAATTTTTCTACAGTACTGAATTTCTGCAGCACTGAAAAAACCCATCGCGCAATCTAGTACTCTTTCCCACACGCGTACCTATGCCACTTCTCACCAGCGAAGGAGTCCCAGTACCGCTTCACCCTTGTTCCTCTCGTCCTTGGGCTCACAAGCGCAAAACTTCTCGTCTTCCGATCCTTGTATTCAATCCGCAACTAAACCGGTGCGCGGTAGACCATAGGTTTAGGGCAAAATTTGACGTATTCCGAATCTCAGTCGAGAATGCCAGCTAGGTTGAGATGACAGAAGTAGAAGACGTCTTCGCCGGGAAGAAAACTGCGTGCGTGCAAGTATGTGAATAGCTTGCGTAAGTGACCACACTGAGGGATGACAGGTTCGTCCTCGTACATCTCCATCTCGTGCTGCTTCCGGCGCGTGATTGTATCAAGCAGGAACTCCAGCGTGGTCCGGGGGGTTGCAGGAACGTGAGACATAAGGTCGCTGCAGCTCCTGGTGTCGAACTTCTCGATGGAGAGAAGAGGCGGGGATGGGGTGTCAGTGAACGATCTGATGGTGCCTGCGCAGTCTAAAGTGATACCCTGGAGCGAGATGAATCTTGCATACCAGTTGTTGAACAAAGAAGCGAGTTTCCCTCCAGACATTGTCCGCATTGCGTCCCGGAAGCCACTGTTGGATCATGTACTAGTGGCCCAGGCCATTCTCGGCTCCAGAGTCGTGGCTCACGGGCGGAAATGGGTTTGCCCGAAACACAGCTGCCAAACAGAGCCTTTACGAATCGCTGGGATCAGGGAAGATTGTAATTCTTCGGCCTAGATAATTCGATGGTAAGACCCATGACGCGGTTGTAGCCTCCGCCGTTGGTTCGCGTGACAGAAGTTGTCGCCGCTACGCTCGGGTATCAACGGCTCTTCATACTCGTACTTGACAGTCAAACATCGGGAGCCGTCCGTTCGTTTTGAGTTGTGCTCTGAGAATTGCTCGGCCACTTCCTCTGAGCGAGTGTCGCTCTAAGTAGGTGACACCTTAGCTTCGGCGGCTGGAGAGGATAGTAGAGTTTCGATTGTCAGATCGTGGTAGTACCACGGCGGTATGTCTTTGGAAGTGCGAAAAGAAGGACTGGGACGACTTATTTCCACAGTCTACGGAAAAAGAATGACCGTGCACCATTTGGGACGGTTGCCGAATAGTATTCACTGCCGTTGCTGTGAGCATTGTTAAGGCGGATAGGTCAGTGTTGACGTTGCCGAAGAAGCGGATAAATCTACACAAGTGTGCACGACCGAAAGGTAGAGAGCTACTTTGATATTAGCACAGTTCATTGGGGTACTACAATGTTAGCATATTTCAAGTTCTCATTGGCGTACTTCAAAGTACCTTGGGCATCTCAGTACGTACCAACCATTCGAGAGCAATCCAGTATATCCAAAATAGTGATCACTCACTACTGTCCCGGCGCAAGAGTATGGGTTGGAGATTCTTCACTGGTAGTGGTGTGCGAGATCAAACAAAGATCTACAGCAAGAAACACCAGAAACTCTGCGAAGAGCATGGAAGTTCGTACCTGCGCTACAAATATGAGCGCACCAAGTGCGATGCTAAGATTGTGGCAGATGAGCAGCGACAACGGAAGAAAGCAGCCGCGAAAGATGGAATAGATGCTTTCCTGGTCTGGGCCGGAGGAACCCCAAGGGATCTAAGCTGTTAGCTTGGTAGATGAGAAGCTTACCATGATTGCCAACAAGACTGAAATTTGAGTGTTGATTTGGATGCATCTTCTTCTAGTGTTCTATTTGGTCGTATATCAGAGTCAATTCGAATGCTCTTTGCATTGCTGCAGGGTCAGCGAGCGTCGAGCTCGTTCCTTCGCTTAAGTCTCTATTTCGGGCAAGATTGACATCCTGCTGGAGATTGACGACAAGGAATGGTGACCGTACGGGTGTTTGTAGCTTCTGTATCGTACGTGTACGTGCTTTGACAACCGATTCCACGATGGTGGTGGTGTAGTAGATGAATGCCACCTCTGGTTCGGAGGTCCTAGTCGTTAGTAATAGCGCTACGCCTGTATAGGCTAGCGCAGTTCTGTTATTGAGGTGACAGACGCCGACCGCCGATGTTTGTCAACACCACGCTTTCATTTCCGCCACTTTCGCGATATCCACCCTGTACAGCTTCTAGCATCTTTTTTTTTTGGCAGCGAATAGCGTCGCATTCATACTCTACATGATTAGAACAGCATAATCACGCCACCATGGCCCTGACCGATGACCTTGCGTGGAACACGACGCGCTGCAACCGCCTTCTCCGACCACTATCGTCCAAACTCGCGAAGCTTCGGAAAGAGCTCACCCGACCGCGAAGCACAGGTGGAGACCGCCGGAGCTCAGCCAATACTTTCGCGCTCAAAGCATCGCCGCGCAAGTCTGGCAAATTCACGCAGCCGGCGCGGAAGCCTCGAGGGCTCGAGAAGAGGGGGGACCCTGACTGGTTGCCCGATGTTGGACCCAAAGGCGCGGACAGGAAAACATATAGCGGGCGGGGAGCGAAGGGTTCGGCCGGCTTACAACGATTTGGAGCGAACAACAGTAGCACGGCGCGCCCCGGTGAAATTGCATTTACGCCCCTCGTGGCGCGCATAGGAGGTCGCTTCCAGGAAAGCTCTCCGTTCCAGGGATCGCCAATTAAAAAGCACTCCGATAACCGAGGCCCCTTGATTGCGAGACTGGATCAGATCCAAGAGCTCAAGAAGCAGATGCCGACCGATATAGGAAACTTGGTCAAGGGATTGTCGGAAGCATACGCGAACCTACTCCAGGCCACTTCAGCGGGCGAAGAGAAGAGGTGGAAGGGTACGAGATCACTTCTCGGAGCTTGCTTGAGGAACATGCCAGATTACATTGAGCTGGAGGAACACTTCGCCGAGCTTGACAAGGAAGAGGACGGTGATGAGGACCGAGACGTTTCTCAGGAAATCTACACCGATCTGGAGACTCAATTCGAAACTACACATGGCCAGGGTTGGCGGCCGCTCAAGCAGGTCGTGCGGGCGCACGGCACATCACTCCTATGCGATGCCTTCGCGGACCAGATACTCGGGCTGGAAACCTTGCATCTTCTAGTCTCCCACTGCCTAAACTCTTCTGCCTGGGACGAGGCCGAAAGGTTTCTTTGGTCCTTTCTTCCGAGCTTGAAGCCACTGTCCATACCTAACAGTCTGCTCGCCAACCTATTCGACGAGCAGCGATCGCTCTACATGTGGATGGTGAAGGACTTTGTCAATCGCACCGGACGGCATCGCTTCCTGTACAATCAGCTAGAATACATGCTATCTCAAGAGCTCCTTCCTTTGGAGTGGCTTGCAACCCAGTGCTTCCGGCCTATCTGGGATCGCCTTGTCCGCAGCCTATCAGATGGAGATATTCGCACGCAGGAAAAAGCTTTCCGGTTCCTGGAAACTGCCATCTGTACTGGCGTAGGCCTTACAGATGAGAGTCTGTTTGAAGATGGTGAAGTGAATACGGTCCCGAGACAGTTCAGGCCTTCTTCAAGGCAGGAATTTCGTAATGCCTTAGACACCACGTTCTCCAGTCTACTTACCGTGCTCTGCAGTATTGCGCTGGTCAACCGCCACCGTGAGAATGTTTCGGGCAAGCATACCGTCAAGCGTATTACCTGGGTCCTTGATTCGATAGTGGTCGACTTCCTGAAGCGCCAGGACATGCGGATGGATCTGGAACTTTTGGGTCCTATCGCAGAAAACATGCAGACTTTCGCCCGACGAGCTGTTTGGGCTGTTTTTGCGTCGCTTCTAGTCCACCTCGAGGATTTCCACCTAGATGCAAGGATGATTGCGCTCGACATTCCCACCATAGCAGGTGCTATTACCTGGGTCACCTCACAGTACCCTTCGCAGCACCTAGACGTCTTGTCTATTCTTGCCACTCTCCCCGAGTTCACCTCATCTGCAGCACGTGGCACAGGGAGGATATGGAAAGACGACGGCTTCGACCAGGTTCAGCGTCTCATCCAGGCCATGCTCACCCTTTCGGGTGTCCGTCTTCCGCACAAACTTTGGACTATGAAGCGACTCGCGCTAGAGTCCGCCATGGAGTTCGCTCAGAGCACAATTGATCCGCTCCACATGGCTTATGCGAGAGACATTGAGAAGACGATGCGCACGAAGGGTCATGTGGTTATCATCCCCTCGCCTCAGAAGGACGAGTCGCCATCTGCAAGCGGTGGATTCAGGTGGGAAGAGGGTATTGGAGAGTGGGTGACTTGCACGCCCTTCGCGAAGCAGATCGTCAAGCGCTTAGCGAAGCAACCCTTAGGTGCACTTGGCCTACTGCCAACTCCGGAGCCTTCTGACGACGCGTTGGGTATTGGAGGGCTACCGGCTCAGACTCCGAGCAACATCTCCGCGTGGGAGACTCTTAATTACGACGATGAGGATGATGACATCTTTTCACAGTCATCTCCAGTGAAGCAAGCTCCCCGTATTTCCACTTCGTTGCTCGGGAAAAGGAGTCGTGCACCCTCACCTGTAGTTCTCATCCCTACCAAACGCAAGCGTATGTCGCCGTCATATTCTCCGATCATCTTCTACCCAATGCTTGCGCAATCTCCAGAGGAAGATGGTAGAAGACGATCGAGTCGACCAAAGAAGGAAAAGAAGTCTAGTCTCAGAGTCCAACGCTCGCGATCGTTACTTAACAATGGACTGCGAAATTTGCAGCGGAACACGTACGAGGAAGTCGACAATGTGGACCTTAACATAGATGAGAGTGGGACCGACAGCGACGAATCGGACGCCAACACTTCGTCCTCTTCATCTTCGTCGTTTGGCGTAGTCCCAGGGATCGTGCCTCACCCGGGGACCAAGCCTGCACAGCGCAAGAGATCGAAGAGGGCTTCTGCTGTCTACGACAATGACAGAGATGAGTTGAGTAAGACACCTAGCTTAAAGAGGAGGCAGAGCGGGAGACAAGCTTTTGGGAGGAGAGAGTGGTGGAAGGTGGATGGGGGCGCGGTTGATGATGGCGGCAGCGGGGATGAGCTGAGCTTTCAATAGTTCGGAGGATTGTTGAGGCTTCGATATGCAGCGTGTGCTTGTGATTCGTTAAGGTGTGAGGGCGTATTTGTTGCGAGAGATACCCATATCTGTTGTGAGCGCTGTACTTGACAGCGTAGCTTGTCAGTATAGCAATGTAATGTAGTAGACATACAAAGTTGTAGAGAGGTCGCTAAGGATTTTAGTCGCCGTGTCAACAGCGATGAGTTTAGATTTTGCTAACCAACCGATATTCTTTAGATTCTAGTCCTCGCTATCGGTGTGGAGCGTGGCTTGATCAACGATAGTGCAAATCTATTCATTGTTCCGAACTTCTTTATCAAGGGTGCCTCATAGCCGCCAAAAAGAAAAAAAATAATCTGAAATGACAGCTAGGAAAGGTATGACCTCGAGAGGTATCCTAATTAATGATGCGTCGTGCTACTGTATAGTGGTATATACAGAGTGTTAGATCCTTCTAGCTTTTACTTAGGCTGCACCCCTTACTGTTGAGGTTGCAAGATGACATGCATTGTATCTATCTCCTAGTCGTTTGCAAAGGTGTACAACTCTCTCTCTCAGCGCACACTCCTAGCCTGTAGCCCTTTTTCCTACATACTGCGGTCACATTCTCTCTGCTTTGCTGCGCGGCTGTATTCTACCAAATCCCCACTCGACTATGAGGCCTTTTGCCGCTGAGACAACGGCTGCTGGCAATGGATAAGGAAGAACAGCTCTACCAGCGATACAGACGCTTCGACGTACCTGCACTGTAAAACTTTGCGGCGCGGGGCGTCGGCGTACAGTCATGTGTCCTAATCAAGAAGGTTGATGAAGGAGGGCTGCGACGAAAGTTTTGTCTTATTGTGGACAACAACGCTCATTATCTTGCGCACGTGCTGTACAGGAGTTCGAATTTAAGACAGGCGTATGCGTTAGCGGTCGTATCTATAGAGTTTGTGAATTCTGTTAGTGTGTCACTTTGAGAGAGTAATGATTTGCTACTTTGTTGTGTGGTAGGCAAGGATCGTGTCTGTCTTGCGCGCATGAACGGGTGCACTTTGCTTGAAGATTACCAGAATGTCAAAGAAATTATGGCGAACATAAGGGAAGAGGTGCTGGCTAATCTGGTAACAAGTTGGAGCGTTGAAAGGACGGTGTTTTTGGAGAAGGAGATGAAGTGGGCTGTCAGGAGGGGAATGAGATCATGTGGTTGTGAGATGGAGTGTGTAAGATATAGTTCTGGTGCTCCCACCTTGGTCTGCTCGATACGATACTCCGTTCGAAACATTCCACTCGATCGTTCGTTCCCACACACTGTACAAAATACGATTCCTAGCCCTACTCAGTAAAGAACACCTCCTCAGTCTGCCCCCACCAGCCCGGCCCACCCGCACTCCCCGTCGCTCCCTCCACCGGTGACTCTTGCATCCCATCGGTCATACGCCACCACTCCTGCACCTTGGGATTCGCAGCCATCCGCGCCATATCCCCATCAAACGCATTACCCACGTACTTGAAGCTCGAAAACAGAGTCGGTCGCGGACTAAGGCTTAAAAAGATTGAATCTGAGGCTGTTAGCCACGCGCGCCTTCCTCCATTGTACGCGACGACGAAAGCGTACAGTCTCTGATGTTGGAGTCTTTGATTTGCTCTAGAACTTCGGGCCACACTTTGGCGTGGCATTCTTTGTAGGCTTCGATTTGAGAGGGCTTGAGGTAGAGCCATTGGCCGATCCGACGCGGGCCTTGGTTTGTGGAACTCATTTCCGAGGATTTGGAGTATGGTGGAGAGAAGCGCTCCTAGTCGGCGTGCTAAGAGGTTGACTAGCTGATGCACGACGAGTATGTGATCGGACGGAAGCCTCGAGTGTGTGGCTCCATCTATAGATCAACGCTCGGTCCGTCAATACACCGAGCCGGACCCCTCTTTTTTCAATCGGAAGCGCGGACTAATCTTCGCCTCTACGACTCTTTGACCTGGATCGACTATTTCTTATTGTTCTCGCCAAAGCAACACAGGCGATATGAGAAGTGCTTCCACAAGCAGCCAGGGGAAACAGATCGTGCGTCTCCTCCCAATTGCATGCACGGCTTCTCAACATAACGCTCCGCTACAACATGGCTTGAAGGTAGACTTTAGCTTCGATACGCTGCGCCTATCTACAACACACACCTAGCAAACGCCAAGGCGAGACCATGCTCTCTGTCGCCGATCCGAAAGTTTAACGCGGCATTTCCCTCCCATGCGGCTCAATTCGCGACGACCTGAGGTATTGAGCAGTCCTCGCATCGACACCACTCCCCACAAAAAAAAAAGTCCTGCACGAATTCCGATCCAATCAACTCTCGCGTCATCACAGCCGGCTTCCACTACCGCTCCATAGCTCGGCGGCCCGACCTCCCTATCCAGCGTCGGCGGAGACAGTCGTTCCCCGCCTCCATACTCAGGACGCGGCATTGCCCAAAGGGTAATCGCGCGACGCGGGGGCCCGCTTGGCTTCCACCTTGGCTTCCACCTTGGCCTGCCCTCGTGCAGGGCAAAATTTATCGGTGGATACCGATATGATGTAACGTCGTGTCTGTGGGGTGGGGGGCAATGGAGTTTGCGGAGCATGCGCATGCGCCGACATTTGCGCTAGGGCGGAGGACCCATCTTTAGTCGGTGTTATTTGAGGCATCGATGCTGCCTCTCCCCTACGTTCATTTCCTCTCTTTGCACTCGATTTCGACCTTGGACGGAAGCCTATTCTACTCAGCAACATGGCGACGTACGATACTAAGTCTGTCGACCCGGACACATGGGAGCAAGTCAAGCTCGGCGGTGGAGATGCCGGACCGGCCAGCGCCATGGATCCCGAGCGACGGAAGCAGGTGGAGAAGAGATTGAAGTTGAAGCTGGATCTGCGCTGCTCGTTCTTCGTCATCATTTATATCATGAATTACTTGGATCGGAATAATATTGCGGCGGCGCGGTTGGGCGGGTTGCAGGAGGATTTGGGGATTGACGATACGCAGTATGCTACTTGTTTGAGCATCTGTAAGTTTTTTTTTTCGGTTTCTTTGAGTTGATAGGGTATGAGGTTGGAAGTGGCAAAGTCCACCCGGGCATAGTCTTTGGAATCTCTGCTGACCACCATCCCAGTATACGTCGGCTACATCCTCATGCAAGTCCCCTCCAACATGATCATAAACCGCATCTCTCGCCCCTCCATCTATATCGGTCTCGCCATGCTCCTCTGGGGCATGATCTCCACGCTATCCGGCGTTGTCACAAACTTCGGTGGCATGGTAGCCGTGCGCTTCTGCATTGGTTTCGTAGAAGCCGCCTTCCTTCCAGGTGCCCTCCTTATCCTCTCAAAATGGTACACGCGCCGCGAACTTACCACACGCAATGCCATCCTATTCTGCGGAAACCTCATCTCAAACGCTTTTTCGTCCTTAGTTGGTGCGGCGGTGCTAAGCAATATGGAAGGCACGCTTGGCCATCGCGCGTGGAGGTGGTTGTATTGGATTGAGGGGGCGGCAACCATGTTGATTGCTATTGCGGCGGCCTTCATCTTGCCAGATCTGCCCCATAATACCAAGGGGTTTAGCGAGGAGGAGCGCGTCGTAGCCGTGCTCCGCATGACTGAGGATGTTGGCGAGGCGGATGAAGATTCTGAGGAGCAGACTGCCTTTACGGGACTCATCATGGCGGTAAAGGACACGAAGATCTACGTCATGATGCTGACCTTCACGGCCTACGTCGTCGGCCTCTCCTTCAACGCTTTCTTCCCTACGCTTACAGGAACCCTCGGCTTCGCGTACATTCCCACACTCCTTATGTCTGCGCCGCCATGGGCTTTCGCCTGCGTCATCTCGCTCATCAACGCGTGGCACGCCGATCACGTCCAAGAACGCTTCTGGCACATCGTTGGCCCAATCATCGGCGGCCTCGTCGGCTTCATCATCAGCATGAGCACCGAAAATGTCGCCGCGCGCTACGTCGCCCTCTTCCTGCAAGCCTCCGCCTATGCCGGCTTTATCGTCTTCTATTCCTGGATTTCGTCGTCGTTTCCGCGTCCGCCCGCTAAACGCGCCGTGGCCATCGCCTTGATCAACGCGTTTTCGCAACTTGGGAACATCGCTGGGAGCTATGTGTGGAATATGAAGGATAATGGATTCAGAAAAAGCTACGGGGTTGTTACCGCGATGTTCGGCGTGACTATCGCCGGATGTTTTGTTTTCAAGGTTATTTTGGAGAGACTCAACAAGAGGATTGAGGAGGAAGAGAATACAGCGGTGGAAGACTCTGTCCAGGTTGAAGAAGGAACCAAGTTGCAGCGCGGGTTCAGGTATTTAGTATAGAGAGTGGGCACACAGCTGGTGTAAAGGTGCTTTGAGATGTAATATACCTTGAGAATCGATCCAGTATTTCTGAAAATGGCAGTAGACGCATTCGTTACTTCTGCTCATGTGTCCCCATCGAGCATGCAGAGTACGAGTATTAGAAATATATTCCATTACCTAGAGTTAGGCACAAGTGGCTACTTTTGCTATGTCTCACAACGGGCCCAAATCGCTAAATAGGACAGAATATGACCTCCATGTCAGACTAGAAGTACTGCCCATCTTTTCAGTCGTTGAACCCAGCCCCCACCATCCCCAAGGGTCACACATCACGGAGAATGACAGATGCGGACAAAGGAAAACATCAGGATATAGGAAGGGTATCTCTACATGGCACACGAGGCCCCACCTCCGAACCCCTACCCGGCCCATTCGGCACCGTCATTGCGCTCACACGGCGCCGTCCACACGTATAGTGGCATCATACAAACATTGTCATAGTCGTACAACAGACCCGAAGCCGTCACGTTGGCCCTCTCGTCGTACTCTTCCAACCCAGTCATTACCACAAGCAACAACGCTCATCTGCCATCACCCTTCAGTCATCATTACCATTCTCATCGCCATCCCCCTTCTTCGCCACAGTCTCCATTTCCACCTCCCCACTAACCTCCCCCTTCCGATCCCGAGTCGTAATCTTGTACTTGCCGCCATCCCATAGATCCTTGAACGTGAGTTCCTTTGTACGACCAAGCGACTCGATATCTGCAATGCGCTCTAGCGTAGCTTCCAAGAACTTCTCGAAGCCCGGTTCGGCACAGACTTCGTTGAAAGCGCGCTGCATGGGCACGCTGTCGGCACGGACCATGGCGTGTGAGTCGATGGCGAAGATGGAGAGATTGTGGTGTTGGCGGATGAAGTCGGAGCGCGTCATGATGTAGCGTGCTTGATGGAGGGGGAATTCCGGGAGGATATGGCCGCGGTCGGGATCGTACTTTACGTCCATGTCTACGTATCGCTGGTAGAGGGCGTTGGCGAGGACCATGGCGGTGGACTGGTGGCTTGGTTAGCGCATGTTCCAACTCGAGAAAGCGAATGCCACCTACCGCGTATTTCTGCTGATCCATAACATCGTCATCCATTTCTTCGCCCAGAATAGCGCAATTATTCAAGAACCATGTCTTCTCCATCTGGCATATCTCGTCACATTTTTTGACCATGTCCTGCGACTTGGCCACGCGATTCAGAAAAGTCAGACGGCCTCCTATCTTGTCATAGACTTCTTCGAGGATGGTTCGGGGGGTGATCTCCTTCCAGTACTTCATGCGGTAATTCCTTAGCGCCTGCATGGCGCGATCTTTGGGGAGGTCGGAGACTTGGGTTACTTCCATGCGCGTCGCATGCTGCTTGAGCGTCTCGTACACCCAGTACTTGTCGGAATTCATGATGACGGTGGCGAGATTGGAGGCAGCCCATTGCTCGGCTCTCTGCTGAATGAGCTCGATCAGATCGCGGCCATCTTCATCGTCCCTGATGAGATGAACCTGGTTGATGATGAGAATCAGCGGACGTCCGATTTTGACCCGTCTCTTCAAGGCGACCTTTTCCAGCTTGTTAAAGGCACGTTCGATGTCTAGCAGGGCGGAGGCGTCGCGTGGTCCGCGTATGGAGAATAGAGCGCCGATATTGTCCTCGTGGAATTCAAAATCTAGACACCGACCCAGGCGGATGCGGAAAATCTCGGGGTCGGCATGGGCTTCCATCATGGCCACGCCCTCGCCGTTGATCTTGGACATGGCTTCAATGAGCATAGAGCTCTTGCCAGTCCCTTTTTCGCCGATCAGCAGATGATAGCGGCCCTTCTCGTCGCCCCGCATGATCTTGTTGATGCGCTCCTGCTCCTCGCGCGGGATCCATCGGTCATAGTCCTCCCCCGCCGAATGGATATCTCCCAGGGTAGTGCCGCGTTGATCCTCCAGGGGAACTTCTTTGCCGGACGCCGCAAGCTCGAGGACGGGGTCGCCAGGCTCAAAAGCGTTCTCCATCTTCTCCAGCACCATGTACTTGTAGTATAGCGTGTAGCTGTATCCGACGAGGCCGAGGATGAAAATGGACGCGCCGGTGGTGGCGGCCGACTCGAACATCTTGAAGGCGGTACCTTTCCATTTCTGCGACCTGTCCTCACTCTCTTCTTGGTGTGCATCCTTTGCGTCGTCGACGGGGTTGGGCGCGTCGTTGCCGGGCGTGGGGGGCCCCGATTGGCCGGTGAGGAAGCGTGGGTGTGAGGGTTGCGCGCGCGGTATGCCTACACGGCCAGCCGGCTGTAACCGACATAGGGGTGGATGTGGATGCCATGGTTGAGACACGACCCGCGGCGACGCAATGGCAGTGCGGAGGAAGGTCGGACGCATGAACATGGTCGGCGCGTGCGGCGCGAGCGGTGTCGCGCGACACCTCACGCGTCAGTGGGAAACGCGCCTCGATGGTCAAGGGGCCGAATGAACAAGGAAAGCCGAAGCGAAGGACGGTGGCATGCGTAAGGAGAAGGGCAACTGGCAATTTGGCAATCGGCAATTGGAGATGAGAGAAGAAGCAGAGGGGTCCACCGGCAATCTCGCGGCGCGACGGCGGTCGGCGGTCGGCGGTCAGTGCGCGCTGGTGGTGGTGGTAGTGGTGGTGGTGGTTGTCGTCCCGAAGCGGAAGGGACGGACGATGAGGATGGCTGCGAGCCGCCAGTCGGTCGCTCGCGCTCGCGACACGCACCCGCTGTCATGACGGACACGACAACGGTCAAGAGGCAGTGTGCTTGGATGCTGGTCGTCGAGCTCCGAGCTCCAGCATGGGTGCGCCCTCGGCTACTGCTCGGGAATCGAAGGGGTTTAGCGGCCATGGCCCGGAGCCGTGGGCGGAAACTTTTCTCCATGGCTGCTTCGTCCTCCCCATCCTTTCTCTCGCCCATTGCCGTCTGCATCTCTGTACATTTAATGCCCCCCTTCTGTATTTTATCTTAGACGACCAGCCATTCCTTCTTTCGAAGCTGTTCTTTCCCCCGCTGCAGGCGCGCATCCACCATCGTCATGTCGGCCAGCAACCATGACGCTTCCACTTCCGGTGAGCTCCCACGGCACCATCCACATCACACTGCAACACATGCACCAGAGCTCATGGCTGACAATGTGGCTCCTGCAGACGTAGCCAAGACGGCCGCAGCGGAAAAGACACCCAATGGCGCCGAGGCAGCCGACACAGGGGAAGAGGGTGCCAATGGCCACGCCGACAGTATGTGACGCCTGCTGTACACGAGGACGACTAACACGGGACAGGCGTCTTCCAGATCACCGTCAAGCTACCACACGCCCCCTATGAGCACGCCGTGACCATCTCGACGCAGGAGCAGGTGCAGGACCTCCGCCAGGCCATCATCGAGACCCCCCAGCTGTTCCAGTACTCGTGCTTCCACCTGGAGCTCGCCGGCCAGCGCATCAACGACTACATTGAGCTGTCCGAGGTGCCCGGTCTCAAGGCCGATGCCGTCCTCACCCTCGTCGAGGACCCGTACACGGAGAAGGAGGCGCGCATGCACGTCATCCGCATCCGAGAGTTGATTGGCGCTGCCGGTGACCGCACCGATGCCCTTCACGGCATCCTGGCCGGTCTGTCATTGCACGACAACATTGGCTTGGGCGAGAGCGCCAAGGACGCCGCTGAGCAGACGCCGCTGAGCGACTACGACTTCACAGCTGGGGGAGCGGTCAAGACACTGCTGCCGCCCGACCAGGAGCCCGCACCCAAGACGCTCAAGTCGGTATCCGTCTCGCCGTGGAACCCCCCGCCGTACCACCTGCGATCAAAGGGTCATTTGCTCTATCTCCAGGTCACCACCAACGAAGGCGAGCAGTACCACATCACCTCGACCGTCTCGGGCTTCTACGTGAGCAAGTCTTCGAATGCCAAGTTTGACCCGTCTCCACGACAGGCTCCCAAAGCACACGTCGCCCACTCGCTCCTGTCACTCCTGGAAGACATCTCGCCCTCTTTCAGCTCCACGTTCAAGACCTACCTGGAACACACACAGAAGCGTGATCCTCTCACCTTCTTTCAGCTCTCCAATGCCATCCCGGCGAATCCGTGGCTCGTACCCGCGCCAGACGCCTCGCACACGGCCCACCAGCCCGACCTCGCACGAACACAGGAGAGCTATCTTATATCGGGCGTGGAGAATACGGAGACGCTCCGCGACTGGAACGAGGAGTTCCAGTCTACGCGCGAGATGCCCAAGGAGGCTGTCCAGGACCGCGTATTCCGAGAGCGCCTCACGTCGAAGCTTTTTGCCGACTACAATGACGCCGCAGCGCGCGGCGCCATGCTCGTCGCCCGTGGCGAGATTGCGCCCCTGAACCCCACCGAGGCAAAGGACGCAGATCTTCGTGTACAACAACATCTTTTACTCCTTTGGTGCAGATGGCGTGGGCACCTTCGGTACCGAAGGTGGTGATGAGGCAGCACGTGTGGCTGTTGGCAAGGACGTCTTTGGTGTGCGCACCGTCAATAACCTCGACATTCCCAACCTCTTCACATCCGGAACTGTCGTAGTGGACTATCTCGGCAAGCGCATAGTAGGCCAGAGCATTGTTCCTGGTATCTTCAAACAGCGAGCTGAGGGCGAGCACCAAATTGACTACGGCGCAGTTGAAGGCAAGGAGATCGTTGCCGACGACAAGTCCTTTGTCCCTCTGTTCGAGCAAATGTCCAAGGCTCTGCGGGTCAAGAAACATCCCGTCTGGGACAAGGACAATGTTCGACATGAACTGGAAGGCAGCGTCGAGACCAAGGGGCTCATCGGCACTGACGGCAGACGCTACGCGCTCGACCTGTATCGTCTCACTCCCGTAGACGTGAACTGGATCGAGGAGTATTGGAGCGAACCTGACAAGGACGGGAAACCAAAGCCTGAAGACAAAGACTATCCTCACCGCATGGCTACCCTACGTCCTGAGCTTGTGGAGTCGTACGGTCGCTTGAAGCTGCGAGATTACGTTACGACCGAGCTCAAGAAGAAGACCGAGACCAGGAAGGATGGTGAGAGCGCCAAGACCCTAGAGGCCGAGAAACCGGAGACCAACGGCACCACAGAGTCTAAAGAACTCGCGACCCAAGAGGGATCCAAAGAGGAGAAAGAGGCCGAGGAGCAGGAACGTGTTGACATTTCTGGTTTCCAATTCGCTCTTAACCCGGACGTCTTCAGTGGCCAGCACCCGCAGTCAGACGAGGACAAGGAAGAATGGGCCAAGGACGAAGCTGAAGTTCGCGCTGCTTGCGACCATCTCCTGACCGATGTCATTCCGCGACTCATTCAAGAGCTGAAGGAAGGCGACGTTGGCTTCCCTATGGACGGGCAGTCTTTGAGTTTGCTTCTACACAAGCGAGGCATCAACATCCGTTATCTCGGGAAGATCGCTGAGCTTGCGGACAAGGAAGACGCCCGCTTCAAGGCACTCAATCGGCTTGCCATCCAGGAGATGATCACTCGCGGTTTCAAACACTTTGCCAACTTCAAGATGCGCAACCTGTCAGCTCCTTTTGCAGCTCCCTGCCTCGCGCACCTCCTGAACTGTCTTTTGGGTAGCGAATTGAACCCGAAGCCCGTGGCTGAAAGCGACTCATCGTTGAAGTCGCTGTATCCCGAATGTGATTTTGGCTTCGAGAAGCTGACCCCCGAGGATGTGAAGAAGGAGGTCCAAGCACAGGTTACCCTAAGATACCGCTACGATCTTGGCGAATCCTGGTTTACAGCCAACACGCAACTGCAAGTGCTCCGCGAAGTGTCGTTGAAGCTCGGCCTCCAACTCGAAAATAAGGACTATACCTTCACGAAGCAAGCTGCAACTAACGGTGCTGACCACGAGCATTCTGTCCCAGCTACCAACGGACACGCAACGGCTGCGAGCAAAAAGAAGAAGAACAAGAGCTCTTCTCCAACACGCGCAGGAAGTCCGTCACCTGCTACTGTCCAGACCTTTCACGCTGACGACATCCTGAACATTGTGCCGATCGTCAAGGAGGCGTCGCCCAAGAGCTTGTTGGCGGAAGAGGCGTTAGAAGCTGGCCGTATGTCTATTGCTCAGGGTCAGAAGGAACTTGGACAGGAGTTGCTGATTGAGTCACTCACTCTGCATGAGCAAATTTACGGAGTGCTTCATCCCGAGGTCGCACGAGTCTACCAGACGCTGTCCAATCTGCTCTTCAACCTTGACGACAAGGCAGCTGCACTTGAGCTTGCCCACAAAGCCGTCATCGTTTCCGAGCGAACCCTTGGAATCGACCATACCGAGACCGTGCTGGCATATCTCAACTTGGCTCTGTTTGAGCACGCTACTGGGAACGGCAGGACTGCATTGAGCTATGTCCGCCACGCTCTCGAGCTGTGGAAGATTGTCTACGGTACCGAGCACCCCGACTCTATCACGACCCTCAATAATGCGGCCGTTATGCTGCAGACGTTGAAGAATTTTCCCGAGTCCAAGATCTGGTTCGAAGCCACCCTCTCTCTCTGTGAACAAGTGTCAGGCAAGGAATCCATCACCACCGCCACGCTCCTTTTCCAGGTCGCGCAGTCGCTGGCGCTGGTCAAGGACATGCGCGGCGCCGTCAACCGCATGCGCGAGTCGTACAACATCTTCAACACCGTGCTCGGAGCTGAAGACCGCAACACCAAGGAAGCTGAACAGTGGCTGGAGCAGCTCACCACGAGTGCTGTTACCCAAGCCAAGCAGACGCAAGCACTCGCTTCCGGTCGCCTCCGCCGCCTGCAACTTGGTAGCCGCGGTGCGCTTCGGCCGCAGGCAGGTATTGGCCAGACGGCCAACGAGACGACAACTGCCAACCGTCCTCGTTCTGGCACTGGCCGTGTTGACCAGCGTAGCATTGAAGATTTGCTGCGCTACATTGAGGGCGAGAATTCGCCAAAGAAGACACCGAAGAAGCGGACTCCGACGGCGAACCCCAAAAGGAGGACAACGAAGGCGGCGTAAGGACACACGCGCAACTCACTCCACCACCCTGAGCAAAAGTACACTTCTTGATACTTTCGACACGGCCTGCATTTTGTAACAATACCTACTGTGTCTCTGCACTGTCTGTCTCCTGCGTTTTCACAACTCTCCAATCATCGTTTTGCGTAGCTCTGGTCAACAGTGATCTTTCTATCTTCGCCCCTTGTATTCTTGATCTTTGACTTGGAATGCATGCGGAGTTGGGGGTCGGGTCTGTGCTGTGGATTTGGTGCACTAGATGGAACTCCCTGTAACATTATTGACTGTTTTTTTTTCATTGTTCAGCCGCATACTGGGGATGTGGGAAGGGCAAAATTGGGTATGATGGGGATGACGATATATTTGAAATGTGAGGTAATTGAAGTTCGCAAAGATCAAATTTTGTAAGCTTGTCGCTGGTGATGATTGTGTGTGTGTGCCTTGTTAGCGCTTTTACTATTGTAATTGCTCTCTTTCTCTTCCTTCTCAACATCGTCTTTCTTTGCCTTTTTCGGTCTATTCTATAGACTACGTGTACGGCGACGAGACGTGGACTCCAATCCCATGCTGCAATACATCGACGCTAGTTCCGAATCGGAATAACGCTTGTTCTCAAACACATGTTTAACCACCACCATAGCGCAGCGCTTCCCAACCTCGACCTCACACCAACGACCTACATATCTCCGTCCTATCTACCCTTACCCCAAGCCAAGCCCCTGAAAACACTTTGTAGGCAAGAAGCCATCACGCCATTGCCCACACCATCCGCACCATCCAAACATCCAAACCCCTCCCCAAAACAAACAAGCCGAGCGCCCTACCCTATCACACAGACATGGCGCACCCAGAAATACCTCTTCCGGCTACAATGCGCACTTGGAAAATCACTCGATCCGGCCCCCCAGCCACCGCCCTCACCCTCTCTCCCTCTTCCCCGGTCCCCCACCTCTCTCCCAAATCCTCAAACCAAGTCCTCGTCAAAATCACCTACGCAGGTCTCAACCCCGCAGACATACACTTTATGTTGAACCTCCCCGCCTGGCTACCCTTCCGCCGACATCCTACCCCCGGTTTGGACTTCGTTGGGACCGTTGTGCGGAAGGGAGCAGATGTGCCTGGACAGTTGGGTCTGGAAGTTGGTATGAGTGTTTGTGGGGCTTTGAGCGTGGGACAGGCGTTTTGGGGCGTGGGGAGCTTGGCGGAGTATGTCTGTGTGCCGGGAGAATTAGTGGCGAGGGTTCCAGGGGTGTTTTTGGAAGAGGGTGGAAAGAGAGTGAGAGAGGCGGTGGGATGTGGGGTTGCGGGGCAAACGGCTGCTTTGGTAAGTCCATCTTTTCTTTTTCTCTTCCTTTCTGTTCGCTCTGGGCTTGTAGAAGCGAGGAGGCCCTACGATCATTCAATTTGCATATGCATACACCTCACTCCAACTTTAGGTATGGGATTCGCCTCATTCGTGTCTAGGTAATCAAAGAAGCAAACCCACAATCTGGCCAACGTGTCCTCATTAACGGCGCAAGTGGTGGCGTTGGCTCGATCTTAATCCAAGTCTTCAGGGCGCGCGGTGCTCATGTTACGGCTATTTGCTCAGGCGCGAACGAGGCGCTCGTCCGGAGATTGGGCGCTGATGAGGTGTGTATGCTCCAACCCAGACTCCATCCCCTCCCGCATTTGACCTCTCAGCAGCCAAACCCACCCCATCTAACACTACGCACAGGTCATAGACTACACACTTGAACCCAACCTACCCCAAACTCTAACATCTCTATTCACTACCACAGCCCTTGACCACATAATAGACTGCATGTACGACAGCACCCTCTTTACCTCCTCACCCGCCTACCTCCGCCCCACCGGCCGCTTTATCAGCATAGTAGGCGGCCGCACGCAAGGCGTCTACCCCTTCGTCCTGCACAAGCTGCGGCCCGTCCTGCTGGGAGGCACTCCGCGCCGCTACGACATTCTCGGACTGGCGCCGAACGGCGAGCTAGCACGCGAGGTGGCTGGGTGGGTGAAAGACGGTGTGCTTGGGGAGGTCGTTGTGGATGAAGAGTTTGTGTTCGAGGAGTGTGTGAGGGCGTATGAGAAGTTGGCGTCGAAGAGGGCGAGAGGGAAGATTGTAATTAAAACTGGGTAAAGGGGAGTTAGGGTCACATAGATTAGTAGGCCATAAGGGGTTGGAGAGGAACGTTGGTGAGATACGTGTATCAAGTCGTTGTTACCTTGCAGTGGCTTCTGCTTGATCTGAGCTGGTGACGTTCATCCCGGCGAGTATGTTATGATGTAGCTTTAGGCATCATCAATACTGGCTGTGCATACCAGCGGACTGGTGTATAGGTTGTACTCAATATGAGTCAGGTGTGCGATTGATGGCACGAACCTCAAGGCCGTCGACACTGCTCTTCCGACGATGACCGTCATGGATACGTCGCCGGAGAAGTTCGGATCCCACAAGATGAGGGGAAGCCCATAGAGTAATAGTCTCATATCGCAACTTAGAAAGCGTGTTGTCCAATAAACGCTTTTCGAGGTTGCCCTACCACATACTAGGTATGCAGGAATATTCGGTCATCCCTTGGCCGGGAACAAGCGGTGTGAGCTTGAGGCTTACGACTCCGGCGCCAGAGTAGTACTTGTCATCGATGGTTGTAGTTGGTCGGTGGAGGAATCATTGATGGAGCGACAGGGCGAGCATGTACGATAATCTTCGTAAAGCCGGAACCTCATCGTTGTCAAGACCAAGATCGTCGAAAAGAATGTTATCGTGATTACGTGGTTTGTCGTACAGTACGGGAGCTAGAATATCTGACGATTAGTTCATGGACCCATGCGCATCGGTCCCGAGGTGGATCCTGTGCTGACAAGATACGCAGCCCCGCACCTCCATAGACCTCGATTCAGCCCTATGCAAAGTGCGCGCCAGTTCGCAAGATAACGCCCCGGACACCTTTCGATGCTCGCTGACGTAAGTTGGATACGAGAACGGGATTTGCATCCACGTGGTAGGATCCTCCCGCCCGTTCGGCGTTCAGGCTCCCGTACACTGCGCATAATCTTACCATGCATCGGGAATCAGCTTGCAGGTGCATGTGCAGCTGCTGAGATAAGAGTGACGAACGGGTATTAATGATGGCGATGGAGGTGTGTGAGCGTGAGAATAATCCTTTGAGTGTGGTCAGATATCGATGGAGTCATCGCCGCAGATGCTTTGTCAACCTGGACGTGACTAAGTTGGCAGGTTGCGCGAGGCGGTCAAGGCAAGGCGTGACTCGAAGTTGGTTGCACGATCGATGAAGTCACTTCCAAAACCAAAGATGCCCATGTTGGTGTGCGAGCTTCGGCCGAGTTGGTGAGAGTCAGCACCTCGACAGGCTGCGAGAAAAGCGAGGGCTATGGGTGAGCTGAGACTAGCAGCTGCATCTGTATGAGCGATTGGTGTCGGCGACGTGTAGGGCGTGAGAACGATTGGGTTTCCGAACAAGTTTATTTCTGGACTATGTGGCGTCCGTCAAGTCGCGCATCGTTCCTATTCTATCGCAACGATCGAAGGTTAGTCCACCATGGTGCATTTCCTGGCGCTGTCGTGGAGGCTCTAGACGTGCATTGGCGCATTGATAACTTGTAGGCGAGCGGGCCGTTGCATTCGACGAGACAAAAGGAGAAGGCACAATACCGGAAACAGTATGGTACAGTAGCGTGCTGCAAACCTGCGCGGCGTTTGCTTCATCCCTGCCCGTGAAACATCCCCTTTGCAGACTTGCTTTAGTTCTCAGCCCCAAACCGGAAAGGTTGCCCGTTGTTCGTCTTGCTCTACAAACGTCCGTTCTGGAAGCCCCGCAAAAGCAGAGCGGATATTCTGTGTTCGCATCGAATTTGCTGGAAATTCGGGTACGCACAGGAGGGGATACAATGATAGACAATGCGGCAATTGGCCTTGGCGACCTCGAGTTGGGACACAGCAGTTGACGAGTACCTTGTTACCGGGAACGACAATAACAATCGAGACCTTAACGATGCACAATACCGTAAATAGTGCGTTGGACGAGGCATTTTTCGTGCGCGCGGTTGGTGGGAACAATTCCTGTCGGCTTGTGATTCGGACAAAGATCAAATGTTTGTCGATGGTGCCGTGATCGCCAGGCACAGCCGAGGTCTGATACATGGTTGATATCATACAGCTGATCGCAGCCACTTTTCGCTGGTGGCCCGGTGTCGGTTGCGCGCAGAATGACGAATGACGGTTTTCCGCTCACCGGGTTTACTTCATGTAGGGCAAATTGCATGTCGATTGCCTTCGTGGAACGTTGCAAACTGGGGCCGTATCTTCGTCAGCCAATTTCCAGTTCGGGACGAGGTCCACCGGCTAATGGCCCGGCTGCCGTTGTCCCTGAATGTGCTCGTAAGTTGATGACCGGTCCGAACGCTATGGCAGTGCGCTCTTTACATCAGGAATTCCACCGCGGTGACAGGCCGAAAGCTTGCTTGTCGGGCAGCTCTGCTAGCTATCTGCGCCGTCATCCGGGCCCCTTTACGAAGTATGGCCCGAAGGCCCACTCGTCGATGTTCCACGTGTCGGCAGGGTTATGTGTGCAGGATCGATGCCCCTGACCGTTTCGCTTCCACCCACTGGGAAAAGCCGCAGCTTGCAGTAGCGCAGCCCAATCGGCGACAAAAACGTTCACTCCCGACTCCCCGCAGCCAGAATTCCACGACGGCAATTTGGTAAGAAGTTTTCTGTGGAGAGCTTGAGCATAGCACTACTTTGGGCGCGGCGCAGGTACGTAAACGGTCCGCGGCAGACAGCGATGAAGCTTGGAGGAGCTCAGGCACGGTGCGACGAGCCGCGCGCGCTCGACGGGCGGCCTGTGGGAAGCAAGCCGCTGCAACGAAAGTCGCGTCAGGGCGGCTGGTATCCCTCACTTTGGCAACTGGCCCTGTGCCAGGCCGGTAAACCTGCTGCACAAGACAGCACTGGGCATGGAAGCGTCGCAGTCGCAGATTATGAGTCAGGTTGCTGCGAGGCGAGAAGCAGTGGCTTTCAGCCCATCTTCCTTCCTTTGAGCAGCGGAATATAGCCATGGGAAGGCCCGCGATGCTGTCTCACTCTGCTGCTCCGACCCTGGTCAAATGCCATCGCCCGGCTGAGGGATGAATTCCACGGCCCGTGAGCGAATCAGCACTGCAGGCGTACGATGATTTATATTATTGGCAGTCTGCGCGTTTTCGATAAGGCGCGGCCGAGTTGTGCAGGGAAGGTCAGAGGTCAGAGGTGGCAGCCTGTACGGAGGGAGCTCCGAAAGAGGCATGTCATCGCTCTGACGTTCCGTGTCAAAAGCAACCATGTCGTCGCGGGTCGTATCAAAAAACGAGCGGCGACATTATTGATGGCGGCGGGCCAGAGACAGAGACGGACGGCGAGCCCTCGTGCAGATGCGATTTTGCGATGAACAAAAGGCAGAAGCGATTGTGCGTGAAACGGTGCCGGGAGGGCTTCCCTGCACCTGCAGCGAAGGAATCGAACGGGCTGCATATCTGCACCGCTTCCGGTGCTTTGGGCGACTGGCTTGCAGCGATCGCACGTCGGGCGCGACGTGTCCCAGCGAGGCAGCTCGCGTTAATGATGGCGGACTCGTAGGGATATTGTGGCGATTATGTGGAGAGGCGCGGCGACGTCGCATCGCGAGCCTACTGAGACGGAGTGCGGGCCAGCAGCCATTTGCGTGACATGTCCTGAGAGGCTGCAACCTAACCAATATGGCGCCGGGTGATCAAACGCGAACGTTTCTAGAGCCTTTCCAGAAGCAAATAGCCAAGCGAAGCGCCAGCCCGACGCCCCATGGACAGGCGCCGCTGGCTCCCTGCAGCCCACGGCCAACGCGCTCGTTACGGCGCTGCTGTCCAGGGTGACGGTGCATCCTGGCAGACGGCACGAGTATGGCCGTTGCTATGGATGGGATGGGATGGGATGGGATGGGATGGGATTGGGAATGCTCCGACGCGCGCGGCCGCGCAGCAGCGCAGCAGCGCAGCTCGTCGCCCGGTGTTGCCATGTTGCCTGAACCCCACGTGGACAGCCAATCGACGGCTGCGAGGCGGACGAGGGCCAAAAGAAAACATGGCGTGCATATCTACGAGATTCGCATCCCCAACCGCGCAGCGATAGAGGCGCAAAAGCAACGGCCGTGCCCGCGAGGTTGGGACGCTGCAGGCGATCCACTCATTCCAACGACCTGGAGCCGGGGCAACAGACGCGCTGAAGGCTGAAAGACAGCGAGCGGGCCCTTTGATCCATGGCCGTCGGGGAAGCGGCTGGCGACGTCGACAGCCTAGAGTTGCGAGGACTGCGCGCGACGAGTCACGGCAGGCGCTGACGGGTCTCAGCCCGTCGGCGTGTCATATGCGGGAGCGGGCGTGGTGAAGGCACCGTGATGCAGGAGGGCCAGGAAGGGCTCCCGTCGCCGCCCACGCGGGATGAGTGCTGGGAGTGGTGTGCGGTGTGCGGTGTGCGGTGTGCTTTTGGGCGCCTTTGAGTGCTTTGGGGTGCTTTGGGGTGCTTTGGGTGCTTTGGGTGTGGTGAGATGAGATATCAGCGCCAGGAGGCGGGCGGGCGGTGCAGACAGACGCCGTTGGTGTGCGCTAGCGTCATGCAGGAACTGACTGGGCCCATCCTCTCTACCGGGCTCAGCTGGCGATCCCATGTCGTTAATTTGTGCTAGGGGACAGGCCCGGGGGAGCAGTTTGCTGAAACAAGCCCCGAAAGACCCGTCTCCCGGCACGTCATGGAGCCTGCCCTGCGCTCAGATGCTTCCTAAAAGCACAGTCGCTCATTTCATTTTGTCTCGTCAAAGGCCAAGCCGAGGGCCCGTCGGTAGCAGGGCCCCCTTAAGGAGCTGCGTGTCGTTATATGAGGACCGGCACGCCGCCCAAGCCCGAATTCCTCCTTCTCACTCTCACACACACACACACACACACACACACACACACACACATACGCTCTCTCTCGCTCTCGCACTCTCTCTCTCTCTCACCTCACGCTCCCTTTACTCGTTCCTTTACTCTCTGTTTTGCCCCCTGGCTGCCCGGCTGTAGTCTGTCCCAGCAACACACCACACACCACACCACACACGACGCTACCAATCGAGCCCTCACCGCGCCGCGTCCGCCTCGTCGTATCCCGTCTACCCTCGCTGCTTCCCGATCGGCGCACGCACACGCCGCGACTGCTGGATCCGTTTGGACGCCACCGTCAGGATTCAATTCGTGAGCACGCCCTCTCATTGGCTGCCCGTGCAACCTCACTGACATATAAAGCAGCCAACGCACCCGCCATTACCACACAAGATGATCACCAGAGAGTCTGAATCTCACAACATGGGGCGTGGAGCTTACGATACAACGGGCACACCGAAGCCGCCGCCACCGCCGCCCAAGAGGCGATAGCGACCCGACCCGACGACCACTTCACGACGACCCTTCTGATTCTGCTCTGGCGGCTCACCTCGCGCGCTGCTGCTCGCAACAACGACACGTCACCGTCACCGTCACAGCCTTCGCCACGGCCGTCTGGAGCTCCGTTGGGGACCGAGGGATGTCAACTGCGCGTCGTAAGTGCCAGGGGTCCGCCTGCCTTGCATGGAGACGGTGACTAACCAATATATCCTGCAGCCTTACCCACCACCAACCACACCTCCACCGCACATGGGCCGGCACCGCCGCGCCTCTCACTGTCTTTCGGCGCATCGGCTTCAGCACTCCCTCCGGGATTACGCCTTTTAATAATCAGCGCCTCTTCGATTCTTCAGCAGCCCAATACCCCCGTCTTCGTTGGTCCCGCGTACTCGAGCGTCCGTCCTTGCATTGTCAGCTTCCCCCCTGGCTGCGTTCCGCGCAGCGATTTTCCTTGCCCAAAAGTTGCTTTTTCCCCGGCGTTGCATAGAATAGGATTGGCCCAGGCATCGGATACCAAAATCGGACTCGTTCTTTCTTTCTTTTTTCTCTGGGACTGCGTATATCTGGTAGACCTCGTCCACTTGCCTGCCTTCGTTGGCATAGGCGTGGACTGTTTTGTAACATAGGGCTCGAGCGGGCCGAGTGCATCGATAGATTCACCATGGCCCGACGACGAATTGTATTTCATAGGACGGCTTCTCTGGCAACGGCGTTTGGGCCATTGCTAGAGCTTATAGATTAGACGGAGGGCATGCCTGGGTTCAGTTCGGTCTCATGTGTCTCGCGACACCGCCGGGACTATAGACGTCGTTGTAATTGCAATCACACGATTTACCTTCTCGCGCCCCGTTCCACTCTTTGCGTCCCTGTCGACCACGGCTGCGGTTTCGTCGCGCCGTGGCGTCGCACATGTGCGGCGCGGGCCGATCATGTGCTTTCGACGCTCCATGCCCATCGGTTTCGAGGCCATGTCGTGCCGACCCTTGCTTGCCATGTGTGTAACGTAACGGTCGGGAGAGGTGCAGCGCTCCTGCTGGGATGCGTGGGCTCTTGGCGCCAGAGTGGAGCACCCCACGCAAGCTGCCCGCGTCGACTCCATCTACAACCTCACCCACCATCCGCGCCCGCGCCAGACACGACGCCCACCCCGATACCACCGCGACACTCCACCGACCCAGCAGCCTGCACGCCCCTCGCCATGGCCAACGTCAACTGGCGGACAATCAACATTGACGCCTTGGACCCCGACTCCCCTGCCAACTTCGATCTCACCACCCTCACCCCCGCGGTCCAACCCGTGTCCACCGCAGATGTCCAGTCGCTTGCGGGTCAGATACGGCAGCTGCTACGAGGTGGGGACAGCGAGGGCGCATTGCAGGGCGCTCTCGAGAACCCGCCGTACGGGGCCGACGACAAGGGCAAGGTACGTCACGGCGCACTGCTACCTCGCATCCAGAGCAGCACCATGCACCAAACCGTACTCGCGGGCCGCGATGCTCCATGTCTCTCCGCATCTGGTCTTTTCGTTTGCGTCCGTCGCTCCGCCGTTGGGCTTCCAGCGACCGGGACGGCGCGCTCGCGCCTTCGCACAATTACACGAAGGGGAGACAAGGCTGACTTGTGTCTCCTCAATCAATAGGACGTCCACCTAGCCACCGTCATCGAGATTCTCCAATCTATCCGCCAGGCCGACATGTCACCAATATTAAGCCGTATATACAGCGCGCCCGGTGGAACAGAGGCACTAGACGTGCTGATGAAGTATATGTACGTCGGTGCCCGATCCAGGCATACTCCACCTGACCGCCATTTGCCCATCGACGGGCGTGCGATCTTGTACCTCCTTGTGTTCGTTCGACCACTGGGACCTCAGGCTAACAGCAGGCAGCTACAAGGGCATGGCTCACTCAAATGCGGCAAGCACATCAAAGAACATCACTCCTCAGGCCACCGGCTTCTCCCAAGTCCATGCTCGCGGTGGCGGTGAGGGTGGAGGCCAAGCCATGAGCGTCCTGCTAAGCTGGCATGAGAAGGTACGCTGTCCGCACTTTCCTGTCCCGTGGGCTACCGATTGGCACCCAATCTTTCGGAATCGGTGGCGCATTGCAATCACGTGTTACTAACGTTTGCACAGCTCGTAGAGATCGCAGGTCCGGGCAGCATCGTTCGAGTGATGACGGATCGACGCACGGTATGAGCAGGCGTTATCGAAGCGCCGCCAACACCAACCAACGTCCGGCATATGGCCGAGGAATCGATGCTGGGCCAAGTAGCTCCGCTGATTCAGACATCAACGCAGACCAAGTCCAATACGATACAAGTCGGTCAAGATGACCGATCCAGCCATGTTTCTTTTTCGCTCTTGCCTGATTCCAGCCTACTCTGCGCGATATGAACTTATCCAATACGCACAAAGACACAAACATGTCGGCATTACTCAAAGCTTCCAGAAAATTTGGTTTTGCCTCGGACCCTGGACCCTGCCCATGTTCCGCGCACTGACGTACCCCTTTCCAGCCTTTCCGAAAGTTCTTCAGCCTTATTCACCACGAATCATGTCACAGTCAGCTTTGCTATAATTTGCTCTAATTTGATCTTCAAGGCCAGCAGGGAGCGGGCTGCTAGCTCTGTTTATTGAATGACTAGGGATGCAGCCTTTTCTCAAATGCGTTACTGTCGGGAGGGATGAAAGAAGGTGCGGAAGTACATCCGGCGGCGCGCAAAGCTTCTAGCGTAGCGTAAAATGGCGCCGCTGCGACTCTAATGACCAGCTGGAGTTGTTCCATCTCTGCAACCTCACCTCACCATCGTCCTTTGACGTCTAACATCTATATTGCAGGATTTTACCGTTAAGTGGGGAAGTGGACGTACATTTCCTAGCGGTCTGATTTCGCGCGGAAGCATGGTTCTACGAGAGAATAGGCTTCTAGAAGAAGACTAAATTTCGCATGATTTCATGCTTGCCCTTTCGCGTGGGGAGCTGTCGTTTCGCGCGATACCGTTGACAGGATCCATTTGTTCCGTGGGTGTAATGATCCTGCCATCCTTCCCCGTCATCCAACGGCAGGCCGCAGGAGACCCACATTCTTCTCGCGAGATAAATGGACTACCGCGACGGATGCGGTGCGGTGCGGACAACGGCGCCACTTCCTTCATCTTGCTTGGGCGCTTGGCTCCTCTTCATGCGGTCCACTCGTTTGGAGCTTCGGGGCCGAAATGCATTGCTGCAGGCCTAGGACCAGGTCCCAGCAACCAGTATCGTTGTGGTTCGCTTGCGTGTGTAGGTCTCATAGGCCTATATCACCGTGTTTTGCTCTTCCGCTGAGCTGGAACAAGGGTATGGTGAAGGTGGGGTGTAGGGTAGTCACGTGCAGTAGTGTGGGGAAGATTGATGGAGTAGTGAGTTGAAGGGTGCTAGCTTTTTGAGAGGCGGTGTAGCTATGGGTATTGACAGTCTCGGATTGTCAGAACTTACCTTATGCTACGGAGGGAAAAGGGGATATACGATTGTCACTATAGACCAATTTAAATTCTAACAAAACGTTCGCTACAATGGATATGAAGAGGAAGAGATGTATCAAGAGGCTTATCTCTTTCAAACCATGGTATGGCCGCGATTCAAGTCAGCCTCACCATCCGTATTCGCAGCCGCTGGCACCGTCAGCCCAGTATCCACCCCAGCTGCATTGTTTGACACCATGCTCCTTCAAATAATCCTGCGCCTGTTTCGCGTTCGCGCTCGTCACGTGCGCCGGCATTGTCGTCAGGATCACCGTGTATGCTAGTGCACAGGCAAGTGTAAGGGAACATAACATGCGAGAACAGAGCAAATGCGCCAGGAGTTTTGACAGCAGCCGACTCGACGCGCTTGGGCCAGAAGAGATCGGGTAAGAAGCCGGAGCCAAAGATGGTAGCGACATAGATGCCGACAAAGATGTCGTATGAGGCTATAGTTATGTAGGCGTTGTTGTGGATGGTGGCGCCGGAGTGGTGCTTCTCGATGTATTTCTGCTGGTCGACGTAGCGTCAGGGTTTGCGATTGGAAAGGTGAAAGTTATAGGTGTGTGGAAGGGAATGACATACCTGACAAAGCCGCTGTGCCCAAGCTCTCGCTCACAATGATAGACGATGAACTTTGTTCGACGCAGATGGTACTCCTTGTTCCACATTAACTGTTCTTGATTTTGCCCCATTGCATCTCCTTGAGATCGAGGCCCCAAATTAACACCGTGCTAGTAGTTCGTCTTTTTGTAGCTCGAAGTGGGATAGTCGTCGGTAGTCGGTGTCTCGAAGAATAGCTGGTGGCCGACGCGCGTGTGTGTATCTGTATATGTGACTATTGTGTTCGTGGAAGGGAGCGAATTCTTTGAGGCAGCGTGGCTGTTTGTGGGAGAAGGTGAGACTCAGACTTCTGTGTGATGTTGGGATGAGCCCTAAAGACAATAAATTGCGCCGTCCAATTCTGCTGTTCCGCTCTTGAAACGTGCAAAAGAACAACCCAGAGCCGTCACAAAGCTCAACCACCCAAAGACTACAAAACACCCCTCAGTTGAGACTCTTTCATGCGGGACCTGCCGGCTGTCGGGCGTTCACGATAGCCAGTCAGTAAGGGTTCATTTGATGTGCTTTGCTGCATGCGTGTGGGAGAATAGCGAGCCCGATGTCATAGTGTGTAGGGATCAATGGCTTAGCGAGAAAGCTTGAGGGTTGATGTCATGGCCGTTGGGGCATGCAGATCTGTGATGTGCCTGAGGAAAGTTTATGAAACTTGACGAAATTGCCCATTTGGTATAGCGGACGGCTGGAGATGTTGGGATATCTAAACAAGCAATGTTTGGAGGTAGCTGTTCTTGTGTCGATAGGAACTCTGGAGGCAAAGCATGCATAATCAATCTCCAGTGTTCAACAAGCATTCAATCCAAAGGCATGGTGTTTTAAGCGATAAGCTTCGCACTATGCGCGCCGTCTGATCGTGATTTGAATGAAGTTTCGAAATCTTCGCCGCGTTACCCTTGCCCCAAATGCTGGACCTTCTGCTGTCGCACCATGCACACCCTCGCACGAACAAATAGTAATGGAATATTGGTATCTAGTGTCTGCCAAATATCGGCCATCGCGCATCCACCAATCCTGCAGTCAAATCCTTTGCCATCCGATCAAAGTCGCCCCCTAAGAGAAGCTATTGAACATTCACCATAGATGATAACCAGCCATCGAATACTGCCCGTCCACCACCAGGACATCCCGCTTTTCCAGCACGAGTCCCTTCAATTTATCCTTATAGCTCAGCATCCCCAATCCACGCCCACCAGCCGGCGCAAATAACATTGGCGAGGATCCAGATGCCGGAATATCCCGCGAGACCAACAAAGCTCGTACCCTGCAGACTCATGCTCTGCTTCACCGTGTTGGTAAGAAGGAAGAAGCTAACGATAGCTGTCTGCTGAATCAGGGTTCTCGTGCGCCTGCTGAAGAACCAAAAGTTGTGCTTGAGAGTCTGGGGCAGACTCGCCGTAGCGGGGTCAAAGACCTCGACGGGCGTAACATCGCCAGGAATTGATGTCGCGCCAAGCGAAGGGTTCAGAAGAAAGTGCTTCGTCGCCATTCCTGCAAGCAGAAGCTTGGAAACGAGAGAGAACGATGTCTCGGCGTAGGCACCTTCCAGAGTGGGCACTTCTAAGCTCGTAACGAGGAAGGATCTGAATGCGCTCAACTGGAACGTCGAGAAGAGGACCACGACGTAGACTCCGACGGCTAGGAGGATGTTCGCGAAGTTGACCTGTGAGCTGTTGAGCAGGTAGCGGCTGCGCAGCGGCACGTTTGGGTTGTTGACGGCGGAGCGGGAACGCAGTAGCCAGGTGGGTATCGCGATGGCTAGGATCTCGTTGACGACGTTGGCCGCCACAGTCAGAGGCGTGATGCTGTAGTAAGTCGAGAGTAGGTACGCGTAGGGCGTGTTCGTAATGGCAGTGAGCGCAGCAATGTCGATGTCTAAACACCAGTGTCAGCAAAGAAAGCTGCGCAAGCGTCTACAGCGCCTTACAGTCGTAACGCAGCCACCAGCCAGCGTAGATAACGCCAAATTTGTAGAGCACGCGCACCCAAGGCGCAAGGTTGTTTTCCTCATGAGGCAACTTGCTGACCGAGCCGAGCTCGTTGCCCAAAAATGGCGAGGCATAGCTCCAAAATGCCGTCGAGATGCCTAGATTGAGCACGAGCAGGACGGGCAGACGAAGGTATGGTGGGAGGCGCGAAGCTCTCATCGGTGGGGTGCCAGCCGGGATGACGGCCGGGGACGTGCGGTCGATGATTTTCGTGGCCATGGTGGAGTAGTTTTTAACGATGCAAGGAAATGGGCAGCAAAAGAAGGCGACGAGAGTGACGGGGATGCGCGGGGGAATGCGCGCCTTTGGGAGGTGGGCCGTTGAAGGGTGAAGCTTGCGCTGAGCGGATTTGTTGTTTAGACGTCATGCGCTAGTCGAGATTGTCTGACACAACAACCAGCGCACGGTCCGCATGCAGCTCGGACATGGTTCGTTCGTCTTCACCAATCCCTGTGGGTGTAGTTGTATTCTATTTGAGGTGAAATGCTGGGTAGCTACACGTCATTCAGGTGCGTATCTATTGATGCTGTTCATCTCTCTTCTCTACATGTATTTTAGGTTGCAAGCTTCTGGAGGCGCGCCGCGACGCATTCAACGTGCCACTCGACGTTCTTAGTCCACCACGGAAGGGAGCCATTCATGTTGTCCGTGGACGAATGTCAAAGCGTAGAGCCCATGGCCCAAGTACACCAAGTACACCAAGTAATGAACAAAGAAAAGACCTATCGATGGCTTCTATACCTAAACTGTCTGCTCAAGCATCAGCACCTAACACCAGTGACGGTTACTTCTACCAGCCCAGGCGACGCCTCAGTCCTATCACAACTGCACTCATCGCTCACATTTCTCCCTTGCTGCATCCAGGTGCTAGACCGGCCGCACCACGTATCTTGGTCGTGGCTATTCTTACTTATTAGACGAACAACGCGACACATGCACTTGTGCTTGAATGGTTTCGGCCATCGCTGCTTTCCCATCCATGCCCGAAACACAGCTCATGTTTTTGTAGACTCCAAATGTCTAAAGAGGCAGAGCTCATGCTTCTCGGCGTCAGAGTGTTTTGCAGTGAACAGTGGAGACGCCAGTGTGTACAAAAGGAAGGAGAGAGCGAGAGGTGGGCTTTAATAGAGACCTGCATGATCTGTGCGGCGAAAGCCGAAGGTTTGGAGCTAGTGGTCGTAATTGATCACTGGTGATCATGGAACTCTTCGACAGATTCGAAGGCCTTTTGATGATCCGTGTCAACATCATCTGCGACAAGGCGCACATGGATAGGACGCGGCTCTGCTTTTCCGCAGATGAGATAACATAAGCTTCTGAATCAAAAAGTTCGTTATGTTTCTACGCTTCATGGGCGCAGGGTTGACCCATCGGTTCCTCAATACATCATCCCCATGTGGTGGGATCCTCCTCTCCATCCTCCCTACCCGTCCTGCTACTCCCTACACCCCCGGCATCCCTAAAACAGCCCTAACCCTAGGGTTTCCCCTCGGCAAGAAGTAAACAATCCACAACCCGCCAAACGCCACAAGCAACCCAGTGAATTTCTCGAACCAAGTATGAAAATACGCAGCCGTCATAAGCAACATCCACCACATGAGCGCTGCGACACCGAGCGAGAATTTAACCCCCTGCGTCGTCGGCACGTCCTTGTCCGATTCGGGATCCTTCTCCACCGCCACGCTGGCTAGCTTGCCGTCATCAAGCATGATGCGGCGCCCGTCGCGGAGTCCCTCGACGCGCGTTAGGGCCGGTAGGAACTCGAACCAGAGGAGGCTGGAGCCGAGGATCAGGAGGAAGACGTGGCCTGAGATGTCGTGGCCGCCTTTCCAGGTTCCGCCTACGGCTTTGCATGCGGCGCCAGTAAAGTATTCTCGCGTATCGCTCATCTCTTCGCGCGCACTCGGATCCTTCAGCAGTTCGCACTGCCCTCCCGTGAACCGGAACCCGCGATCAATAAGCGGCGGTCCAAAGAACCACTGCGTGACAAACACCCACCAGAGCGTCACTACACTGTACCTCAACGCCGCTCTAATCCTCTTCACACTCAACCCCTTCCCCAGCCCCGGCCACAGCGTCAAAAACACGCTAAATGCCGCCGTCGTCCAGAACCACCCAAATTTAACAAAGTATACATTGAAAATATTCTTCTTCTGGGCGAAGTAAGAGGGCGCAAAGGCAGACTCGTGGGCCTGTGAGACGGGGTTGTACGGCGAAGCGCGGGAAGCGGGGGAGAGGGTGCTGAAGACGGAGCCGAGGAGCAGCGTTATGGGGTAGATGGCAAGGAGTTGTGCTTCGAGGCGGGTCGGGAAAAAGGGTGGGCGTGCGACCGGCGTGGTGCGGATCGAGCCTGCAGGCATGGCGGAGGTGAGTGGTGTGGGCTGGCCGTTGACGGCGGGTTTGCGTCGCGTTGACATTGTGGGGTTTGCGACGAGGGATGCCGGGATATTGACGGCCCAAGGGGTGGTGTTGATGAGTTATGGTGAACCGATCGTGGCCATAGGGTACCAGAGGTAGGAGGAATTCTTAGGTATCTGTGCGAGAGCAAGGAAAGGCGCTTTGGCAACGGCTGCCGATGACGTGGTGTTGATTTCGCGACGCGACGCCACTGTGGCTGAGGCGCTTGTTCCTTTTGGGAAGGGTTGACAGCAGGCATCTGTACAGTTGCTTTGCGCGTCTTCTATCAACGCCTTTTGACACATAGTGCATCGCGTCGAGAATGTCCTGTAAACATCTAATCACGGCCTGCTATGCGAAGATCTTAGAGCGGCTCCAGAAATGAAGGGTTATTGACCAATAAAACTCCTACCATTCTTGGTATGAGGGTTCACCTCTGTATAGTAGGTAGCGTGTTTATTTCTGCATTTCTGAAAGGACCATGACTCAGATTCTTGGTTACGCTGGGTCAATTTCTCTGCACACATTGTTATCCCCCAGGCTGAATATGATCGATACGAAGCGTCGTTTAAGCGTCGGGTCAGAGTCTAGACCTGTAAGACTGATCCGAAGGTGAATCACCGTATAGTACATCCGTTCGGCCCTTAAACGGCCTGAGCCAGTCCGTCAAGATCTCAACCCAGTCTTTCCCATGACCTTGTATTCGGGTGTCGGTCTGTCTGAGCTCGCAGTGAGCCCGGGCAGAGCTCCGCGTCGTCGTAACAATCGTAATACACAGAAGCGGACAATGGCAAAACGGATCCAGAGGTGGCTCAACACATAATATATCTATGCGGTCTGCGGGGAAAATGCCCAAATCCGACGATATCTCACATCCGTCTCTTCTTCATGCCCGCCTGTCGCTTGCCCCTAACGTCCCGACCCTCATCAATTTGAAGCATTGCCTCCCTTTTCTTCTCGGTAACCGGCTTCAAAGCGTCCCTAGTCACCCTAGTCTCGACAGTAACGCCTTCCTCCGCATACACTTCCAGCAACGAGCCGACCCTATCCTCGATGGAAGTGATGAGGTCAACGTCTCGCTGCCCAACTAACGTGACACTATGACCTACACGCCCTGCGCGTGCTGTACGACCAACGCGGTGAATATAGTCGTTAGGATCACGTGGGACGTCGTAATTGATGACCAAGGCCACTTCAGGGATATCGAGACCTCTAGCTGCGACGTCGGTAGCTACGAGGATTCTGGCCGCCTGTGCGCGAAATCGTGCGAGGTTGTTGACTCGCTCTGACTGCTTAAGGCCGGAGTGAAGAGCAGTGACGCGCCATTCGAGGAGACGGAGCATATGCTCGAGCAGTGTAGCTGTTTTGGTACGGTTGCAGAAGATTATGACGGATTTCGGAAGGTTCTCTACGATCTTGAGTCAGCAAAGCTCTCTTGACACACCTTTAAATGGGTAGTACAAGACTCACCTGGGGTGCCCAGTAGCACATGCAGATAGCATTCTTTGTGTGTTACGTGAACTTGCTGAAACATTTGCTTGAGCTTGCGAGGAATAGCTAGCGTCTGAGTGTCGACTTCGCAGACATATATCGGAGGGCGTCCGGCCGGGCGTGGACGTTCCTTTAGGGCGAGGACTTCTGGCGTTACGGTAGCCGTGAACAGTAGCGTTTGGCGTTTCTCAGGCGTGGGTATGACCGACAAGCACGTTTCCAGGTCTGGCAGCATGCCAGCATCGGGAGAGAGAAGACGGTCCGCTTCATCAAACACTACGAAGCGCACTCGGCGCAGGCCACATACAGTGTCCTCACCAGAGGTCCTAATGTGCTCTGCTAGGCGTCCTGGTGTTGCAATGACGACGTGCGGTCGCGAGGCTAGTTGAAGCGCTTGTTCTCGTTGGTCGGCACCGCCAGTAATCAAGATCGGCTTCAAGGATTGGCGTGCCCCGATGGCCTTGACTTGCTCATAGATTTGGACGGCCAATTCGCGAGTTGGCCTGAAGTGGCATCAGCAAATCATTCGTGCTCCAAGGTGTGTATACTCACGTGAGCATGAGCGCGTAAATTCCAGAAGGATCTTCTGCCCATGTTTGAAGAATAGGCACCGTGAAGGCCACGGTCTTACCCGTACCAGTTCTTGACCCACCGATGCAGTCTCTGCCTTTCAAGATTTCCGGGATACATGCTTTTTGGATTCCTGTGGGCTTCTTGATCTCCATCGACGCCAAAGAAGCCGAAAGCCACGGCGCTACACCGATTGAGGCGAAATTACTGATTGCCTCGGTGCTCGCCGAAGGATCTGAGGTCGAGGGTAAACCAGATGTCCTAGACACGGAATCATTTGTCGTCTTGGCCTTGATTCGCGACGCAGTAGGCACCGGCGCCGCAAGCTTCCTCCTCTTCCTAGAGCCAGCTTGGTGCTCGGAAATCTCCTCATCAGAGAGACTGGGTGAGGCGTAGGACGGCGAGCTTGACGCCATATCTGACTCTGCTTTACCCATCTTGATTGTCTTCGGTGTGGTTTCTGAGGTGGAGGTTGTTGCACATCTAGCAATTCGCGACGCGGTGTCGAAATTTTGTGCAGGGGTGAGCCGCGCTAGTGTTATCGATAAATGCACGAGCCAACGAATCTTACGTGCACCGTAACTTTAAAGGCAAGACATCGGAACAGTGCTAATATTACACAGCCCATGCTGAAACCCATCTGGAAAAGCTTTGCAGCTACAGGCTATGCTCCCCTCCTATACCGACAGCAGGACTCGCCGCATAGACAGCTCTTGTCCAGTCCAGCCCAGTACCGATCGCCATAATCCACGAAGATCTCCGCTCCCGCCTCGAGGCCTTTGCTGACCAAAATGACACGCTGGGTATCTAGCCAAGTAAATTGTGAAAACTGCGCGTTCGCCTTGCAGCTGTGGTTCACAAAGCGCGTGTAATTCCCCTGCTCACCTTGCCAGATCTGATAACTGGCCAACTCCGTCGAGCTGTCCATGACATCGACATGTCTCACACCTTTCGTCACTACGCCGACAAACTCTCCGATAGAAGCGCCGCGTTCAAAAGAGACCAATGCTTTCAACCCATTGTTTCGGCCACTGGGCGTCCGGTACACCTGAATTGGTGGTATGCCACGCTTGACGCTACCGAATAGCTTGGGAAAGCAGTAACAGGAGTTGACCTTTGGGTCGTCGGACTGCTGCTCGTTACAGGCTGCGCAGACAAATCTGCCGTTTGCTCGAACGACAGCATTTGAAGACAGGGGAACCCAACGGGGGTCCTCGCACCCCCACACGCCCTTATCGATGATAGACTCATCCAGGTGTTCGAAGTCAAAGAAAGGGTCGTGTTCCACATAGGTCGATCTCAATGAAACTGGATCCCTACCATCCTCGAAGACAACCCAATCGTGGGGGTGACCATGATACTGCAATCGCGGCGATTCACCGATGATGGACAATACATTTCGCCAATTAGGGTGCAGAGTGTCCGCCGCCACTTCCAACCTCTTCCGCAAGTCCTGCAACCGCCGCATCGCTTCCTTGTCAAACTCAACGCGGTATTTGCAAAACCGGTAGATGCCCATTCCGGCGAACACCAAGGCGACCCATCCAGCCGCGTCTTTAACCTCTTTGTAGCCCTTCCATATTGCCATCTTGTTCCGCAGCTCTTTCTCAGACCAGCCAAAGTCTTGACAAGCCTCCATGAAAGCCGCCTTTCGATGCTTCGTCGACGAGAGATTGGGAACCGCAGCGATACGAAGCTGGACCTGCTCTTCGAATAGCTCAGTCCAGCGAGCCTGCACGACTATTTCGATGGATCGGCAAACGCGACTTGCTTGAGTTACTTTTCGACAAAACACGTTCATCTTGGTGAAAGCATCGCTGCTTATCGGCGCCGCAAGACTGTCCGTTGTCGCTCCCTGGAGATCTATCTGCAGAGCCTCTAAACCAGTAGAGGGCGTTGCCTGGAACTGGTCAAAAATGGCGCGAGGGTCTAAGTTCAACGTGCCGTGTATTTGCTCCCAAATGCCAACGATGAGCTTGTCGAGAGTTGACGGTTGGAATACGAATTTCTCAGACACAACTTTCCTTCTCTTTGGGAAGCTTCGGTTATCGCTGACCATGCGCCGCTGGAGTTCGCTCATATCCTCTTGAATACCACCCGACTGGGATATGCGCAGCCCACTAGTACCCTTTCGACGAGGAGCATCGACTTCCGCTTCGTTGTTTGACTCCGCCTCTCCGTCGATGTCTGGGGCCATGGTCTGCTCCATTTGCGGATCTGCAGAGCTCTCGCGACGTTCACCAACTGATTCTGTAATGTTGTTGGTCGGACTTCGCGAAGAAGCCGGAGTCGCGATCCCTGTCAGGTCGACGGTTCGCTACGATGCGAGTCAGCTATACGAATAGACGCATTGCATTGCATCAGTAAACCTGGTTCAAGGACACAGAAACATCGACTTGTTCGGAGTCGCCCAGGTGAGTAGCCCACCAAAACTTCGACGAAGCAGTGTCACATCAACCCCTGCATAGGCTGTACATACCGAAGCGATTCGCTCTGACCAGGATATATTGATGCCATCGTTCTTGTCCTCCAGGTATGCTTCGACCCTCAAAATTGGGTGGTTCAGGTTGCTAAGTTGCGGCCAGGGCCACCCAACATTTGCCTTTGCTAAGTGCTCTTGTATTGCACGCCCAATGCATTCTGAAAGTCCATCGACTTCTGCAGGATCCATGGCAATAACGCTGAGGATTCAGACGTTCCCTCCCTGTTCAGTCGCTCGACCGTCCCTGCGAAGCAGACGAGGACCCTTAGACCTCGGTACAGTAGCGCAACTGTACGATTGGTAAAAGGTGCGTCGCTCAAATTTTGAAAGCAGAATTGAAAAACGTTGGCGAAAAATTGGGAGTTGTGACGATCGGAAACGTTCGGTATCACGCACCCGGAGACGAGTCCGATAGTTAGACTTATGACGTTGTGCTGTCCTAGAAGACCAAATGCCCCACGTATTACGCTTACCGTTCTAGGGCTGGCATCCCCGCACGTCTCATCTAATTCAACCACAGTTGACGCAGGATTCGTATTCCACTGCAAACAAGTCATTTTCAAAGCCCACCAATTCTGTGCTAAGCTACCGTAGTGTAGCATTACATAGCATACACTAATCCTGCAGAACAATGTGTGGGCTATCCACCCAGGATGTTGGAAAAATCTGCCCAGGCATCTCGTGAGGATCCGGACGAAAGCGAGGTATTGGTCGAATAACCGAGGATTCTCCCTCCCCCTGCTGGCGAACGTTTCACACATCGCCGCTGCGTCGATCGGCGCTAGCCTTTTGCACCAGCACCACTGACCAACACCCGGCTCAAATTGTAGAAAACGCAATGCCTCTTTGGCAAAGCTCGTACTTATAGGAGGATACTCGCGGGTAACGGCAAACTTATCGTATACTTCCAATACTCGATAACTGTCTTCAGGTAGAGATAATTGCTACATCCAGCCGAGCCAGCTTCAAAGTACACTGGGATGACCCATGATTCGCTAAGAACGCTAACCCACGCTCTCTAGCCCAGCCTATACGATGCTCCAACTGCTGAGGTGATATAAGGACACTCAATATCGGGCTCTATTAGGCTAGAATCCTTGATATCATCGCATTGCCCACCATCCATCTCATCCCACAACCCATTGTCAATTCCTGACTTAGCTTTCTTCATTATCTGAGTGTCTGCTCAGCCTGTTCCTTGCTTCAACCTTTTTGTTATGTTCAGGAGAATGCCTATAGACTTAGGGGAGTCGGGAGATGCGAAGCGTATACGAGATCAAACAACAAACTCATACACTATTCAGAACCAGCGCGGATAAGAAGGATGGCGCATACTCAGACCAGGACGTGGAATGTGTCGCGACGTTAAGAGACTTACTGCCTTACCATTGGAGCGACATCATTGACGCCTGGACGTATTGAGCCTCTGCGAGCACGGTATGAATGAACTTTGTCAAGTAAACACGATCAATCACCACACAGCTCGGGGTAACAGAATATGTCGTAAATGTAAGGCAGCATAGGTCTAGTATAAAAGTTACGAGCTGAAACTCCTCTGGATAAGCTTCGTAGACTACGAGCTTATACTCGAATTAGAAGGCGTTCTTCCCTCTTGAGCACGAGGTCGTTTAATCTGCTCCGTCACGTGCCGTTATTTCTCTTTGCAAAGACGTTGATTTGATTCCTTTCGACTCTGCGAAGTCGACGACGACCTCACACGACACTTCTCTACTGACGGGTCGTAAGTACAGCTAACTATGCAGATCTAGACCTTCCGCTCGTCTTCGTCCTTTTCTTTTGATATACTTCCGCCCGCCTCCTACGACGCGTTGTCTAGGCAGGTAGGCTCACTATTCTCGACGCAGCCCGCCCGCGTGCGCGTATCGGATGTGCTCGTAAGTACATAGCACCTAACCATGCTACTTCTAATAAGTGTAAAAATTATAAATGTAGGAATTAAGGTAAACTCTATGCTCTCAGAACTAAAAAATCTACGAAAGTAAGAAAACTAAAAAAATATAAAACACACCAATTATACGTAAATAGTACCTGAAAAGCGGAGCGAGTTGGGATATATATTATCACTAATTAAGGGGCTAGATAGACTCCTTATAACTGGCCCATTTTCCTTATGCGAAACGCACTAAGACCGGACCAAGGCGCGCGGGTAGCTATGGTTGGCTACGCCGTAACCGGTCACGTGCGGTGCTCGATATGCTCGAGTTAAGTAAGTCGAGCACTTGAAGTATATAGTCGATAGCGAGCACTCTCTTTTATACTTCGTAGTTAACTCTTAATTTAGATTATACCTTTTAGAATTATTACTAGATTATATAGTTCTATTCGTTAATTACTAATTATAATTACGTATATTAGTTTATATTACACCCTTATAAAAGAAATTAAATTCTTCTCTTAATTTAATTAAATACTACCTTTATTAGGAGTATATATTAAATGAGATATAGAGTATAATTAATAATAGAGAAGAGTAATAATAAGCCTTATAGTATATATTATCCTTATAAGTAAGATAAATCGCTATAGAACTAACTAGCGATTTAGAAGATAGATATACTTAATCTTTATATAATCCTTTTATCTCTAAATTCGCTAGGTAAGTCTTTATTCTCTCTAAGTCTACTAATACCCGCCGGAGGTGCCTTCGTTCTAATAGCCTTAGCTCTATATACTAGGCTATCCTTCCCTTATCTAGTTTAGGCTTAGTAAGTAGTAGCTTATAATATTAAGATTTAGTATATAGAAGATAACGGTAATATTATAAATAAAGACTAGCTATAGATAGATAAGAAAGTCGGTAGTAATTACGAGTATAAAGAAGCTTTCCCGAAGATATTAGACTATAGAGAAAGGTTTAGTTAGTAGGTATATAACTAGAATATCCCGCTAAGTATAGAATATCCGGGATACCCTAAAGTATCTAGGATACTATAGAATATTCGGGATAACGAAGTTAGGCTAGAATATTAGAACTAGAAGGTTCGGACTATATAGATCTAGAAAATCTTATTTATATTTTAACTCTTTATAGTTAACTCTCTTATTTAGTTTATACTTTTAGATTTACTTTACTAAATTAATAGATATAAATAGTTATTTAAGTTATTTAAATTAGTTAATATTAGAAATATCTATACTATCTACGGTAAATACTACTATATATTATCCTACTCTTAACGTGTTTTACCACTTAGTGGTCTATACCACTTAGTGGCCCAGCCCCAAACACACCAAAAATGAGTAAAATCATACCCTTATATCTCAACGACGCCTGAATAATAAAGTCTAAAACTTAGCGTCTAGATCTAAATATCTACTCTAGAACTTCTAGCAAAGCCATAGAGTAATAAGCCTATCTAGGTATTAAAATATCAAGATTTCAGCCCCTAAATATAGCAAAATAGCTACTCTACTAGATGTACTAAACACATATCTTATTCTATAAGAGTAGAGTCTTAGAACACGCATAGAAAGCTACTTTTCAATTTTCAAAACTTCTTATTAAGGCGTTGTCGAGATATTAAGATACAATTTTGCTTATTTTTAGTATATTTAGGGCTAGGCCACTAAGTGGTATAGACTACTGAGTGGTAAAACACGTTATCCGGTCTAGGCTTAGGTAAGTATATTACTATTAATACTTTAACTACCTAATAGGTTTTAAGAAAGTACTATTAATAATAGTAACTTTATCTATTCTATATACTTTAGAGAGCAGCGCTAGTATACTAGCCTCTAAACTAGTAATAGTCTTAGTCTAGTAGGCTAACTAAATCTAGTAACTATAATAATAAGTAGTTAAGCTACTAAATATCTAGAGAATTATACTACTAGTTATAACTATAGCTATAGTACGCCTATTAATTCTTAAGGAATATAAAGAAGGTTAAAAGAAATTTAAAACTTTTCTTATAGATATAGAACTCTTCTATAGATTTAATATAGTCTACTTTTAAATAGATTAAGAAAAGATACTTATAGTAAAACTATATATAAAAGGAAAAGTAGCGGTATAGCTTTAGCTACTTATTAATAACTATCTTAATAATAATAATAATCTAGAAGATTATAGGACTAATACTTAAGAAGTATTTATAAGCTAAAAGTCGTTTAAAAAGGCCCTAACTAATATAGTTAGAGGAGTAAATAAGGAAGAATAAGTAGAAAGAGTAATTATCTTAATTAAGTAAATAAAATTAGCTAATAAGAATAACTTAGACTTTAAGTAACTCTAATCTAAGCTAGATTAGAATAATGGACTTTTAAAAACTATCTATTATAATTATTAGGAGTATATATCAAATGAGATACGGAGTATAATTAATAATAGAGAAGAGTAATAATAAGCCTTATAGTATATATTGTCCTTATAAGTGTGGAAAAGGATATAGTAGTAAAGAATATATATCGAATTGTCTAATTTATAAAGGTACTACCTACAGGTCTACTTATACTAGGTTGGTAGTTCGGATAGGTTTCTACCCGTATTACTATTAATTTCGGATAGGTTCCTATCCG
>Ga0247733_1000223_pt1 | contig 60159 bp, 66 predicted proteins | sample UWRJL043104R2_FD_180932 | JGI IMG/M metagenome (GOLD analysis project Ga0247733, IMG submission 180932) | Plant litter microbial communities from Arlington Agricultural Research Station in Wisconsin, United States - UWRJ-L043-104R-2 | ecosystem: Environmental > Terrestrial > Plant litter >...
ATCGACCCTTTCACCTTCAACTCGCCAAGCAAGAAGTGCAAAACGACCGCGGCATTCTCAGACGTCTTCAAGCCCTCTAGGTTCTCCCTCGTTGCCTCCCCTTCGAAGCAGGCCAGCCCCGCCCCGGCCGCATCTTCCCCCATCCCTTCATTCCGCAAGGCGCTTTCCTCCCCAACGACTACCAACTCGACGCCCATCAGCACAAGCCGTGGCTCCCCCAAAATCCACAAGCGCATCAGTGCCATTTCCAAGCGTCGCCCATCAAGCTCGCCCTTCCGTCGCGTGGACCCGCCGTCCTTCTCGCAGAGCAGTCCCGCCCTCCCCTTCTCCATCGACGCAGCCCTGAGCGGAACCATTCCCAACTACACGCCCAAGCCATCCACCCTCGCCACCCCCGCCGCCACCCCAACCCATGTCTCCACAGTCGACGACTCAATGCCCAAGAGCTGGTTCTTCGAAATCCACGAAGATACGCCCGAGCAAGAAGCAGCCAACTTGATGGAGCACTCCGCATCCGTCCTCGACATCAGTTCCGACGACGACCTAGAGACGAAACAACTCAATGAGGAGCGCGGCAAGGAGAACATTCCTCCACCGGACTTCTTGGCCGCGCAGCAGGGTGCGCGCCAGCAGGCTGCCGACGCCATGCTCGACAGTGACCCGGCTCACGAGCAGCATGTCAAGCTCCCGCGCCTTCGCCAGATTACGCAAGATGCCATGGATGAGGACCGCAAGCCGCTTGGCGATCTCCGTGCGGCCGAGTTCTATGGTGAGGGGTGTGATGCTAAGAGTTATGTCACTGTTGATGCGGGCTTGGAGAGGCCAAGTGGCCTATCCAAGGAGTTTGAGTTTGATTGTCCGACGCCGGAGAAGAACAAGGACGACAATGTCGTTGCGGTCGACATAGTTGAGGAAGTCGTTACCGCCGAGGTCCTTGAACCTACCAAGACCGAGGACGTCATCCAAGTCTACTCTGAGGAGACCATCGTCGCCTCAGAAGAGGTCGTATCCGTTGCGGAGTCCCTCCCAGAGGGTCAAGAGCTGCTCGTCGCCGTGCCTTGAAGGCTTCTTCGCTTTTGTTACCACTGTCCGCTTGTCCGCTCCATATCGGAGTTTGACACCTACCCTCAGTGCCACAGCGTGGTCTGCACTGCGTCGTTGACCAACTGTTAGCATCATCGACGTCGTCGTGCAATACCGTTTTAGTTCATCTTCTCGGTTGGATCACTAGGCGAGGACTACCAGGATTGGCGTTACGGGCTCTGTCTTCTGGCGTTGTCGGCGTTTTTGGCTTCCGTACGTACTGGCGTGCGGTGGGTTTACTTTGATACCTTGTTTTGCTGGTTGCTATTGTTTAGCTTAATCGCTTTGTGTTTTGGTCATTTGTTCAATACACTCACTACTGCAAGCATGTCTCGAGGTTACCATTGCCGTCATCTAGCATGTTTCGTCTTCGTGTTGTCATATGTGGTAAGCAAATCCATGCTATCTATGCCTCAAACAGAATCCACGTAGTCACAAACCCACTATCCTTCCAGCTCGATCTCCGATTGCCACACTATCAAACACACGCTCAACCTGTACTTGACAGTCGAACATCCGAGTTCTCTACCTTGTACATAATCGAATGTAGACAATTCGAGTCAAACTAGCCTAGTCCAGGCTCCCTCGCATCAATGCGTTAGCCGCCATCAAATGGCTCGCGATCGGTCGGTTGCAGTTGGTGCTTCTGCACCTTCAGGGCGCAGCTCATCGGCATAGTATCTTAAACAACCAGCAAACATCTTCACCACCCAAGGTTTTCATATGTTCCGGCTCCAGTCAGACTCATACACTTCCATAACACTGTAGTCCGTGTCGACAACCTGAAGCTATCAACCCAAGGCATATCAATCTCGCAGAACCAGAAGCTACAAGATGTTCAAAGTGGGAACTTGGTCCATCTGGACTCAGTTCTTCCCACCGATGAACGGCTCCCCAATCACCGCGAACGACGTCCCAAATCAGGCTAGACGTGTATCCATCGTAACGGGAGGCAGCTCAGGCCTCGGGGTCGCGCTCACGAAAATCTTGCATGCAGCGGGTGGGAAGGCCTACATTCTTTCGCGCACAGAGTCAAATGTCAAGAAGGCTACCACACCATCGAGGAATGCTTCAAAAACGAGAGCAAAGATACTGTGTACCAGCTAGAATATATCCACATGAACATGGCAGATCTCGAGAGCGTGTAGGCAGCAGCAAAGGAGTTTACGCAGAAAGAGGCGCGTCTGGATGTTCCGTTCAACGAAGCCGATCTCGCGGCATTACGAACATGACAAATGAGGGGCTTGAGCACATCCTCTGCGTCAACACCGTTGCTCGTTTTCCGCTTGAAACTCTCCTACAGCCAGTGCTGTCCGACACTGCAAAGTAGAGCCCGACCAACAGTGTGCGCGTAGTCTGGGCTGCCTCTGCACTCACCGAGTTGGGACCCCCCAAAGGCGGCATCTGCACCGGCCAACTCGATCACTCATCCACTAGAGTCAACGAGCACTACTTCGCTAGCAAGTGCATGAACTGGTTCGTCGCGTTCGAGTTTACCAGTCGCTCGGGTCAACATCCAGACGTCCTCAGCATTGCAGGGAATCCTGGAAATTCCCTTACGAATGTATGGCGGAATCGTTCAGAATTTCTGTATTATCCGTTTAAGCCGATTTTTAGGGATGGTCCATTGGCGCTTATACTTCTTTGTTGTAGGGTACCTCGGAGGATGTGACAAGGAGGATACGATCCCTGGGCGATATGTAATGTGCGATGGGTGTAGCATCCAGGGCAACATAGAGACTTGGTTTTGTCGCTGAGGGCTGCAGGAGAGGGCAATACGGCGCATGCGAGGCTCTTCTTTGATTGTTGTCGTAGCACTGTTGCTCCATATTCCACGCTGTAAGTAAAACCAAAAAGCTCGCATATTCTGCGACCTCCTATTAGCACAAAGTAGTACATGAATAGCTATGGTCTAGCATTGTAATGGCAAGTTAGTAGTTAGATGGGTGACTACTAGCAAATACCTGACGTTGTACATTCAACATGCGAGGCAACGCTGTAAGATATGAACCAGCATTACTCGCCGCACATGTTGTGTGGCACTCTTGGAGGGTAAAACAACCACTCCTCATAGCAACGAAGTCCAGAGCATCCCAGCTCAAAGCTATTTATACACATATCCATACACACCCCCTTTTTTCTACCTCAATCTCCCCAAAATTTCTTTAACCCTATCAACCGCCTCTCTCGCCCATTTTCTTTCCTTCACCCCCTCATCCACATCTCCACCATCGCCCCTTCCTCCCACCTTTATAATCCTTTGCACATCTGCCTGCACATCCTTAACGACCCATCGTCCCTCCTCCCTCATTCTCCCAATCCACGCCTCCCTCGCAGCCTCCCAAACCCTCTGCATCCTTCTCAGCGAAAAAACCACACCAAGCGCTGCAACGGCACTCGCTTCGAACACGCTGAAAGATTCGATGGAGACGTAGAGCAGAGCGGAGAGCGCGGAGGAGAGTGATGTGGTGGAGAGAGTGGTCAGAATGAGGTGTTGGGCGAGGGCGTGAAGAGGGGGTGTGCTGGTGGCGAGGAGTTGGATGCGCGTCGTTGGAAGGCGGGCTGGCCAGGGCGTCGGTTGTTGAAGGTCTGTCGAGACGGCTGTCTCTGTTGTTTGTGGTAAAATAGGAGATAGTGGACGTGTAGCGGTGTTGTGCTGCGGGATTGAGTGGACGGGCGTGTCTCCAATATCAACAACGATGGAGCCCTGCGGTAAAACCTCCGGGAAGCCCGCCTGCTCCATCCTCCCTGCAAGAAATGTCGCCTCCCTCTCCGCACCCACAAGCCACCGTCGTTGCAGCACTTCCTCCAGCACCATTCCGACATCATCCACACGCCAGAAGAGTTTGTACCAGGTCAACCTCCTCCAACTTCTACTCAGCACAGCATCGTCCAAACCATCCCTTAGTTCCTCGTGTGCCCGCTCCGCCCAAGCCTCAACATAGCTAGCCATTTCAGCTGGCAGTTTGGCTGTAGCAACGGAAGCGGTCGATGCAAGGAGCGCACCGTGCTCCGTATCGGCGCGGGTGATGTTCGCTTCGGTGTCGTCGAGGATGGAGGATATGAGCGCGATGTGGACGGGTTTCATGGATGCGGTGGTGGGTGTAGGACGGAGGTCTTGTGTGAGCCATTTCGAGATGGCGGGCAGGTTCGACGAGAACCAGTTGCGTTCGTAGAATGTAGCATTTTGGACAGATGAGCGGAGGGAGCTGAGTGCTTGCGTTGCACTGTCGATGTTCACCGTTGTAGCCCCCGTCACATCGTTTACCTCGGGCTCTTTCGCCGGTGGAGGGAGGTCGATAGCCACCTTGACCATATTCGTGGACTCAGCAGTGTCCGCCGTGAACTTCCCAAACGCAATTGCGCTATCAAGTCCCTCGCCGAATACAAGCGTCTTATGCACCGGATATGGCACGGGTAGCCCCCTCGCAGAAGTAGCCAGCAGCTTCGGCACGAGCACCGCATCCATGGAGCTATCTGCGGGCGAATGCCCCGTGCGCGTGACTTTCACGTTTAGCGTCGATATCAGAATCTCCAGATTATGCGTTCCGAGTGTTCGCGACGGCACGGAGAGGATCTTGTACAACGGACTCGACGGATGCGCATCGGCTTCGTCTCCGAACCTGTTGACCTGTTAACAACGCTCACGTCTGTACCGCAACTGACATCCATACCGTATCAACACGGCGCCCTCTTCACTCCCCTTCTCCAATACAACCTCCCACCCCTCCTCCCCCGCCAACGGATCTGCCAGCAAAGCCTTCGCCAACCTCCTCGCCCCACCCTGACTATTCAACCCCAACACCGCAACTCGCGTAACTGCATTCTCCGCAGCCAACCCTCTCAAAGCCAACTGCAACCTGCTGATGTTCGCATACTGCTCTGCCTTCCCACTTAGGTCCGACAGCGCATCATATAGCTCCTTATTCCTGGGCGGAATATTCGGTCGGTAGTTTATCGCGGTCGGGGAAACGTGTGTCGACGCGGCGCGGAAGCGTAGGAGCAGAGACGTAGGGTTGCGTGCATGGCGAGTGCGGAGGGCGTTTGCGAGTGGCTCAATTGCTCTTCTGCTGCACAGCGTCGTCGATCGCGGCACAGAAGCCACCCATGGAGGCATCGGGCTGCAGAGTGATTGGTGGTGGTTGGCTGTCGGCCATGAGGTCAAGCTGCTTCGGAAGAACAAAATTCCGGACCTCAATTAGACTCAGCCGCTAGTGTCCGCATCGATCTTGTCATGAAAGGGCACACGCGATCTCAAAGATGGCTTTTTTGAGTTCATATATTGGTTCCATGTACGCTAGCTTCCACAAATGCCTGGTAATAACCTGACCAGCAAATTACTCCCAAGCGTCCGGCTGATCGAAGGATATGACCTCTAGACCCAACCCCGGTTACGATACGCCTGTGGTGATTCACACGCTGACAACGACCAGCCGCAAGACATAACAAGAGTCAATCGCTATTCGTCAAACTGTCCTGGCATGATAGAGAATCTACTAGCTTTTCCTGCTGCGTCCAGACCCGGAAGACCTATTATCTATTAGTATCTCGGGGCTTTTGACGTTGCGTCAACACTTACATGCTGATTCTTCGGGCTACTTGGTTGAGCGCTGTATCGTTGTCTGCGTCCTTGCTGGCCTTTTCAATGGCCTGGTTGTGGCTCGTTTCCGCAGTCTTTCGTACTTCTTCATGGCTAGGCGGCAGTCGTTCGTTCTGGAGGTCCACCTTTCGGGCGTCTTCGAAGCTATGTATGGCCTGCTTGATGCCTTCTGCGCCCAGCATAAGAGTTCCGGCCGGAAGCCGGCCGCCGGATGCTGTCTTGAGCTCAGTAACCCGCTCAGACTCTTCACGCAAAACCTGGAATACGCGGGAGAGTCTGCCGATGGCCAGGATCTTGTTTTTAATGGCACGTCGCTTGAATTCGGTCGATTCCGGGTCCATGTTTAGAGAAAGTGGCGGTGAGGAAGGACCCGAAGCCAGGGAGCTGGGTGTCTCTTCTTCGAGCTCCTCCTTAGAGCATGTGTTCAGGATGGCGATGAGCATGTCGGTGACTGAGAATGGTTAGTGGTGCAGGCGCAGTAGATTGTTCAACAACTTACTCTTCTCGCCAACGAACGGGAGTGACCACGTGAACACGTCCATGAAGTTTGGCAACCAGTAGGGATGTGGCGTGCAGTCTGTTGGCTATTAGCGACTGATCTGGGGAGCATTTGGCTAGCGAAGGACCTACTGAATTGCCGAATGTTCATAACATTGTTTTCGTATTTCAAGACTGCCGCCTTATTGTTGTACACGTCGAGGTAGTTGGGTGCACTGAAGATGGTCATAACACTAGGGAAGCCAGTCGTCCGCGTCTTCCGGTACATGCGATAGCCAGCATCCTGAGCTTCATGGGCCCGGATGATGGAGAGCAGGTTGTTCTTCTCGAGGAACGCGCATGCAGCCGGGTACGAGAAGAAATACGAGCAGCCGCGAACGTGGTTATGTATGAAAAAGTCGTTCGTCTTTTCTTGTCCAAACTCTTCAAGCGGGTCGGCCCAGAGGATGTCGCACATCAAACCATGCGTGGGTGGCTCCCGGAAGCGATCGATCTGATGCACGTCAGCAGCTGCAGCGACCACGACGAACTAAATGAGGATGTGACCTACGCTCTTGAGATCTTCTAACGTGTGGAGCTCGGGGCTCAACCCTCCGTGTATGCACAAGAATTGCTTGTTCATGACAGCAGCCAGAGGTAGTGAGCAGAAAGAGTCCATACAGGCCTCGTAAACGGCCTCGGAGTACTTGTGCTTGCACTCCAGCTTGAAGGTGAAGTAGTCGGTCAAATGCCGGCACTCGTGGTTCCCTCGGAGCAGCCAGAGCGTGTTGGGGTACCAAATCTTCAAAGACCACAGATACAAGACGCACTACAGATGTCAGCACTGGCTCGTCAGTTTCGCTACGGCGATCTGACCTCAATGCTGAAGTAGCCCCGGTCGACATAGTCTCCCAGGAACAAGTAACGCGTGTCAGCAGGGTCGCCGCCGACTTCGAACAGCTTCATGAGATCGTAGTACTGTCCGTGGACATCGCCACACACAGTTATGGGAGCATCCATCTCCAGAAGGTTGGGCTCCGCCTTGAGGATCTCAGTTCCCTTCTTTAAAATCCATAGCGCCTGGTCCTCGGTCAAGCGACCCTCGCGGTAGAAATGCTGCTTGAGGAACTGCAGATTGGGCTTGGTCCGATCTTGCGGCGACAAAAATTGGTCTTGGGTGGGTGGATGGAAGGCGGGGGCCTGGACGTCTGACAGTCACGGCACGTTAGCTCAATCCGCGACAGACACCACTACTGAGCTTGCGACGCGGGCTCAATAGCAGAGCACCAGGAATGACGAGTACACACCCTTGCAGACGCGCTCCATCGTGCTCACTTGGGTGCCATCCTCCATGGTGTGCAGCGAGAAGTCAATCTCTGGGAGCGCCTTCTTCTCCTTGACGGCGCGGATGGCATTGTCCAGGTATTTGGACTGGTCGACATTCTGCTGGTTGCTCTCCATTTTGGCGGATTGTGTAGAGAATGTGCGGTTGCGGCGTAGGCGTAGGTGAGGCGGTCGGGAGGCAACACGAGGGGCGAGCGGGGAGGCACCGAGAGCTGGGACCTTTCGGTGGCGCGCGGGTGAAACGGGGGCCGAGGCTCCTACGCGCGTTGAGGATAGAGCTGAATGATGCCGGGTCGCATGCAGCTGAGGCGTACGAGAGCAGGAGTTGGGGAGCTGTCGTCGCGTGCAGTGGTGCTGTGCGTTGGTCGTCCGAGTAGGGCTGAGGAGTTAGGCGTCGAGCTGGAGGGGATTCCCTGGCTTGGCGGGTGCGTCAGCCCAATGAGGAAGCAGCGCAAATCAGCGGACAACGTCACTTGCAACTGTCCGTCTCCGCGATGTGAGCGAGCCACAATAATAGGCCTCCTCCTCAGCGGGCGCAGCGAGCATCGAGGAACGTCAATTAAAGAGGAATGTCGGAGACGATGCGATCATTTGCGGTCCTCTAGCTACAAGGAAGTCACCAAAGGCAAGAGTAAGCATCCAGGACTGTGGCGATGAAGGGTATGCGAAACACTTCGGGCATTGAGTAGTGAAGCTGCTGGAATTAACGATGGGAATGGTGCCATGCCTCGACGTAGCTTGTTGGCGGCTACAGGTACGTACGGAATCTAATCACCACGCCGGGTAGATGTACCGACAGGCATCCAGGACATATCAGTACCCTGGTCAAATCGAGAACGAGCGCGAAGACTACAGCATAGAGGAATCTACATCCTCGTCGGTGTGGAGACATCACCAACGCGGGGCCAGCATTCGGCATCTTGTTTCGATTGGAGATTGATCAAAGGTTCGTGTACACACAAGCCTGTCATGTGTATTCGACATGTTCAACATCACAAGGGGCAGCAGGGAGTGTGCAAAACAAGGACAGTTTAAAATGCGATGCGATGTATTGAAACAGACACTGTGCTCGCTGTGCGAGACTAACCACAAGGCTATGTAACAGGGCATGCTGAAGCCACAGGCCAAGCATGGACGAAAGTAAAAGAGAAACAAGAAGAGAAATCTATAAGGAGTGCAAACATCCCAGCCACAGGAGTGGAATGTGCCAATGAAGAAAACGCGGAGCAACATGTACCAAAATCAATCCCCTAGGGTATAGTCGCGCCTAGTATGTACCTTCCCCAATCCAACTCCAAACAATGCGGTTTCTTGACTCGTAAGACCGTTCAATATACAGCCGAGATCGTCTTAGTGAGCAAGGCGTCGGAGATGGGCGCGAGGGAAGTGGATGTGGCGCTTTGCAGCGGCGGCGGCCATAGCACCGTTGGTGCAAGACATGCCGGCGGCCATAGGCTGGGGAATAGCGCAGCCGCGGTTGCAAATACCAAACTGGTTGGTGCCAATGCAGACAACAGCACCATCGTTGGTGCAAGGAGTGCAGTCGGCAGAACCCTCAGCCGGAGTGCCAGTGGACGGAGCGGTAGGCTGAGCAGCTGGGGCCTCTGGGGCAGGGGACGCTCCAGGAGCGAAGACACCACCGGTGCCGGATGATGGGGCAGGCTCAGCAGGCGCAGGCGCAGGGGCATCGCCGGAAGGAGCATCAGAAGGCTTGGTAGGAGCATCGCCGGAAGGAGCATCAGACGGCTTGGTTGGGGAGTCACCCTGAGCAGGGGAGCCTAGAGAGCCCTTGCCGGCACCGAGCTTCTCCATTGCGGCGCAGCCACTGCCGACAGTATCCGCACCTGGCTCGGCGTCAGGAGCGGTAACAACCGACGTGCCAGGGTTGGGATATTGAAAGTCCTGGAAGATGGTGTTGGAACATTCAGTTGCCGGCAGGTTGATGGTGAACATATCTGGCATAGATCCGAGCACGGAGGAGACATCTCCCGAAGCTGAGGAGGCTTCCGATGCGGTGCCTACTTGAATCGGAGCGCAGTTCATGTAGAACTCTCGGTTGCCGACCTTGTTCAACCACGACCAGGCGAAGGTGTACTGGCCGGAAGGTAGGTCGTCTGGCATCTTCACATCGATCTCGGGAATACGTTCATCAGTAGCGGTGGTGCCGAGGTTTTCGTTGTGTGGGGAGCCACCCGGGCAACCACCAATGACGGAGTGGATAACCTTCCACTGGCTGTCCTTGGTTGGCTTGGTATCAGTCGAAATGGAGAATTGACAGCTTCCACCTCCGTGTGTTGCTCCTCCGATAAGCTTGACGCCCTTGGTCTCGCCAGCGTTCCACTGGTTCATCTCGGTAACCTTGTAAGCACCCGAGGGCTGCTTGCAAGGGAACTGGCTGACTTCCAATGGGAACTGCTTAGTGCCGGCATCCTCCCACTCGAAGGGAACGGGGCTCTGCATGATGATGTGGGCCGAGGCACCGGCGACAAGCGCCAAAAGGGCAGATGTTTGGGTGAACATGTTGCTGAAGAGCGTGTGAGGGAGGTTGGTATGAGTTGGAGCGTTTGATGGTAGAAATCGCTAGTCCTGCTGAGCGATGTATCGAGAGTAGGTGGCGTATGTAGAAGTGAGCGGGCTGTTGGCGTCGGAGAGTCGGGAGACGGAATCGGACAGAAAGGATTGACGTCGAGTAAAGCAAAGACCAGCAAAGGAGTGTGGTGCTCAGGGAATGGATACTCTGCCGCTGGCAAGAGCAAGAAGAAGAACGAAGAAGAATGCGAAACGAAACAAAAGCCTGTGGAAGTCTGCTGTGATGGGGAGGAAACAAGTGGTGGCGGCCAGGAGAGCTTTATAGAGGGTATGGCGTCCAGCGGGGGGCAGGTGGCGGAGTGGAGAAACAGACGGACATGGAGGGATTGGCGGTTGCAGGGAAGCAGGTAGTGCCACAGCGGATCATGTCGAACAAGCATAGGCTATAGGACGGGAGCACATTATTCATGCGGCCGTCTGGGAGGACTGACCGGCCCTGGTGCCAGAGAAGGCCTAGGCAGGGCCAGGGCCCAAGGATGGGTGTCAGGCTCGGCAGGTACGGAGGTAGCATTACTGGCTAGGGGAGATTTGGTCAGTGGGCATGTTTGGAAACAGAGAGCCACTTAGGCCGACGAGATGCCTTGTCGGGTGTTTGAGATGTAGAGCAGACGAGCCGAGTGGAGATGGAGGACCGTGGCCACCGTAGCGGCGACCCTGCAGGGGCTGGCGCAGGGGCAGGCACAGGCGCAATCGATAAGGCAAAATTTCCGGGTCTTGTAACACTAGCGCCCCGGGCGACGAAGCCGCTGCGCACTGCCATTCGCTCACGCCGGCGACCCCGTCTTCTCTCTGTGCCCTCTCCTTGCCTGCACCCTCTGCCACTGTGACCGCCGTCGCCCAGCAGCGCAGATGCGTATGGGCAGCGGCCTCGCGCTCAGCTGTTGCCGCCCAGCTGCAGCCGTCGCATGACAAGAGTGAGCCCTGTCGCCTGTCGGTCTGGTCCCGTCAACGGCCAGACGACACTGCACAGCGAACAGCCAACAGCGAACCGAAATAGAGGCCGTCGTCCTGCGTCGACAGACTCCGAACATTATGCGTCGGAGCCCCCTACAGTAGGAGTGATCCTGTCCCGGCTGGGGCGCATCCCCCGCTGTGACGTGCACCGGGGCCGATCGTGTTCATCCTGCCCACAGCCGCTTGGTGCCTGAGCCTGAGCAATATCGAGCATCCTTCGTGCTTCAGCTCTGCTCTCCACACTCCCCAGCGCTTGTGTCGTGGAGCTGCTGCAATGCGGTGAGAATGCAGTTTGCTGCCGTGCCTGGTGGTACTAGCGGTACCAAGCATACCCAAGGTCCGTAGGGTCCGAATCGAAAGACCGTCACTGCAGATCTGTCCGTCGCCCCGGCGCCTGCGGCCTTGCGGCGCAGACAAGCACACCACCTGCCACTTCGATCCATGCCAGAGCCTCGTGGGGTGTTCACTGTCAACACCCAAGAGAAAAAGCCTCGTCTCCACCATTTGCTTGATGGGGATTGCGATTGGCGCAGCATTGCCCGTAGCGGTCGAGGTAGCTGTTTCAAAGCCCATGGCCACCAGGCCATATCCACCACCCCATTTTGGGAAGAGGGTCTGCCGCTCAAGCAAAGAATAAAGTTCACACTGATCATCGGAGCGACCGCACCCTGCTTCGCGCATGACACATCAGTACATGCGAAGGTTTGTTTAAGCCGGTGACATGTCTCACTCACTTGGTTTTCTACGGCTGGCCCCCAACCAAGAAATCGGACGGCCACTCTCCGTCCTGTTGTTCCGAACATGTCCAAGCTTTTCCGAGACCAGTCAACACAGCCCAAGTTCAGGCCGCCATTGCGCACAAGTCCGTCCGGTACACAAGTCACGGTTGCTGTGAAACATAGCAATCAATTGGACGGTGATTTGCGAAGGAACTGATGCAAAGCCATTGCGTTTGCTGGCTCATGCAATGGAGAGTTGATTCATGTCAGAAAGTTTCCGCTGAAGATGGATCAGACGGGTACATCAGATTTAGCGAGCGATGACATTTCTCGAGTCTATCTGCTATGTCCTACTGCTTCGGGTTGCGGTTCTCAACCTTACAAAGGGCGTTTTCTCAATCCCGACATGGACCATCCCATCTACCCCGACGTAGTTGCCATAGCCATAACGAGTATCGAGCTTTTCGAAATGATTGGCGCGCTCCTTGTATCCGAAGTGGGAGGTGCCACGCATATCCCGAACTGCTCCGCCAGCCGCGAATAGTCCGATCACAGATGCCATACTTGTCGGTAGTCGTGGTAGATACTCGCCTGGACGGCGGAGATAGACCAATATGGCAACGGCAGCATACATAGCAAGTATTCCTTCGCCGATGGCAAACATCGCAGTCGACAGAAACAGCCGTTCTTCTCTCACTACTCTCCACCCAGGCCTCGATATTGTACTCTCGTTTGCCCGAGGGACCAACAACTGCTCTTTGTTCAATCCAAGCCAAATGGCGAAAAGACGTGAGTAAGCTTTGCTCAGTGGCATTTGAATGTCGTTAAGGCTTGGAAGACTCCGCTTTGGATCGAGAAGTCGACTGCTGTTGACTGCCCGTGAGGCGAAATAGTTGATAAAGTCGCCCGGAAAACTGTCGTTGTGCCAGCCGTGTGCTTCCATTTGGAACAAATATCGATTGGACTGCCCTATCAGGTCTGTTAGGCCGTCAACCAAGTTGGGTCCAGCTTCGATTTTGTCAGGAGTGTGCCCGAGTGCCACAATTTCCTTGACCAACCGACCCTCAGCATCCACTCGAACACTTCCATGCTCTTGTACCAACCGTGGCTGGCATTGAACAAAGAACGAATTGTTGGCATTCAGCTCGAACTTCCGTGTCGAATTACACGACCCTACCGGATCGCGAACCCATCCCATGACGACAGTGCCCCAGCATGTCTGTTTTTCCGCTAGCGAGGCATTCAAGCTCTCAGCCTCCAACGTGAAGACCAACTCTAGCGCAGAGGGGCCAGTCTGGCAAGCATACTCCCCTGGCCCACTCGCTTGTGGTCCAGGCTGGACAGTGTATTTTCCCATGGTCGCACATTCCACCTTGCCGTCTCCTCTCGTCAAAGAAATGTTGAGTGAATCACCCAAGCTGATAGGGAAAAAGTCCCCATCTTTGATTTCCTCGCAATCCAGCTCAGCCCCAAGAGCTGTCGTGTCAGCCTCGTAAGCGCCATTCGTTTGATTTGATTCGCTTGAAGTCGTCTTGAAGGGAAAGTAAAACCGCTCTTCAGCCGTCCACGCTGGAAGAGGCGTTCCTCCAGTGTTGTTGGATTCGTCAACCAGATACTGATCCCTTCCCCTTCCACCCCTATACGCGCCGGAACTGATTGCGGATCCGGCATAACGGCTACCCACAGGGCCAACGCTGCCGTTGATTGTTACGAACCTTGTCTCAAAAGGCGGCTGGAAAGTTGTCGGAACTCGAACTTCGACTGTTGCATGATAGAAGAGTCCAGCAAACGCGACGGCCAATACGTTCGCGAGAAGTGCCATAGCACAAACGCAAGCTAACAGAAGGTGTCGGGCACGAAGTGCTTTGAAGAGAACCAATTGGGGTGGGAAAGAGCTGTAATCGAGGTTGATGGAGTGCTTTGCCTTCGTGTCACAGTCGCGAAGTTCCTCAATCGGCTGCAGCAGGCATAGCAGACGATTAATTAGGACCCACATAGGTTCGATAAGCGTAGCAACCGCTGTGGGGATGTAGTTTTCCACGAGATTTTGAACGATTTTGTTGTTGGATGGGAGGGGAAGCCCTGCCATAAGTCAGTAAGTGGGCCCAGCTAGCATGGGCGCCGGTCCAACCTAGAGTTACGTACCATTTAGCCTTGACTTAACAAAAAGTATGGCGAGTCCGATAACCAGGAAGACGAACAAACCCACGAAAGGAATAGACGTCCAGGCACTGAATTCGATCGGCCTGATGGGCTTGTAGTCCAGTTTCCGTGACTGAACTCGGCGGATCGCTCGGTCAGCTTCAGTAATGACCACAGCTGGAGTGATCTTGTGGATCCTATTCACAGGCGTCAGCACTTGTTTCTGCTAGGAAGCTGGACACCTACATTGTTTGTGATCCGTCGTCAATTAGCCTGTATCTTGCCTGCTCGATGGGCTCTTGCAGATCCTTGAGAGCACAACAATCCAAGCTTTCGAAATCTGCGAGAAAGGGCTCGTTTTCGGCAACGAGCGACATGAGGCTTGCAATTGTACTGGGGTTTGAACGCAGAACTTTGGGCCTCGACGACGTGATCAATAACAACAGCACTGCAACAATCGATACGACGCCAAGTAACCCTTCCACGATGTACGTAAATTCCGAACTGAGGGTGACAGCCTCTGTGAACACCGTTCTCTCGCCCGCGACTTGCTTAGAATCTGTTAAGTCCCCGCCCAATACGTCTGCCATGGCTCGGGCGAAGATGAGTCGCCACGCCTGTTGATACGAACTGGCAAGTACATGCCAGTCGAGATAGTCCTGGAGTGATTCCGTGCGTTGTGCAATGACCGCGGCCATGCCGACCATGGGCTGGTTCTCGCCTGTATCGGTCAAATCGGTGTCGGCTAATTGTTCAACCCAGCTGGGCACCGTTGAGCCCGGTATGACGTCGCCTCGCGCTACAGTCAAAGTCTCCCCAACGCTCATCATCTGTTCCAGCCATGTTGTGTTGAACTTAGTACCGGTCAACTGCTGCTTAGGCTTCAATGCAACAAAGCTGATCGGTTGTTTAGAGTGGCTGTCGATTGTGGCATTCACCTCCTGCTCAAAGTAGAACGGCTCGCAGAAGATTGCTGTTACGTTCTGCGGCGGATCCTCGTCTTTCTCCTTGTTTCGAGTGAATGCCGCATAGAACGTGTGGTTGCGTTCTGGTGGACACTCGTCAATGTGGGATAACTCAAAAATGGAGGGCCAATATCCAGCATACATAGCCGAAAATGGTTTGACATCTTGACTCACGCTCTGGGTCCTGTTACCAGATTGCCCAACCGTCATTGAACAGCCCGTGGTGCTGTTGTACACTGGCCATCCCTTTCTCGGTATCGTTATTGCGGGCTTGCACTGCAAGTCCAACCCATACATCGTTGTTGGGGCAGTCCACTTGCCAATGTCTGTGGCTACTCCATTGTCGTCAATACCAAAGGATTGCGCGAAAGGGGCAAGCATATACTCGCGCGTCATGTAAGGAGGAAGCGTCTCGTTGAGCGCGACGATACCATACGCAGACTGCGCGAACCGCAACGTCAACGCGGCTGGTTGTTGTTCCGCAGGAATAAACCTTGTCGACACATTGAATTTGGTCGGGAACGAACGCGAGACCTGGCGGACAGAGAATATACCGGCTTGCGTGGGTACCAGGCCCCACGTTACCAGTACGAGACCGAGGGACGCCCAGAAGACTGGCCAGTGTCTATGTAGATGTTAGCAACAGTCTCAAGCCGCGGTGTGTGGCGTCCCCAGGAAGGACGACAAAGGTTGCAGATACGTTGGCTACAAGATGACAACAGGGTCGAAACTCACCTCTCTTTGAACGCCCGAACAGGTACAAACGGCAAGAAACTAAACGGATAACATAGCAACAAGCTGTCCTTTCCCAACGCGCCCTCTTCCCTACTCAACCGATAATACGGCTCCAATCTCTTCACTTCCAGGTCAATCCAGGACCAGAATATACTGAAGATGACGGCGACGATAGTGGGGAAGTATTGGTAGAGGAATGTGCGGGATAAGGGTAGTGCATTGATGTCTGGCGCGAAGATGAGGCCGTTGTCGCGTTGAGAGCGATTGAGGAGGAGTTGGAGCGTTGTGAGGAGGGCTAGTGGGGTGAGGATGGCAAGAATAAGGGTTACGGGATGTAGTGCGGGGGTTGTCCAGTGACGGGCTAAAGGTCTTAGTTCAAGATTTGAGGTGGGATGGAGGAGACGTACGGCTAGTGGTTGAACTGCGCGAGAGAGACGTCCACGTCTTCCGCAGCTTGGCCCCGAAATCAAAACTCTTCTCCTCAGAGGAACTATCGGATCGCTCTACCTGCACGGCAGGTGAATTTTTCGACAGAGCTTCCATATCATGAAGTCCGTAGCTAAAGAGCCGTCTCGCTAAAACGTTGGTGAGGGCGGCGTAGCAACAGCCAACGATGCTTTCGTTCAAAACGAGCGAGAAAGACAAGACGAAAAGAAACCCGAATAACGAACCACCCAAGAGTGTTCCCACCAAAAACTGCACTCGCAGTACGAGCGGTGCATTCGTCCTACTTAACACCGCTGCTGTATGCGGCGCAGTAAACATTTTGGTGTTCCACGACTATGGTCTAATCTATCCGGAGTGTGGGGGCTGCGTTAGTGTCCGAATGTGTGGCCGTAGCCGCCCGCACCAGTACGCGTATGGGGAGCTAGCGATGCGATGCGTGCTCGTCCATAGGATAAGCGCGCGATGGGGAAACGTCAACAGTAGTGTCGTTTTATGCGCTCGGGATATGGATTTGCGAGCGCTTCGAGGAAGATCTGTAGTGTTCTGGGAATGAGCCAATCTTGTCGTGTGTACGGGCTGCTAGTTCTGGTGTTCGCGCATGTACATCTTCGCTTTCCATATCATTATTCTTTGTACAGATGGGAAGGGTTTGCAATTTTCATTTTATTGAGATTTCGCCGGTTTCTCTACTGCACTTCCCCGGAACCTCTAAGATCTTTCTAGGTCGATTCTTAAAAGGTCCGCTTTTAAGTGTGCACTACATAGCACCCAGAGCCACGCACCATGCTCCACCTCCCGCCCTCTCTACAATTGCCGCCACTCCCATCACCCCTCCATCGCCCAATCTGCAGCCATCACCGCATGAATCTCCGTCGTGTCGAACACGGGTAGTTCGCACGCCCCCTTCTCAACCAAGAGCCCGATCTCCGTGCAACCGAGGATAAGACATTCAGCACCCGCCTCCTTGAGTCCCTCTATAACCTCAAGATACACCTGCCGCGAAGCCTCGCTGACGATACCGTTACAGAGCTCACGGTAAATGATGTCGTGGACAACCTCTCGTCCCGAAGCAGGTGGCACAATGACCGTAAGCCCGTATTTTTGTTCAAGCCTCGAAATATAGAACTTTTTCTCCATGGTAAACCTCGTCCCCAATAACCCTACAGTCTTAAACCCGGCCTCGACAATACGCTCGGCCGTCGCATCTGCAATGTGCAGAAGCGGCAGCCCCGACGCACTCGGGATTCCGTCCGAGACTACATGCATAGTGTTTGTGCATAGGACAATTGCATCTGCGCCGGCGGCGGCTAACTTGGCGGACGCCGAGTCGAGGAGTGCACCAGCTTCGGCCCATTGTCCCGCGCGCTGGAGTGCTTCTACGTGGGCGAAGTCGAAGGAGATCAGTATGATGGGAGCGGAATGGAGGCCGCCTTTGATCGTGCGGATACGCTGGTTGATGAGTCGGTAGTAGGTTAGGGTGGATTCCCAACTCATGCCTCCGAGGAGACCGAGGGTCTTCATGGTGAGAGCGTGGTGGGGAGGGTGAGGTTCCCGGTTGTGACGGGATAGTGGTGATTTTCATGTCAGCTAAAGTAGTCGTCTGGCTGCATGAGTCATCTTTCTGCAGGAAAGACCTTCATAGTCGTGACTTTTCCATTTCGTTCCCGTATGTGCATGGCGCTATTCATTCGTCCTCCCACAGAATGTCGGATGTGCGCGGCCCATGAAAGCGGGCTCAGCCGGAGAGACAACAAGGCTGTCATTATGTGTGAGCCGCTCAGTACTGACTGTGCGAGAAGTGCCGTTCATGGAGTTGCTTCGTATTCGTCGTAATCTGCGCTCTCGTGCGATCGGAAAACCAGACTCGCACGTAAACGAAAGTAAAAGAGATGCCAATTCCATGTCGAGATAATGCATTTTGAAACGAACAGTCCACAGCCTACGCTGAGCTAATGTGCTGGTATTCTCTTCAGCGGCTGATGTTAAGATATGTACCTACAATTTCTACAAGAAACCACAGGATACTTATGTTGAGCAGCTTACATCAAGATATCAGCTGCACAGGTCAGGCCCAAGCTAAACTAGAACAGGACAACAAGTGCTGACACCTCTCTTCGTGCGAGCTTTGCCAACTTTGCATCGAAATCTCAGAACTACGAACGTATGTAGGTAGTCTCGACTCAGCTGTTGTGGTGCACATTTTAAACCTACACCTACCCTAAAACGCCACATTTTCACGAACTACGGCCGTAGCAGCGACAGCTTGCAGTTGTCAGTACCCAACCTAGTACCCAAGTAAGCAACAAGCGGTCCAGTCAAATGATTCGACACTGCATCCTCATCCTTGATCAGGCGCCCTAGCCTAAACGCGAGAACAATGTAAGAGCTTGCCTAAAGCAGCCTTTTAGCCCGGTCAGCGATTGCGAAATGAAGGATGAGAGCATTGTTCCGACGTGAGATGAACATAAATAGACGAGCATAGGATGTCTCTCTCGTTACAAATCCACCACATTCTACAGCGCAATGTCACTCACTCGGCGAATACTAGGCATATGCGTCGTGCCGTTACTCGCAATTGTCCTGTTCCAGACCTTCTCCACGACAGCACCGCGCAGCATCCAAAATGCCATCCAACCCTACCTTTCGAAGCTGCCATTCGGCGTCTCCATCCCCGAGCCCGTACCGCCTCCTTCCGAAACGCCGCTCATCGTAACCGCCATGATGGAATGGTCGCACGTGGAAAAAATTGCCTCCGTCGCCGTCGCTCTCGCAGAACTAGGCTACCCCATAACCTTCATCACAGCGCGCGTCTTCCAATCGCAGATCAGCACCCTCCACCCCAACATCCACTTCTCACCAATGCAAGGCCCGGACGATAAGATGACGGAGGAGGAGAAGAAAACACTTGAATCTCTCCCGTCCGAGGAGCAGGCTATGTATTTGATGAAAGTCGTGCTGGTAGACCGCATGGACGCAGGGCATGATACGCTGCAAGCCCACTTCGAGCAGTTTCGTCAAACGTACGGACATGATAAGCCGCTTATCTCGCTCTTCGATTGTACGCTTACGGGCCATCATCCGATATTGCTAGGCGCGCCGGGCATCAGACCAGATGCCTCCATCGGTATCAATCTGCATCCCCTGACGCTGAACTCCAACGACACATTTCCCTTCGAGATGGGACAAGCGCCACACCAAGGGCCTGATAAAGTTGAGGTGCATCAGAAGGCGTATGCAGACATTGCTCAAGCCAGCAGTGGTGCATACGACGCCTGGTGGGATAAACTCAAAGAGCTAGGCGCGGTGCAAGAATCGTATCCCTCCATTCTACAGGGCATGAATCAATATCCAGACTATCTTCTTACGATGGGTGCTCCCGAGTTTGAGTTCCCGCGCACCGATCTGCGGCCCAACGTGCGGTATTTCGGGGCCTTCAAGAAAGTAGGGAACAAGGGCGAGGGGCAGGTGCCGAGCTGGTGGGACGACATTGCGAAGGCGAAGCAGGAGGGGAAGAAGATTGTGCTTGTGAGCCAGGGAACCCTCGAGGCAAATTTTGAGGAGTTGACGCTTCCGACACTTGATGTGCTGAAGGATCGCAGCGATGTCTTGGTGATTGCAACCTTTGCCGTCATGGAGCCGCAGGAAGTGCCTGGGTTGGTGATCCCAGATAACGCGCGTGTGGCGAAATTTGTTCCGTTCGACGTGCTGTTACCATTGGTATGTCGTGCCCTAGTGACTCCAAAAGTCAGCCTACTAACCCACGACAGGTCGACGTGCTGGTTTCCAACGGTGGATATGGAGCTGTTCAACACTGTATGCGTGTTGGTGTGCCATTGGTGGTTGCTGGCACAGGGCAAGACAAAGCGGTGACGAATGCAATCATTGACTACACGGGAGTCGGTGTCAATCTGGGAACGAAAAATCCTACGCCTGAAGATATTGGGGTTGCGGTGAATAAGGTCCTGGCTGATGGGGATTTCAAAGCGAAGGCTCAGAAGATGAGCAAGGTGTATGAGAAGTACGACGTTGGTGAGGTATTCGATGGCATGATCAAGGACGTTGTAAGAGATTTTCAGAGACGGAAGCAGGAATCTGTCTGAGCGCAGTTCGGTTCCATCAATAGTGGCTGAGTGGCAGATAGACACTGGCGTCGTCTTAAAAGCTCGATGGAAGGAGACGTGGTCAATAAGGCCGTCAGATTGTACTTATAGCTCGCGGGGAGTTAAGAGCATGTTCACTTGTACGCTTCGCTTTTGCACAGCTAAGTGCAGGCTGGCAGTCGTGGTAAATATGCGAGTACTGATGTCGAGAAGTTCATCATTGATGAGGCGACGAAAGCAGAGTCAAGTAAGGCTGGGAAGGACCAACCGAAATACTATACTAAACCGATATGGTTAGATCGCACTTCACTTCCCCCACCCACGTCGCATTACATACCCCACAACAACACAAGGCTTCCGACGGCCACAGACCACAATTGCTTGATCCACCTGAACCAAACTTCATCGCAATGGCGCGCGGAAAGTTGATCGTATTTGAAGGACTCGATCGTGCGGGAAAGTCAACACAATGTGAAAAGCTCGTTGGGGCGCTGCGCCAGGATGGCGTGAAAGTCGAACCCATGCGCTTTCCTGGTAGGGCGATAGCGAAACCTTGAACAGTACTGGTCTGACGTGCAACAGATAGAACGACGCCGATAGGGCAGATGATCAACAATTACTTGAGTGGGCAAAGCGAGCAAGAAGATCACGTTATCCATCTGCTGTTCTCGGCGAATCGATGGGAAGCAGCGTACACCTCCCATGCATCACGCTATGAGCGTAGTTGCGAAAATCACTAACAGCGACCCAGCGCGTCCATCCAAGCGGCCCTGAAAGCAGGCACGACTGTGATAATAGACCGCTACTACTACTCTGGCATCGTCTACAGCGCAGCCAAACACCAACTCACTTTATCCCTCTCTTGGGCCCGGCATCCCGATGTCGGTCTTCCTCGTCCCGATGCATGCCTCTTCCTCGACATCTCCCCTGAAGAGGCGGCGAAACGCGGTGGTTTTGGAGAGGAGAAGTACGAGAAGAAGGAGATGCAGGATCGCGTGCGGGAGCTGTTCAACGGCTTGATGGAGAGGGAGGGCGCAGAGAAGGAAGATTTTGTGAGAGTTGACGCGGGAAGAGGGGCGGAGGAGGTCCACAGAGAAATCCGGGAGGTGGTGGGAAGAGTGTTTAAGAGGGTAGATGGGGTGGGATCTGAAGGAGTACCGCTGAGGTTTGTGGAGGAGTGGTAAGCCGGGGTACTTAGACTGGCGGTCAGACTACAGCTTCATCCCCAATCAAGATGAGGCAAAGCGTCTTCTTCCTCATCCACATCCTCGTTCCACGTCTCGTCGAGATCCTCATCCTCCCCTAGTCCTATGGTCTCGGGCTCAGATATGCTGGCCGCTTTCTTTCGTCGCTTCGGCTTGGACATCGCCTCCATCTCTTGTTGACCACGGGTGCGTAGACTAAGTTCTTTAATCAAGGTAGACCACTTGAGACGCGATTGGCAGCCGGGACATGTGCCTTCGACGGGGATGAGAGAGTCGTGACTACCGTCTTCGGCCACGAACCGTCTGGACATGCAGCTCATGTGGCAGACGGTGCGGCATTCTTCTAGTGGACAGACCAGCACCAGTGATGTTGCCTTGTTTGCTTGTGCTCTGCAGACGCCGCAAGACCGCAGAATCCCGTCTTCCAGCATAGCTTTGACCTTGTCGACATACGGTTTGCAGTCTTCGTATGCCACTGGGATGGCTTGGATCAGATCGGGTATCTTGAACGGATCTTCACTAGTGGTTTCGGATGTAGGTTTGGGTATTTCCACTGGTGTGAGCAGTATAGAGATACTTTTGCGTAGCTTGGGTGCCATTTTTGCGGTGTGTTTCTCCCACAGCGCAAACACGTCGTCTGCGAAGAACCTGACATTCAAGGGCCACCGGTCGAAACTTGCCACGCCCAGGAGATGGTGTAAGTTCTTCAGTCGCGCTTCCAAAGACATGGGGGGTTTCCTCTTCCTGCTCGACAAGCCATCCTTCCTCTTCTGCTGAAGCTCTTCGACCCTTGCGTCCCGGACATGTCGCTCGATGTGGCGAGTCGCGTGCGTGTTTTGCCATGCCCACTCGAACTGGAGCGCTGCGTATTTGGAGGGGAAGCCAGTGACGATGCACGTCATCTCCCACGGTCGCTTGCCCTGCATCGAAGTCCGCTTTGCGCCGCCCTTGCTCGAGCCATTGTGCTGGCCCAGACGGCGGGCGGGATTGGGCGTGCTGCCGATGTAAAACGACTTTCGGTTCTTCGCGCGCAGGAGATAGCAGCAGTAGAAGGCTGGGACCGGCCTCTCCATGCCGGGCCTGTGGCGAAAGACGTGATGTCGTCGTGTTGAAGTTTGGTGGCGGCTGGCAGAAGCAATAGCACTACACACGAACAAAAGGAAGTCGGAGGTGCAGTGGGCTGGGGCAGTCTGATTGGGCGTGTGCCGCGCTTGCCTTGCCGAGGCGGCGAGCACGTCCACAGACACCCTTGCAGAGCCAACGTCAACTGCTGCACGGCTGCACGGCTGCACGGTCAGAGTATTGGCGCATCTGATATGGAGGTACAGGAAATACGTCCGCGGGACGAGCGCCGCACCAGGGCGGCTGATGTGTTACATTCGCCTGATGGCACCTGCCGCTCTTCCACAGTGCGCGCAATGCAGGCGGCCAGCACCTTGGATGTCTGTGAACAGGGGCATGGGGATAGCCTTCGGTGCCATTGCACCCGCGTAGAAGACAAACTCGAGCCGTGGAGCAGCGGAGCCGTCGGGCAGCGTGATGGAACCGTGGCAGCCTCGTTGGGGGGAGCTGGAGCTAAGCGTTCGCCTGCGATGTAGGTTTCATCACGACTGGCAGCCACCACTATCGCGCCGAAGAAAAAATGTTGCCAGCAGAGCCCCTCATGGGCATGGCTCTCGACGCAAGAACCGTTCCTCTGTCGCAGGGCCAGCGAGTCGGCCGAAGCAGCCCGGCGACGGTGCTAGTGATTATTCTTTGTCGAGGCGTGATGCGCCTCGAGCAGTTCGGTTCGGTATGACTAGCGCGGCCGGTCCAGTCCAGTCCAGTCGACTCGCTCCTCGTACGCTTTCGGCCGCCTTCCAACACCCACCTCACCTCACCTCACCACCCGACGTCCCCCCAGGACCACATATACGCTGCACCCCGCGACGTCGGACGGCTCAACCCCAGTGTGCCCGCCCAGCACCACGCGCCCAGCACTCCGGTGCCCGCTGCTCTCGCCTTCACAGTGCACACACGCCCCCGAGCAGTCGCCGTGCCCACCGCGCAGGTCTCATGCCTACCCATATCGCCCGTCAATAGCCTTCCACCAACACCGCTCGCCGCCGAACCAACGCCCGCTGGATCCCTGCGACGGTTACTGTCGTTACCATAGTGTGATTGGACCAGGGCAGCGCTGGGTGCAGCAGCGGAGGTGCGATGGTCGACTTCATACCCCCCGGTGGGCCGCCAACGGGCGCCACCATGACCACCTTTCGCGTCGCCGACCGCCCCTCTGTCGGGCCGGCAGCACCAAAGACTCGTATGGGTGGTGGTGTTGCGCTGCCGACGATGAACGCATCGCTGGTGCCGCCGCTGCCAGCGGCTGCAAGTGGCATTCCGCTCAGCGCTCGCAAGGCACAGGCACTGGATCTGGCCTCCGTTGAGCGCAGAGGCCAGGGCCCGTCCATCCACCACCCTCCCAAGACGAATCGCATGTTTGGCCTGCAGGAAGCGCCCACATATCGGCCGACCGCCGAAGAGTTCAAGGACCCGCTGCAATACATACAGAGTATTCGGAAGGAGGCAGAGCTGTACGGCATCGCGAAGATCATCCCGCCAGACTCGTGGACCCCTTCCTTCGCCATCGATACTGAAGTGAGTCCTCGACCTAGTGTTCAGAAAAATTGCGGTGCTCCATGAAAATGGACACCCTTTCCTCGCCCGTGCATGCCACATGCGCAACAACGAGCTAACACCTGACAGCGCTTCCACTTCCGCACCCGACGGCAAGAACTCAACTCCGTAGAAGGTGGTATGTAACGTGACCTCACCCCTAATCTGCCTACGCTGACGCTCCACCAGGCACCCGTGCCAACTTGAACTATCTAGACCAGCTGGCCAAATTCCACAAGCAGCACGGCAACAGCTTGACCCGCTTCCCCAGCGTTGACAAGAGGCCGTTGGATCTGTACAAGCTCAAGAAAGCTGTCGAGACCAGGGGCGGCTTCGATCGTGTCTGCAAGCAGAAGAAATGGGCAGAGATCGGGCGCGATCTCGGCTACAGCGGCAAGATCATGTCTTCGCTGTCAACGTCGCTGAAGAACTCGTACCAGAAATGGCTCTACCCGTACGAGGAGTATCTGAGGGTTGTCAAGCCAGGCGTGCACCAGATGATCGAATTTGAGAACGGTGGTCCTTTCACGCCATCGCCTGCCCCGTCACCCATGAAAAAGTCGGTCCAAGGCACACCGACCGCCAACGGCATCGATTCGCCTGCCATGAGGGCATCAGCCGCACTAAATGCATCGATGCATGCGGAGACTGTGACTGCGCCAACGCCACCTCCAGAGCTGCCACGGTCCGCCATGTCCTCTGGCTTCACGGCCGTCAACACAGGTGGCTTCACTGCAGTCAATGTACAGCCGCCGCAGCCGCAGCCGCAGTCGCAGCCTCCTCCACCCGCAATCTCGACACCAACACCAGCATCATTTTCTGCTGTCAACACTGCTAATGGTCCGAATCCAAATGGTGTTCATCACAGCAGTACTGATTCTCGCACCTCGACACCGCTGCGCAATGGTGGCAGCCCTATGCTTTCAGCCCACAACACACCAGATTTGCGACCAGCAGGTATTGGTCTGACTCCGCTTTCGAACGGGCAGGCATTCAACCACCTCAAGCGAACGCTGTCCCCAGATGCCGAGAGCGTAAACGACGAGACGGATGCAGAGGCGAATGGCCGCCGGAGTAAGCGTCTAAAGAAAGGTAAGCGCACCCCGTCATGCATGCAGAATTATGCAGCCTCCATTCCGCTTGTCGTCAGAACAGGGTTACAGACCCTTGTCGGGCCCAGGCACGGCTGATCGATCGCCGGATCTATCATTGGCCGCCCAACACAGCTAACAAACCACTTGCAGATGCGGTGCCCACCGTGGCGGGCTCTCACATGACGCAGCCTCGCCAGTCTACGCCGGGTCGACCATCCTACCCACGTGTTCGCCAACCTGAAGACCGGCCTGGAGATGTGAGTCGCTATTTACTATCCCGATATCGCGATGCTAATTCTTTACTAGCGATGCGAAACGTGTGGCACCGACAACGATCCATCAAACATCCTACTCTGCGACAGCTGTGATTCGGGCTACCATGGCTACTGCCTCGACCCACCAATCAAGGGCATCCCCGAGTACGACTGGCATTGTCCGAAATGTCTTGTCGGCACGGGCGAGTTTGGATTTGAAGAGGGTGGCACATACTCACTAAAGCAGTTCCAGGAGCGGGCACATAATTTCAAGCAAGGCCACTTCGCGACAAAGATGCCATTCGATCCCGTTACGAACACTCCAAAACCCATCACCGAGGATGACATCGAGCACGAATTCTGGAGGCTGGTCGAGAATATTACCGAGACGGTCGAAGTGGAGTATGGCGCCGATGTGCACTCCACCACACATGGGAGCGGTTTTCCTACGATTGAGCGCAATCCCCGCGATCCCTATGCTACCGATCCATGGAATTTGAACATCATGCCATATCATCAAGAGTCTCTCTTCCGTCATATCAAGTCCGACATCTCCGGAATGACTGTTCCATGGCTGTACGTTGGTATGGTCTTTTCCACTTTCTGCTGGCACAACGAAGATCACTACACATACTCTGCAAACTACCAGCACTTCGGTGCCACCAAGACATGGTATGGAATTCCTGCCGAAGACGCCGAAAAGTTCGAGCAAGCCATGCGCGACGCTGTACCAGAGCTCTTTGAGACACAACCCGACTTGCTCTTCCAGCTTGTCACGCTGCTTACTCCAGATCAACTCAAAAAGGCTGGAGTCAGGGTGTTCGCGCTTGACCAGCGCGCTGGAGAATTTGTCATCACCTTTCCGCAGGCTTACCACGCTGGTTTTAATCACGGCTTCAACTTTAACGAGGCCGTCAACTTCGCTCCGACTGATTGGGAGCCGTTCGGTGAGCTTGGTGTCCAGCGCCTCCAGGACTACCGACGACAGCCGTGCTTCTCGCATGACGAACTTCTGTTAGCAGCAGCCGCTCGCAAGGACACGACTATCAAGACGGCCAAGTGGCTAGCACCAGCAATGGAGCGGATGCGCAATCGGGAGCTACAGGTCCGAGCGCAGTTCCTAGACAAGCACAAAGGTGTGACAGCGCATGCATGCAGGATTGACGGCACGGGTGATCGAGAAGCGAAGTGCGAAATTGACTTCGTTGTTGATGACATGGACGTGCACGAAGACGAACTCATTTGCAGTTTCTGCAAATCGAACAACTACCTTTCGCGCTATTACTGCTCGAACGCCAAAAAGATAGTCTGCTTGCGCCATGCTGGCTCGTACGACTGTTGCCACACGAGTTCAGAAGAAGAGCGCTATCTTGGCACCAATGGCGAGCACACCCTCATTTACCGCATGCCTAATGATGTCCTCTCCGCTACTGTTCAAAAAATAGTCGACAAGGCGAGCACCCCAGAAGCCTGGGAGGCAAAGTTAGACCTCGTCCTCGATGATGGGCCCAAGCCGCAGCTGAAAGCCCTACGCTCGCTTCTGAGCGAGGGAGAGAAGATCGACTGGGAGTTGAGCGGGTTAGCCGATCTCAGGGAGTTCGTTGAAAAGTGCTCAGAGGTAGCAGAAGAAGCTCTGAGCTACACGACGCGCAAACAGCAAGCCCGACGAAAGACCGAACGAGGAGGTTGGCGTGGTCGTGGCGCGGCTAGCAAAGCCGCCGCTGCTGCCGAGGTTGACGAGAAGGAGCGTGATCTCCGCAAGGTCGAAAACTTGCAGAAGCTACTTACAACTGCTAACAGCCTTTGCTTCGACAGTCCCGAGGTCTCGGCGCTTCGTGAGCGTTACGAGAGCATCACCGAGTTTCAAGACAAAGCGCGAGCTGCGCTGCGCGATCGACCCGCTCAGCAAAGCATTGCCCGACTCGATGAGCTGCTCGAGGAAGGCAAGGCTTTCAATGTCGATCTTCCGGAGCTTGACTCACTAGAGAAAGTCGTTCAGCAGCTCAAATGGCTCAAGACTGCAGACGAGTGCAAGTACAAGCAGTCCACGTTACAGGACATTATCGACCTCATCGATCAAGGGAAAGAGCTCGGAATGCCCGAAAATCACCCGGAAATCCATTACCTCAACGAGAAGAAGATCCAGGGTGAACTCTGGGAAGCCAAGGCCAACGAACTCATGTCAGTCGAGAATGTGCACTATCAACAACTCGATGCTCTGTCTCAGCAGGCGACAACTATTCCGGTCACCCCAGCCACGCTCGCTGCGGTAGAAGCCATCTTGAAGAAGCAGCGCGATGCTCAGGAACTCATTCTCTCCTTGTGTGATCGCAGCAAGGACCCCATTTTCCGTCAACGACCGAAATACATGGAGGTAAAGACTGCCATGGAAGCTCTAAGCGCGCTCAACAGCAAGCCCGCCGGAACGATTGATCTCGAAAAAGAGCAGAAGCGTCATGAGGATTGGATGCGACGCGGCAAGAAATTGTTTGGGAAAGCCAACGCTCCTCTGCATATTTTGCACGCGCACATGAAACAAGTGGACGAGCGCAACCGCTCTTGTTTCGATGTCTCCGACCAGCCACGCATGCCCGTCGAACCTTCGTCCCGAGCCAATTCGCCCGAGGAAGACGAGAACGTGGACGGTTCCGGATCAAGTCGAGACGTCTTCTGCATCTGTCGCAAACCGGAGGCTGGCATGATGATTGAATGCGAACTTTGCCACGAATGGTTAGTACCTTGCTGCGATTCGTCCGGTCATCATCTAATGTTCACAGGTACCATTCAAAGTGCTTGAAGATAGCACGGGGTAAGATCAAGGAAGACGACAAATACACCTGCCCGATTTGCGACTATCGAGTCAAGATTCCTCGCGATGCAACTAGGCCAAAGCTGGAAGACCTCCAGGGTTGGCAGGACGAGTTATTATCACTTCCATTCCAGCCAGAAGAGGAGGATACGCTTGAGTCACTCATTGATCACGGTTTAAAGTTCCGCGACTATGTGGCTCAGCACATCAACCCTGTCATGTCCAGCCCGGAAGAGCTCACCACTCAACGATTCTACCTGCGCAAGCTTGAAGGGGCCGAAATTCTCTTGTCGGATGAGATCAATTTCTTCCGCCAAGAGTTACACAAATGGGCACCCGTAGCTCCTACACCACCGCCCATCCTCAGCGTTTCCCTCTCAACGCGAAAACCCCGTCCTACGAAGCAGCAGAAGCTCATGGTTTCACTTGGTATTTCGAACCCTGACGATCTACCTTCGCACCTGAAGACGAAGAATCAGCAATTCAAGCAGCGCAAGTCGCTGGATCCTACCAAACCCCACAGTCTGCAACCTGCTCCAGAGCAGTCGCATACACCGCCAGGCGAGCCCCCGGAGATGCGCCGTGGATATGGGGATCAGGACTACTTCAACTCTGCGTCTACAACCTCTGCGTATAACAATTCGCCCACATTTGCGACCAATGCGCCACTGAACTTTGGCGGAAGCTCGGCTATCCAGCCGATCGACCCTGGTCTCTTCGATGGCAGTGGCCAGGGCCCCACAAGCCCTATGCAAGACGTTTTCAAGAGTTCTGGTGGCAGTGGTCAGGAGCAGCTATTCGGCGACGTCATGGACACCGGAGGCCAAGCTGAGGAAGCGCTTGCAGTGACGGAGGGCAACAGTTATCTGGACTAGGCGTTATGGGATTGATGCCCGCCGCAGACAGACGCGTAGGCACGAGAAGGCGGCTAGTAGGAGCCACAGACTTGGTGGAATGCTCTTCACTTACCATTTTACCTTGCGCATCACAGGCGTCTAAATACCCACGGCTTCGATATACCAATATTTACGACACGACACGATTCCGACTTCTTATTCCCATAGACAGACTTTTCTGTCGCCGTATGACATGTCCCTCCGGGCGTTGGTCGTGTTGTAGCTTTTCCTTTCTGCATTTTGTTTCGAGTTTGGTTCTCATACGGATACTGCGGGTATTCCTGGCTGCTTTGGCAGCTACGACACCTGCTGACCGGGCTTGCATTGTATTCTACATGTTCCGGATGGCCAAGGGTTTCTGTTGTTTGCACGGATGGTGTTTCTCTACGATTATGGGGATAGGATAGCGGTGTTTAAACTTGTTGCTTGGTGGAAAATGCGTGGTGTGCATCTTAGGGGTCATTGCATCGATGCCAAATACGTCAACCTTCTGCAGACGATATCTGCACTGTCAAAGTGCAAGTCTGATTAGAATGGAGCATCATGGTACCCCGACTACATACGGGTAACTGTACTAGTGCGGGCCGGCTTGGCGCGTCCAAAGTCGGTCCTCTTTCCATGTTGCGAAGCAATATCAAAAGAAGACTAGCGTTAATTTATAGTGTCGCGCATCTTTTTGAACTTGCACGGTCTAGAGCTCCGCATTGCACGTTCGGACGACAACTCACAATGCTTCCAAGCAGAGGGCTACAGCCCCATCAGATTGTTCCATCGGCTGCTCGCCGCACATTATCTGTCCGGTCTGGTGCTTCAAGGAAGGTGCGCAATCCCTCTGTCGGAACGACAGCTTCATCCCCGGTGCTCACTTCACGGCCGCGATGCCATGCATGCCCACGCGCAGGCTTCGAGGCTATTCCAAGCCTTCAATTGCATGTTGCTGGACCGTACTAATAGTCCATGTAAAGTTCTCATCGGTACCTCGACGGACAGGCCTGACCACGCTCCCAATTCGAACGAGCCCCCTCCACTCCGCACGCTGGCGAACCGGCGCATCTTCGACGCCTAATGCTGTCTTCTCTGCATCTTCTGTCCGCTACGGCTCATGGTACGCACCATGGTCCTGGGGCAACCCTATCCCGCCACCCGCCGACGCGAGCCTCGCAAAGACCTCTCCTTTGGAGCTCGCTCCCGAACCCGTTTCCCACATCCCAGAGCCCGTAGTCACGTCGACAACGCCGGAGAAGGCACCCGCTGGCATCGATACGCCTGCTGTTGTTGACAGCACAGCTTCGTCTCCGGTGCCTCAGACGGTGGAGGATTTGCTGGGCGCTGACCCTACGCCGGCCGCAGATGCGGTACCGCTTGTGGATCCGACCGCAATGGTATCATATTGGGGAAACCTGAAGGATTTGGGACTTGACTATGGATGGGGTCCGACAGCCACATTCGAGAATCTGGTCGAGCTTTCATACCTCCACGCAGAGGTGGGCTGGGCCGGCTCAATCGCTCTCTCTGCGCTTGCTATTCGCTGCGGACTGTTCTTGTTCCAGATGCAGGGATCCAATGCTGGTGCCAAACTAGCAGCGATGAAGCCGGCGCTACAGCCCATCATGGACGAGATGGAGGCTGCCAAGCGGGCCGGCAATGACGAGAAGGTCCAGGCTGCCAAACTGAAGCAGAGGGCCATCATGGGCGAGGCCGGCGGCGCCTTGTGGCAGAGTTTGATGACGCCGGTTCTGCAGGGTGTGTTTGGCTTTGGTGCTTTCAGGTGTTTGAGGGGCATGACGACTTTGCCTGTGCCGGGCTTGAGTACGGAGGGATGGGCGTGGTTTACGGATTTGACGGTTTCGGACCCGTACTACATTCTTCCCATGGCGACCGGTGGCATCATGTATGTCATCATCAAGGTACGTCAAGGTCACCAGTGAGCTGTCTGAGGTTCTTCCCACTAACATGAATTCCCACAGAACGGCGGCGAGACTGGCATGAACACGGAAATGCAGCAAGCTGGCTGGCAGAAGCAAATGCAGGTCGCCATGCCCATCGTCATGACGGTCGTAACATCGTTCCAACCCGCCGCCCTCCAACTCTACTTTGTCTTCTCCGCCATGCTAGGCGGCCTTACCTCCCAGCTCCTGCGCACCCCCGCCATCCGCCGGGTCCTCGGGCTCCGCCTACTTCCCTCGAAGGAAAGCAATGCGCTGTACAGCAAAGTGGTCAAAGGCGACATCAAGATGAGCGAGCTCCGTGGCCCCGACGGAAAAATCCGCTACCAAGCCCCTAATGCATCCAAACCCTCTTCCACCTCCAGTAAGACCACCCCCTCAGTCGCTTCATCTACTGTCTCCGCCGTCTCCTCCACACCACGCCTCAACATCAAGCCCGGCACGCAGCTCCCCGCGCACATGCGCCCGGCGGCTCCCGCTAAGGTGCCGCAGAACTACGCGGATCGCGATCTCGACTATGAGCAAGGCATGAAGGCGTTGCCGTTGCGTGAGAAGCTGGACTGGGTGCAGAGGAACTACAAGATGGTGTACGTGTGGAGAAGGTTTAAGAGGTGGACGAATCAGGACAGCAGGAGCTGGACTGTCATGATGGAGGAGGATCGGAGGAAGAAGGCGCAGGAGGCGGCGAAGAGATATGAGGTTGAGAGGAGGAGGAGGCTGGAGGGACGGTAGGGTTGAGTACGTGATGTATGATAAGTGTGGGAACCATTTGTGAGACCTGTGTGTTAGTAGAAGCATATGGTGGTTTGGATGTTCTGTAGTGATAGCTGGGTTCTTGTACAAATACATGGAACGAACATATTGGCTCATCTGTATCTAACATGGTTCTGACCGAGTCTCGGTTTGCTTGTGGCGTCTTCAACGCCGCCCGCCCGCCCGCACCCCGCTGGTCTGCGTGCTGTATGTACAGTGCAAATACTCGTTCAGGAACGCATGCTTTCCAACGCCCCATGCTTGGTCGGTATGATGTAATGGTGTGAGAGTGTTAATTGAACGAGGCTACTCGAGCGAAGTGTATGCATCCATTTCCTGACCGCTCCTCCGTCTGCGCTCAACAGGGTCGGCACGCATTTCGACACCTGGACCGACGCGATGGGAGTCGGTGCCTGAGCGGTGGGAGGGGAATATCTGTCAATCGTCAGCAGACTTGTCCCGTCACCAACGTTAGTGTGCATCTGTAATCACTAGACGTACCTTGGTACCGGACCAGCCCAACCGATACGCTGCTTCGTTGGCGACCAATTCTCCAAAGCCCAGCATCAGCCCGTTGACAAATGGTAATAGCAGGTTGATTGCAGCGCCTCTTATCAAGCCCCAGAGTGTCGGAGGACTATATAGTATCATTGGCGAGGACGACGAGGGCGGCGATGGCGAGAGTTCATTGTTCGCGGAGTAGTTTTCGCTGTCCGAGTGGATGGTTATGCCGGATGCGGCGAGGTTGTCGCCATCGCGGGCGGAGGGGGAGGTCGATGAGGCCATTGCGTGGTCAATGCCCCGCGGTGGGTTGCCGGAGCGGAGGGTTGTCGGTGGGTTGGGTATAGGAGGTGTGGGTTGCTGGGTTGCGGACAAAGGGTCGAGATGGCGGAGACGCGTGGGTTCCGCGGAGGGTCTGTATTGGCTGGCTGGGGGGGGTTCGTGATGGTAGACTGGGTGTGGATGCGGATGGGCCTTCAGAGGTGCGTGGCAGTGACGATGCTAGCCAGGCCCGAGGTTGAACTGCTGCCGTTTAGTTTGGTGCAAGTCGGCGCGCCAAGCATCGGAGCTAGAGCTTTGCCAGAGGTTCACGTCTTGCCCGTCTTGCTCAAAGTCAACTTGACCCGTCTTGCCTAAAGCCCACACCTAGGCCAAAGCAATCCGACTGAGCTGACGCAATCGTAGCAAACGGATTTGCACCGTGAAGCGCGGTCACAGACGTCTTTGCTGGCGGGTCGGGCAACGCAGCACGCACGCGCTGAGCCAATCACAGGGCTCTAGCGACGTCAGGGCTGAGGTCCATACATATTGTAACTTAGCCCCACCACGAAGCTCTACAAAACCGCCGACACAGCAAACCCCCAACTTGCACTTATCTCCCGCCCCCATTAGCATGTCTTCCGGCCCTCCTGCCAACCAGGACGAACTCATTGCTTCGCTTGCAAGCCTGACCGGAGTGCCTCCCACCGAAGTAAGACGACGCGTGGAATCAGCTAGAAGCTGCGTGCTAACACGGCTGCAGGCTGAACGCTACTTGGCCGCAGGCAACTGGGACATCGAGACTGCTGCAGCACTCTTCTTCGAGCAGGCCGACCCCGCAGACGACGCAGATTCAGACGCAGACATGGCCGACGAGAACACGCCCCAGAACCCCACGCCCAACCCGCCGCCACCGCAGCAGCAGCAGCAGCAGCAGCAGCAGCCAGGTGGCGGGCGCACTCTCGATGGTACCTATGTGGCACCGCCGCCAGCCGCATCGGCTTCATCCTCGTCACAGCCAGCCGCCCGCCGGCAACCGCAGCGGGGATTGAGGACAATGGGAGACTTGCAGTCGTCGGGTGGCGGTGGACACGGACACGGTCACGACAACAGTGACGGTGCTTCGGGCTCGGATCAGGACGATGAGAACCAGGACTTCTTCGCAGGAGGCGAGAAGTCGGGTCTGGCAGTGCAGAACCCCAACCAGTCGAACCCGCGAGACCAGATCAACAACATCCTCAAGCGCGCGCGACAGTAAGTCTTGCCACGTCGACTACGGCTTGCACATGCTAATGGCGTACAGGAACGTTCCGCGCCCTGGTGGGGATGAAGAGCAACCGGAACCCCAGGCCTTCCGTGGCACGGGCATGACGCTGGGCGGTGACGATGCTCCCTCTCGCACCATCCCCGACCCCACCGCCAGCGCCCCGCAAGCCGCCGCTCCTCGCGTCCAGCGGGAGCTGCACCTTTGGAGTGATGGCTTCTCCGTCGACGACGGCCCTCTCTTCCGCTACGACGACCCCGCCAACGCTCGCACCCTCGAGATGATCAACACGGGCCACGCGCCGCTGCACATTCTCAACGTCCAGCAGGGACAGGAGGTCGACGTCGAGGTACATGCGCACAAGGACGAAGAGTACGTTCGACCAAAGAAGAAGTGGGTTCCCTTTTCGGGATCTGGCCAGCGTCTCGGCAGTCCTACCCCTGGTGCGAGTGCAGCCGCTCCGCCGCCTGCCCCGGCTGCAACCCCCACTACCACCTCTGCATCCTCAGCCTCGGCTTCGTCCGGCGTTGCCCAACCATCCGTCAATGTCGACACTTCCGCCCCGACCATCACCCTCCAGATCCGACTCGGCGACGGCACGAGATTGAGCTCGCGCTTCAACACTACCCATACCATCGGCGATGTCTATGGCTTCGTGGACAGGGCCACAACAGCCAGCTCACAGCGGTCGTATGCGCTCATGACGACGTTTCCGTCCAAAGAGTTGACGGACAAGTCACAAGTCTTGGGTGACATGTCCGACTTCAAGCGCGGAGGTGTCGTGGTGCAGAAGTGGACTTGACGCGTACAGTAGGACAGTCTTTGTTGGTGCTGCAGGGTTTCGAATGGAGACGCTGCAGTAGGTCCGGTGGGATGGTCTAAACACCGTCGAGTGTTTCCGACCATTGTGACCATCCGTCTCGCCTCCTTGATCACTTTCTCGAAATAGCTTTCGACATGAAAGCCTCATCCGGGGTCGGCGCGATGACAAAGGTAGCATCAGATGGGCATGGAGCGTGTAGTCGGAGGATACTTGCTTCCCCGGCCATACCTTTGTACAGTATCAAGGAAGAACAAAATTCCCCAATGGATTGGGATTCCAAGATGAGTGTTGCAACTACGACTGCCGTTGTTACACACTGCAACGGCCATTCTACGCGACGTGACATGAGGCTAGTGACTGTCTAACTCGCCTCCATCATACTGGACGAATCTCCGGCTTGGGCGCTTCCATATTGGACATTCGTTCTATAGGTATGGAGAGGCACGGAGGTAGGTTTAAGCAAGATCGCGGCACAAGGCAAGATAAGAAAAAGTAAAAATAAGGATTTCATCCCAAGGTCTTCAAGTCAACGAAGGCCGTAGCTCGTGTTACACAGTCGTAACGCGACATGGGCCCCAAAGAGTGATGAGTGGCTGGACAACGGCTGACGAAACATGCCATGGTCCGAGCTAAAGCTTCCCGAGCTAAAGCTTCGAACCAAAGCTTGACACTTGCACTTCATATATACAATAAGGCTAGGGTTCGTGATCTGAATTGGACGAGATGACCATCCCGCATGTTTGGAAGGAAGAGCTCAGTGGTAGTGCACGCTATGGTCTCGTGCAAAGGACCGTCGTACAACAATGGTTTGAACATGTGTGGAGAACATACGAATACGAAACCGATCATGCGTTCCGTTCCAGACTTGGATTCACAAGCAACGTGCGGCGAAAGCTTGTCCACTACGACAGCGATGATCCAGTGTCAATTCGTTTCGTGTGACGCATCGCAACGGTGATGATTCCGACTGCTTGGGTTTTGGATTGGATCGTAAGTTGACACGGGTAGCGACGTTGGTCGCGGTTTGTTTTCAATTTACTTCCATCTACCATCACGTCTGTACATTTGATGGCCTTCCCGGTTTGACGCTCTGCTCTCTCTCTCTTGACGCTCTACTCGTTCCGTCTGTCCTTTCTCCCTTCTTGTACAGACTGTGCGGGAACTTGTGGATACGCGTGCGCTGAGCTGATTTTCTTCCTTCCTCTTTGTCTCTTCTAGGGCTGCCACGAGAGCAAAAGAGAGGGACAACTCAGGCTGAGCGTGTGAGTCAAGTCTAGGTTTCCAGATCCTTACGATACATGTCTGGCTAGTCGCATCGCACGCGGCTACGTCTTCCTTTCTTTCATCGAGCATTTGGAGTTCCATCGATCAGCGACATCGCCTACCTTGGATATTAACACACATCGACATCCATAATTCGGGCAAAGTGGTGCGGCTTCCAGCTAGCTGCGCCTCGGGCTGCTAATACGCAGGTTTCATTCCACGCTCTCCGCAAACGATGCTGCGGTTCGCTCATTAGCACTATCATCAACAGCGCAACTGGATAAAGAGCCTTCTTGCACGGCAAGCAACGGAAGACGTGAGAGCTTTTTGAGAGCTTTCACAACAGGAAGAGAGTCATGAAGATCGTCCGGGGATATCGCAAATTAGCCCTTCTTTGCTGTATAGGGTTTACATGTTCACTCGCGGTGTGGTGGCAAAGTCCGTGGACGACGACACATCTGTATGAACGGTTGACGCTCCTCGGAGATGTGGAAACCCAGCAATCGTTACCGAGTGGAGATGAAATTGGGGTGTGGAAACCATGGCGTGGTAGACCTTCAGTGCCGAAAGTCGTGAAGCCGGAGCTGAGTGTGGGGGTCTCAGGGTCAATGGAGCCGCAGGAACGGTTGGGGTTGGAAAGGCCTGCGCCGCCGTGGGTGACGGGTCTCTTGAACTCAGCATCGAACGCGAGTGTACCGCAGGATGCACCGTCCTGGCCGAAGGATCTTAAGGAGTATATCAAGGGCATGTTGAAGTGGGATCGGCCTAATTGGCAGGGGCACTGGCCTCCATTTGCAGATTACGTTGATAAGGAGTATGATCCTAATCGGTGGGAGCGGTTTGCTTTGTGAGTTTCAAGTCCACTTCTTGACCGGAATTGGGCTGGGCGACGCTAACTTGGGATATCAGGGATTATCGGACCTACAACGCTACGCTTGATCAGCTGAATGCATCTATCACCTCAAATCCGGTGCCATACAGGCCATTCCCATCGTATAACTCGAAGGAGTGGAATCGAAAATGGAAAGGAGAATATGTGGCTTGTCATGGCCCGCGCGGCTTGCCACTAAATATCAGTACCGATGATGAGGTGAGAGTTTATCAAGGGGTGCCGGCCGGCTTTCCGCAGCCTTTTGTGGGTGGATATGGTATCATTGGGTTGGATGATGATGTCTGCTTCGATCGATATTCAAGGTATGGGGCGTATGGATTTGGCGATGACGAGGTCCTCGGGGATGCTCAGAGGAGGAAAACACTGCAATGGGAGAGAGTACGCTGGGGAGAACTACAGGATGATTGCTTGAGGAGGAATGAGAAGAGATATCTACCGGAGGCGAGGACGTCGGGTGTGAAGAAACTTAGCACTATGCTACCGAACACTGACCCTGACCTCGTGTCTTCAATATCGATGCCATCAAGCATCGACAAAGACAAAACCAAATACACATCGGAGGACAGCAATGAAAACGGGAACAACATTACGAAGGAAAATAAATACCAACGTCGTACCGCAGTCCTCATCCGCGCCTGGACAGGCTACACCTACGAAGCCAACGACCTCATTGCCATCCGTTCCCTCATATCAGAACTATCACTCCACTCTGGTGCCGAATACACAGTCTATCTCTATGTACACGTCAAAGACGGCAACCTGCCCATCTTCGAAAACGCTACCCTCTATGACGAGATCCTGCGTGATAATGTGCCCGAAGAACTCCGGGACATCGCCATTCTATGGTCGGAATTCGTATTCCCGACATGGTATCCTAAGATAGGCGACTGGCAGGTGTATTGGATGCAGTTCATGTGTCTGCAGCAGTTCAGTTTGAACTTCCCTGGGTTTGACTATGTGTGGAATTGGGAATCGGATGCTAGGTATCTTGGACATCACTATCATCTTTTCGAGCAAGTCGCCAAGTTTGCAGATATGCAGCCACGTAAACTTCTCTGGGAGAGAAACAAGCGGTACTACCTCCCCAGCGTCCATGGTTCTTACCAGAGCTTCGTCCAATCTACGCACGAAGACGTGCTGAATGCTTCCGCGCATTTTCTCATCCCCGAACCAGTATGGGGTCCGCGTCCATACATTCACGCAACTCCTCCGCAAACCCCCCTCGGCCCCACACCACCTCATAGTTTCGACGCTGACGAATTCACCTGGGGCGTAAACGAGCCCGCAGATTTCATAACACTACTACCAATGTGGGATCCACGCAATACATCATGGTCCTACAAAGACAAGATATGGAACTACATTCCCGGCGTCCGTCCTATCTTCACACGAGAAGACCCGACGGCCGATTCTTTTACACACCCGGGGTTCGAGCATCTAGACCGCCGCGTCTTCATCAACACAGTGGTACGATTCAGTAAACGCATGCTCCACGCCATGCACACGGAAAATCTAGCCGGCCGCAGCATGCAAGCCGAAATGTGGCCATCGACCGTCGCCCTGCAACACGGTCTCAAAGCTGTGTACGCACCTCATCCTATATTCTCCGACCGCGAGTGGCCCGCCCCATACGCATCCGCCATCTTCGACACCTCTTCTACAGTTGACTCGGTCACCGGTGGTGCGGAAGAAAGTGTGCAAGGTGCGTGGACGGAGCAAGCGGATAGTCCGTATAATCACGATCGCGAGAGTAATTTTGGGGGATGGAGTTGGTATTTCAGTTCGAGGTTTCCGCGGAATCTGTACAGGAGGTGGCTTGGGTGGGAGGTTGTGATGCAGGAGTGGGGGATGGAGGAGAGGGTTGTGGAGGATGAAGGGAGGATGTGTTTGCCGGGAATGCTGTTGCATCCTGTTAAGAAGATGGGTAAGGGTAGGGTAAAGCTGTAGACTTGTGTTAAGTGCTACAGGAAGAGAGGGGGAGGGATATGAAGTAGCTGTTTGGCGTCGGTCAGTACAAATCTACTTTGTAGGATGTTCATCTAGATATCAGCAAGTATTGATGCATGATAGACCCTTTAGCCTCTTGCTCTTACGTCGCATTCTGCGTCCCTACCTTAAGAAAAGAGATTGTAGACAGGGAAAGTTGCTACGGATAGCTGCCTTATAAGGGGTTGCACTTGCTAAGTTATTATAGCCGCTGTCAGCCTTCTCGCTATGATAGGTTACTAAAGCTAATCCTATAGTCTCATTGCGCGATGAACTTCAGCATAGCTAACTCGAGCCAGCCCAGATAACGCAATCGCACGACAGAGTACGGCTGAATGATGATACATGAAGAATAAACCAAAGACCCATCTCATCCGACCAGATCTAAAAGCCATGCGCTAGGAACTGCTCCTCAGTCCAATCCCAAAGCTTCTCAGCTAGTATATCGTCATCAACTAGTTTGTTTCCATGGACTCTTTTCTTGAGGACTGTGTAGTAGGCACCTGTTTCCAACTCTTCAGCACGGCCCGTCGCCGCCCACAGCTGTCCAAAGGCACCGGTCTGCACGTCGGTGAAAAACAGCCGAATGCCTATCTTGAAGATCCACGCTAGAGAAGGGTAATTGTTCAGTGTGTTTTGTGTAATGCCGGTATTGACCACGCCCGGATGGAGGGCCACGCATATCATCTTTGGATACCGTTTCGCCAGAGCCTTGACGAAGTACAGATTCGCCAATTTAGACTGCGCGTAGCGAGCGCGCCCGGAGACATCTGCCATTTCGGTCTTTAGTCGTGGGAAGAGAATGCCGCCTTTGGGCGCGAACTGGTAACCATCCGAGCTGAGCTGGACCACACGCACGTCGCTGTTGGGCAATTGTGATGTTCTCTCCAGCAGCGGGAGAAGAAGCCGTGTGAACAGTGCAGGGCCCATGTGGTTTGATCCGAACTGCATCTCATAGCCATCTTCGGTCAGTCCGGGGGGGACCCCAAATAGCCCTGCGTTGTTGAGGAGCACATCCAGGCGGTCATATTGTTGTAAGACTGAAGCTGCAGCCTTTTTGATTGAATTGAAGGACGAAAGATCCAGGGCTAGGAAAGCAATCTTCGCCCCGGGAACTGCAGTCTCGATCTCTTCTATGGCAGCTTCCGCTCTGCTCTGCGACCGCGCTGCCATTATGATTTGACGCGGCTTGTGCTTTGCGAGTTGGAGGATTGATTCTTTGCCGAGTCCGCTATTGCCGCCTGTTACGAGGATGACCTTCCCAGCCAGACTGGGGATGTCTTTGTCTGGTGAGAAAGACATGCTGAATAAGGGTCGGAAAGTATAGTGTGGTGTCGAGGTGTGAGGTAGTTGCAGTGAGGGAGGAAGCACTTCCAGTCAACTGAGCAATGAAGCGAAGACAAGAACAGCAATCTAGTAAAATACCATAAATTCAATCGTCCAAGTCCTGCACGGAGTGAGCGAGACAAGGTGGGTCATTCAGTCCGGGTGTAGATGCAATGTGGCTTTTCTAACTGCCACATTCCAAGGTCGTACAACCTGACGAAAACAGCAAAATATGCTGTAGATGTCTGATTCAGATGTCGTAAAATTGGTTGAAACCGCAGCTTTGGTTTCATTGTTGCCTAGGATACTGGGCATGGCCTTGTGGGGTTCGAGCTGTTTACTCTTCGGGTCGGATGCATATTTTCGTCGCCAGAGTACTGAGGTCGTTGCCCTGAATGGGTCGCTGGAGGACTACTGGGCTCAGAATGTATCTAGAACAGTGTCTGTTGCTGTTGAATACGCAGCGTGATGACTTTGGATGCTCGAATCGAGAGACAACAATCTTCAGTCGCTGTAAGTTGGACCTTGAGTGGACGCCGCGATCGAGCAGGCTCGTCAGAAGAATGGTGTGTTCGTCCGTCGTAGCGCGCAATGCCGTGAGCTATCGGTGATGACCACTGGAATGCTGCACACACATCATTTGCTGGCTTCGATCTTGGAGAAGACTGCAGTCGAGCAACTTCGCTTCCGATCGTCGAAGACTGGGTGTTCTTTTGGTGAAGTGACTTGCCGTATGATAGGCCCGTCATCTGCAGGTTCAGAAAGCTCACTACTGCTGTGGATGCTAGCAGCAAGTGAGTCCTAGTGTGTGCTGACCATCATCCGCTGCAAACCTTTGCGCACGACGAAATCAAACACGCCACAGTAGTTTCCGCAAATTGAGCTCGTCCGGAGAGTGCTTGCCAGCAAAATTATCAAGGACCTTGCGGTCCGTCATGGTATTTTCCACATTGGATACCTCTAGGAAGAGACACTACTGCTGGTGGGCTGAACGCGGACGTTCCCTACTGTGCATTGTCCCCAGAACGGGAACTGGCCTGAGAGTGAAGTGTTCCCAGTGTTGTTTAATGCTGTGATTGCTGACGAATGTCTCCTAAAGCGAGTGGTTATCTGAAGGAGCGAACATGATGGGCATGCACTTACAAAGTGGGGGCGAAGCGGAGTGAAGATCTGCAAGGCAGAGCTCGCAATCGAGCTTGACACGTCAAAACGCGCTAAGAGAGGAGACGGAATGGCGATGCATGCTCCACACGCCCTGTACACAGATAGCCTCAACAGCTGCACAGACTACCTCAACGGCTGCACAGACTGCCTCAACGGCTACACAGACTGCTTCAATGGCTACACAGACTGCCTCAACGGCTGCACTGCTGGCGGCTTGACTAGATTCGATGGCGTACTCTCTCCTTTCATGGTAGATATGCAATCCGAGCTTGGCTGCATTCTCCATGGTACCAATAGGTAGAGCCCACACCATAAATGGCGTCCGTGGGCCGCTTTTCCACCCGCACCTTCCATCAGCCTCCTACTTCACTTCGGACAATCATGCATGACCTGCTCTTTGCCGCTGGTCTACAGGACCTGGTCCTTTTACCCGAATCTACCGCTTATATAGACCGCCAGGCCTCGTACTGGGCAGCCAACGCCTCCTTGCAACCCAATTGCATCGTCCAGCCACGCACAGCAGAGCAGGTATCCCTCGTTGTTAAGGCGCTCGCCAAAGCCAAAGGTCCTATTGCCATTCGCAGCGGCGGTCATACTCAGTGGGCGGGTTCCAACGATGTCCATGAAGGTGTCACAATCGACTTAGGTCAGATGACAGACGTAACCTACAATGAGCAATCGAAGCTAGCCTCAATCCAGCCCGGGTCACGATGGTCAAATGTCTACCAGGAGCTCCTGAAGCATCAAGTCTGCGTGACTGGCGGGCGTGATGGCAACGTCGGCGTAGGCGGCTTCCTGACTGGTGGAGGAAACTCGTTCTTTGCTGGTCTCCATGGTTTAGGCTGCGACAACGTCGCCAATTTTGAAGTTGTCCTAGCTAGTGGGGAGATCGTTAACGCGAACAGCAGCTCGCATGCGGATCTCTGGACTGCTTTGAAAGGTGGCTCGGGAAATTTTGGCATCGTCACTCGTTTTGACATGTACACGTTCCCTGCGCACGATCTTTGGGGAGGTGTCCGTGCTGCAATGAGAAGCGAAGGGGATGGTCTTGCACAAATCTTGGTCGACTTCACAGAAAGAAACTACAAGGACCCACAAGCTGCGCTTATGCTCAGTTACGACTTTAATCCTATCGCGGCACCATTTGTCTTCGTCACCCACATGATCGTAAACACCAACGGCACGGCCGACGGATCGACATTCGAGGAGATTCAAAAGGTACCAGCAGTTCTAGAAGATGTCAAAGAGAGAAGCATGGCCAGCATGTCTGCTAGTTACAGCCTTCCGAGTGGCCGGCAGTAGGTTTCCCCTTGTCTCAACACCTGGTTGAAAGCCACACCTCACCTGACGAATCTATCTAGTCAAAACTGGTTCACACTCACTTTCAAGAACGACATCAGAATCATCAAGCGCGCCAGCCAGATGCACGACGAGCTAACTAACCAACTTTCAACCCTGATACCATCCCGAAACTTCACGACCTCATGTCTTTTCCAGCCCATGCCAACTCTGATTGCCCAACACTCGACACGGCGCGGAGGCAACGTATTGGGACTCGATCAAGTTGAAGGGAATGCACTTCTTTGGTCAATGGTCGGCTCCACGCAGACAGCAGAGGAACATGCTATTATGCGGGAGAAGTTAGTGGCTTATGTGGCCACTCTGGAAGACTTTGCTGTGTCCGAGGATCTTAACGTTGATTGGCGCTACTTGAATTACGTCGATGGGACACAGGATCCGCTTAAGAGCTATGGACAGAAGAATGTCGACTTCATGCGCGAGGTCGCGGCTAAATACGATCCAAGTGGCATGTTTCAGAAGAAGGTTGTGTCAGGCTGGAAGGTCTCAAAAGTTAAGATGCAGCCTTGATAGAAACCTATGTACTAATAGACAAAGGTCTAATTCCCATGCAGTATCCCTACATGGCTAATACCTAGGTGTATTTTTATGTCCTCCACGTTACACGTAACTTTCTCGTTGGAGTACTTCATTCTCATACTATTATTCTACTATGTTCTATACTATATTCTCTATGCAGTATCCGGCGGAGGGGCGCACCAACAAGGGCATAAAAACAAGTAGTGTACACTCAGGTTGTTGTTCTAGCTAGGTGGGCGGCAGTGGCCAAGAGCCTGAGGAGTCGCCAAGCCTTGAGGTAGATGCCGTTATCAAATTTCTGGCGTGATGCAACGCCTAAAGGCTGCGACAGATAGCTATGTAGTATTGGAATCCAAGATTTGAACAAATCCGCCTGGGAAGCCTCATTTGGGTTGCAAGCCAAGGACCAGAAGAGTCGAAACGCGAAAGACCGCGATATGAGCTAGTGTTCGATTGCTGACCGACGTACACGGACGAGAATGATGATGCACGTCTTGCTTAAGAGATGTGTGGATCTATTGTGGCATCAAGCGAAATGTATGTAGAAGTGTGCGCACAGTCTCAGTAAGTCAGCCATTAAACCTAAAATGCTCGATGATTACTGTGATGCGTAGCACTCCCAACGCTCCCAAAAATTCGAGACTGCGGAGAACATAGACTCTCTCACTTCTTCGCATCTGTAGCGTTCTCAGCATCTTGGGTGGCATTGGCAGGCGACTGCGATCGCGAACCGCTTGTGCTTGAGAAGCCCCACGCATCCACAACGTGCTTCGTCTCCATTCCCAGCGATGAGCGATACCACATCCTCTTTTGAAGTTCCGCAGTGTGTGGTACCAGCCAAGAATCTTGTCCGATCTTCTCTCTTTCGGTGTCGCGTCGGAAGATTTCGCTTGCAATCAGCTTGCTTTCTCTTTCGTCGTGCTGATGATGTGGGGTGTTTGGACTGCATGCTGCATCACCAGACTCATCTTGTCGGGAAATTTTGAGAGTAGGTACATCGTCAAGTCCATTTTCGTGTCGGTGGAACTCAGAGTAAGCGATGGAGCTCTCGGAAACGAATGAGCGGCCATTGGTTGCATCGACACTCGTAGACCCGGCGTGGGTCATTGCGAGGTGGACTGATTGGTTGAGACTTAAGTTAGAAAACTGTGTAGAAGTGTGAGATCTGGTAGTCGAAACAAAGTGAAGACTTCTTCTCTTATGGCATAGTGGTCGATATCGTCCAACAGGCATAACAGATCAGGCTATGGCATGATCCCGGTTCGTCAAGTGGGGCTCGTGGCCTGATTAACTTCACATCCAGTCCTAGCAGTTACCTCTATAGGGTTACCTCCTACTCTACTAGGTTAGCGGGTCTTTACAGATGGACTAACTTGATTGTTAGCAACTCTATTCGTTTGGGTGAGGGAATATATCACGTAATATTTGGCGTGGCATCTCTTTCAGCTATCCTGATTTGTTTGGCACGTACCGTCGGAAGATCTTCAGAAATCCGAGCGCTTGCCTCCCCCAGCGTTGGAACGGTCTCGAGCGGAGAAAAGATTTCAAAAGGCCTAAAGAACTTTGATAGCACCCGCAAGAACGGCGCGCAGCGGCCTTAAATAGGGTGAAGAGGATGATCTACCGTAGAATACAATGTTTGAAGGAGCCGACATAGCTCACATAACTTTCTGGCCCTATTGGGACACAATTCAATTGCACACAGAGACTAGCAGGGACAAGACATAATGCTCTATTAGATAAAATGAGAAATAAAAGTATGGCGCATCAGCCGAATACTTCTACCATGAAATGGTATTTCACTTTCCTCTTCTCACTTCTCGCTCTCGCCGACATCGCGGCACACCGATCGGAAAGTTGTTGTCCAATGACAGGTGGGCCACAGAAGAATACACCAACCTTAACTTCATCCATGTCACCCCTTCCGCGGCCAGTACCTTCCTTCTCGTTCATTTGATCCGCCAGCACTTTGCACATGTCTGCGTAGTGCTCTTCTAGGATACCACCAAGTTCCGGACGACCAAAATGTGTCGGGTTGAGAAGCCCAGTTAGTGAAGACTTGGGATGTGAATCTGTGCGATGTTTCTCCAGCAGCCAACGGAAAACGTGCGTGGAGATATTTTTTCGTTTCTGCGTGACATATGTTTGAATGCGGATGTCGAGGTGGGAATGATCGAGTTCTTGGGCGCGAGAGACCTCGTTCAACAGGTCGGAGAACCACAGCAGATTGTTCTTGTCGCGCACCATCCAATGGAAATCGATGCGGCGATGATTCGTGTACGGAGAAGCTGAAGAGGTTTCTCTAGAAGCTTGTTCGGGAGACGAGTCGCCGCCGGATCGACTGCGTTTCAGTTCTTGATTTTGAAGATCGGTGAGGATCCCAGAAAACGGCGTCACACCAATACCGGCGCCGAAAACCATGCTATACTCGTAGTCATAAAATCTTTGTGCTGGTGCGCCAAAAGGCCCATCGAGGCCAATCTTGATGGGCTTGCGCTGGCCGCGTTCAGCTAGATCACGGAGTGCGTTCGTCCAGTCGCCGTCGGCTTTGATGTGGACTTGCATGGTGCCTTCTGTGCACGTTGAAACGGTAAAGGGGTGCCACTGGAAGAAAGCGAGTTGAGGTACTTGGATGAGAACGTATTGGCCAGCCTTGTATTTCCAAAGGCGGGCCTTGGGGATGTTTGCGGTGATGGCAACAGTCTCGTCGTCTAGTACCTCGAGATGAGCGTCAATATGCATGAAGCCCAGTATGAAGCGCCAGGCGCGTTCGAATATGACGAGGATGGTCGGAAACGCCAGCCAGTATCCGAACATTGGCCACTGCAGAAGGCCAGCGGTACCATGCGCCATCATCAAGCCGATGATTGGAAACATAAGAAGGTGTCCGAGCTGAAAGATTTGGTAGCTCCATTTACGAACCTGTGGAGCACTCAAACCTGCCAGTAGCCAGAAGAGGCTGAAGGCAGTCAAGCCAGTCCAGCCGGGCAGGGAGCGAATATAGTCGCCGTAGGCGCGTGGAACAGCATCAGCACCAACAATGACGGCGACGCTGTCCTGTCGGCTCGCCATGCTTCCGAAGACGAAGGAGCCCGACAAGTGGCCGATGGCGTGCACTGTTGCGAAGAAGAGTGCGACAATGGACATTTTGATATGGAAAGATTGTGATAGATCCCAGTTGATGAATTTGGAAATAGAGTAGAAGCTGCGTAGGAAGGTCGCGAACCAGCGGGACATGGAGAGGATGAGGAAGAAGAAGGTTGGGTACAGCACACCGGCGGCAGTCTTGGAGACGACGACGCCCCATCCAAAAGCAGGCCGATACTCGTCGTAGGTGATGTATTTGACGAGCTGCCAGATGCCAAAGGCAAGCATCATGGCCACGACGAGCGACAAGAAGGCAATCTTGGGGCCTTTGACGGCCCAGAATGCGCGTATGCGTCGCCATATGGACATGCGTTTCAAGTAGTCGTCTTCGTCTTTGGCCTCCTTCCGGTCCTGCTCCGGCGAGGGAATCTCCCATTGTCGCACGCACTGCTCGAATTGCGCTCTAGGGATGCGGTCCTCACGGGTGCCGATAACGCTGCGCAGGAAGTCATGTCGGGCTTCGTCTGGGTACGACGCGTGGTGCAAGTTGTGTGGTTGTGCTTTCGGGGCTATTTCTTTGTGCACTTGATCAAGTTTCTTCTCCAGTTCCCAGTAGTCAATGCTTCCATTGTTGTCGTGGTCGAGGTCGTCGACGAAGTGCTTGATCTCGTCGTCGGTAAGGGATTGCTGAGCAGCCATGGGGTGAAGTGAGTCCAAAGTAGTGACGACGCATAGCTGCTGGGCGGACCTTTACCTTTATCCTGCTGTGCCTGACGCGCTGGAAGCTTGGTTATAATATTCAAGTACGTGCGCCAAGGTGGTGAGCTGCTCGCAGCAAACGACGAGACGAAAGCGCTCCTTAGCATCCAACCAGAGGGGCTAGAGCTCGCCCCGGAGAGGCTTGACGATGGGGCATCCAAGACGACATTCGGGCGGAGCGGATGCCAAGTGCGCTGGCGCCCAGACGAAGTGAAGGGCCGCGCCGGACGAGGCGCCGGGGGCTGGCGAGCGACATGTGATGTCACACTTCCACGATCCCTGCACGCGTCGATGCGACGAAACACGACTTGGGTGCGTGTTGTGTCTAGCAGATAAAATAGTTCCTGTGGATATCACCGCGACCGCCGTAGGTCCCAATCACGTTCTTTGATGGCTCGCCGTGACTTGGACGCAAGAGACGGCACGCAAGCGGCCGATGCTCGATGCTCGATGCCCAGGCCCCGCTACTAAGTGCAGGTTCGGTACGTCATCGACAATGGCGCTCAGGAATGCGTCCAAATCAGCATCAGACGGTCGACCGCACCATTACTGCACCACGCGCTGCACCAGGCACCGCACAGCATCGACCGGAGCATGGCGGACGCCGACATCAGCACGCACTCGTCGATACAAGTCATCACCCGCCATGACCGCTCCCTCTACACACGCATCATCCACCTGGTTACGAGCCCTTTGCGCGAGTACCTGATCCGTCCGGGCAAGGAGCAACCCACAGGCTCCGTCAAGCTGACGCCGCACAAGAGCGCATACAAAGGATGCGCCGTGGCCCATCGCAAAGTGTGCGACATGCACGTCTACGACATCATCTCGACCGCACCTGCCACCCAGCACACGTGCAAGCGCATATACTACTTCTGTGGTGGCGGCTGGCAGAGTCCGCCGTCGAGCCAGCATTGGCACAACCTCGCCAAAGTGAACACTCCCGGCTGTAGTCCAGCATATGTTGCTAAATCAACGCTCAGATGGCCCGCGACGTGCCCGGCACCACCGTCTCGCTCGTGAGCTACCCGCTCGCGCCAAAGAATCCTGCCCCGTTGGCCTTCCCATGGCTGATGCGCTTTTACCGACAGGTCCTCGATATGGCCTATGAGGCGAATGAGAGGGTAGTCCTGGCCGGAGACTCGGCCGGCGCCAACATTGTGCTGAGCTTGGTGCTCGAAGCTGTGCGCGAGGACGCCCTTGCTGGTCACGAAATCGGCGCCAAAGGCGCAAAAGGCCGCCCCGAAGCTGTTGTAGCCATTTGCCCGTCAACCGATCTTACACGCAGCAATCCGCGCATAGACGAGCTCGCCAAGAGCGACCCAATCCTCACCCCCGCCTTCGTCAAGCAGACGGCAAAGGCGTGGCATGCAGACTGGGACCCAACCGACCGAAGGGTCTCGCCCATCAACGCCGACATATCGCTGTTGGCCCAAAGCGGTATTCAAGTGCACGGTATCACCGGCGGGTTCGATATCCTCAGCCCCGACGCTATCATCTTTCGCGACATGCTGGAGAAAGAGGGCGTGCAGGGCAAGTGGCTGCATTGGGAGAAGCAGATGCACTGCTTCGTCTTGACCCAAGCCTATGGCGTAAGAGAGGCCACAGAGGCCATTGACTGGGTCATGGACGTGCTAAAGGCAGAGTAAGTCGCATTTGGAATTCGCTTAATTTTTATTACCTACGTAGAGATACCCCGTCATGCCGTCCTATGTCCGGAATTGAATAGTACACCAACATCGTATCACGCACTAGAGAAACCGCTATATCATCTTCCGCTCTCCACTTGCTTTCTCCTTGACGTGTTCCTCAAAGTCAAACCCCAACTCTTCCAACGACCGAACTCCAAACCTCTTCTCCCCCAACTCTCCAAACGCTGCTCGGATCTTTGGAAAGTTCTCCCTACACCAAAACTCCCACTCTCCCCAGATAGGAGGGGACTTGCCCCTACCCTCATTTTCCAGTCCTTCGCGGCGCGTAGCAGTAAGTGCCCAATTTGACATCTCGTTGATGTAGTGTGCATCTCGCGGGAAAGGGAGAAGGTGGAAGTTGCGCCCACTACTCACTTGCTGGATGTGGTCCTGTTCCCAAGCTTGCATGGTTGAGAGAGGCGGGAGTGCGAGGCGCCCTGAATATACACGCGCAAGAACGGAGGACTGAGCTTCGGCAGTTGGAAAGGGGATCACGCGTTGGTTGAGAGCGAGGAAGGAGAGAGTTGGCCGAGGCGCGTAAAAGAGGTGCTTGTATGTGTGATGAACGTGGGACCCGTCCGTGATCAGACTCGGTTTGATTTTATCAAGAAATGGAAGCGAGTAGAAGTAACCGGTTGCAAATACAACAGCATCGATGTCTTTTTCCACGGTCCCGTCCTCGAACTCGACGCCTCTAATCTCTGGTAGGAACTTAGCAATGGGCGGGAGTTCGCGCTTGACGGGCGATGGCGCGGGTTTGAACATGGAGTCGGATTTACTAGGCCAGAGGAGTGGATGCTGTGAGTATTGGGCAATCTGTGTGCTGATGTCGGAGCCGGATGCTGAGTTGCCCACCACAACGACCTTCTTACCCAAAAAGTCTTCTGGGCGGCGATAGTATTTGGAGTGTGTTATGGCCCCCGGAAATTGGGCGTTCCATTCTTTGATGGCGGGGATGTCTGGCACGTACGGCACGATGAAGTGTCCGTTGGCGACTATGACAGCATCAAAGACTTGGGTTGTCTGCGAGTTGGTGCGCAGATTGCGCGTCAAGACGGTCCAGGCGCCATCATACGTTTCGTCCGCAGGTTCAACGTTGATGACCTGCGTCTCGTACTGCACAAGGTCATGTACGTCTCGTCCATAGTCTTCAATGTACTGCCGGACCGTTTCGTGTTTTGGAAACAGTTGGCTGTCCTGTGGCCATGCCAGGTCCTGGAACCCCATAAGTCCTCTAGGAATGTTGGTCTCGAGTCTCTCGTAGATGGGCGAGAGGAAAGATGCTGGGGGCTGGAGGCCGTGAACGCCATTGGTCGGCGGTGATCGATCTGTGTCACCAGAGTCATCCCGCCACATCGGATCTTGCTTCTTTACGTGGGGATGGGTTTGGGGGACATTGAAGAGATGCTCGTCTCTTGGGTTGCCGGTGTAATTCCATATCCCTCCGGATGTGCTACGCTGTTCGAAGACAGCTATCTTACTGAAAGCCTTTTCAGCTCGCAAATATCTGGCGGTATTAGTTACCAAGCCCAGACCGTGCATGACGAACGTACTTGGCAGCTACCACTCCAGAAGGACCTGCACCAACAATGGCTACTGTCCTCGCTTTCAAGGCAATGGCATCCAATTGCGAAGCCATGGTGCTCGGTGGAGGGACGGGTTGGTTCAGTCTAGATCAGGAACGTAGGTGCCACGATATGTGGCTGGTGGGTGGTCCGAGCGGTAGGCGGTGCTTGGACCCCCGCCGACAGAAGCCGGAGATTCGTTACTTGTGCATATACATCGCGACCATCACCTTTCGTACGTGGATTTTGTCGCGGCAGAGCGCAATTGAGCTCCTGTCGCCAGCCACACTGCTTCCCGTCTGCTCGGCAATGTTACTGACGATGCGTGTGCAGCGTGTTGCGCCTCTCAGTCGACATATTCGGACTTTCTGTTCTCAGAGAGCGACCATGTCGCCACTGAGGGTCGGCTTCGTGCCCGGTACGTAGGAAGCTCATTACCCCAGCCATGCTTCTGACCGTGGCCAGAGCACTTCTCTACACCCCTTGAGTTCGCAAAGAAGCACTACAAGCTCGATGCCAGATTGCTGCCCTACCCGTCGGGCACCGGCCACATGGTCGCGGCACTACAGTCCGGGGAAATCGATGTGGGAGTGGGCTTGACCGAAGGCTGGATTGCTGCGCTGGGAAAGGCGCAGGCCGCTCAACAAGATGCGGGGTTCCGCGTCGTAGGTACATATGTCGAGACGCCGCTTTGTTGGGCCATTTCAACCGGAGCGAGGCGAGAAGACTTGACCAGCGAAAATGACCTCAAAGGGAAGAAGGTCGGCGTGTCGCGAATCGGAAGTGGTTCTTATGTCATGAGCTTCGTGCTGGCAGACCAGAAGGGCTGGCTGAACACGCAGTCCTCAGATCCCCCGTTCCCAGTCGAACCTTTGAATACCTTCTCTAACCTGCGCGAGGGCGTTAACAACGGCACCGCCGACTTTTTCATGTGGGAGCATTTCACGTCCAAACGGTACTACGACAACGGCGAGATCAAGAGGATTGGCGACATCTACACCCCCTGGTCGTCGTGGAAGATTGTGGCCAGCAACAACCTCCTGAATCCGGCAAATTGGGCAAATGGAGCACATGCTTCGCACCCAGCCATAAAAGACGAGCTAGAGGATCTCCTCCAGAAAATCAATAAGGGTGTAAAGCACTTTGAAGAGCATCAAGAAGAGGCGATTGAGTACATTAGCACCAAGCTGGACTACTCTGAGGAGGATGCGCGGGCGTGGCTGAAGACGGTCCGTTTCGCGCACGACGTGCGAGGCGTCGATAAGAGCGTCGTGGAAAAGACAGTGCGGATACTGCAGAAAGCTGGCGTGCTGGGCGAACACGTCGACGAGCAAGCCATGGTTGGCCTGTCGCGCAGCGAGGCCGTCAAGTGGGTGTAGGTATCGACATCTGCTGAATTAGCCACTGCCATCACTACTGTACCTCCCACCCTTAGGAAGGCGTTCCTCCCATCGGTCATGCCAAATTGCTCCGCCAGCATAGAGCGGGCACCATTCTGAGTTCGATTATCGCCATCCACCCATCAAATACTCTCTTTGTCCATCAGTCTTCGCCATCTTCACGCATGGAACCAGTCTCGAAAAGCCTTTGCAGTCCGCAAACGGGCGGCGTCACCGCGGCTTCCACGCATTCGCGCACCTCGCTCAGTAAACTCCACACCGACGCTCTATAAAACGCTATGCCGAGCAAGAAGCTCGATCTATCAAGCTTAGAATAGACCGTCTTCCGCGACTGCATCCGCTCATTATTCATCGAAGGGAATTCAAACAGCCATCCTCTCTACCGCATAGTGGGACGATGCTAGCTGCCATGATCGGAGCTTTGCAAGCCGCCTTTATAAACTTGACCCGTTCCCAAGCTGCCCCCCTTCTTTTTGTCTTACACTTTGTCTATGGTGAGCTCACCGCACAATACATTGTTCTTCCGACATGCGTTACCTCGGCCAGCCTGTTTAGCACCAATTTAGAGAAGGGCGCAGGCATGCGACCGTGGCGGCTCGGCCTTTTCCGAGATCTGTCGCTCGGTCACCCAGCGCTAGACATAGATACGCAGAGAAGTCAACGCTGATTCAGTAGCCTAAGAAGATAGTTTTCGCTGCATAAATCGTCTTGCAGGCTGGCGTACTGGTGTTGGCTCTGTTCATGCGTCATGTGTTGTTGTATAGTAGGTCCGCCATCGTCACCTTCGCTGGTAGAGATGGCTCTTAGTGAGGTATGGGACGATATAGTTCACGTCGGACTCGATAATTCCTTCAAGGGTGGAAAAAACGGGCGAGAAGACCCTGTGGAGGCGTAGGAGGCGTAGTCGTGGTCGGCATCTCGATCATTACCACGCAGCCGTGGCCGATGTGCCAATAGTGGGGCCTACGAATGTGTGGTCATTTTATTGCGATAGAAATCCACGCGCAGGAAGAAGGCTTCCGAGTATGAAGAAACTTAACACGAGCCAGTCTTCACACCTGCCTGATCAGGCACTTCAACCGGTAGCTCGTAAGGATACAGCAGCAAAAGTTTTCCACCATAACACCGACCCTCATTGCCCAGCACCTTCATACTTGACATTCAGCTATCTCTGTGCGTGACTTGCACCCATAGAGTTGCTTTCACAGGCAAGAAATCCTATCACCAGATCTGTCGCTATGCGAGGCTGTTCACTTGAATGTCGAACTTCGAGCTTGGCAGTCGGTACGCAACCGCTAGCGCTACGGATGAAATCATCCATTGTCGGATCAACATCTGAATGTGCTACAATCGCCGGAGCGAATGGTGAATCCGATATGTGTGTCAACTGTTACCTAGACCTTCCTTCCGGTACCCTCAATCTACACGTCGTTCCCAATCCTACATCAAAATGCGGGCGACCTCGTTGCTTGCTCTGTGTATTCCTCTCTGCGCAAGTGCAACAGATTATACCAAATATGTGAATCTTTTCATTGGAACGGAGGGCCCAAAGCCGGGGAGCGCATTCAGCAGTGGTAACGTTTTTCCTGGCGCTGCACTTCCATTTGGCGCCGTCAAAGTGGGTATTGACACGACGAGGTATGAACACTTCAGCACTGTGCCTTTGACGATTGAAACGATCTGACTTGCAACTCCCTAGATGGGACACGTCCTTTGCTGCCAATGGGGGGTACACGCCAGATGGTAACGTAACTGCCATAACTATGCTCCACGTGAGCGGAACCGGCGGCGCGCCTACCTACGGGCTGGTTCCTCAGATGCCGCTCACGACTTTGGAGGGCGTGAACTTGATGGACAATATAACGTATATGCAACCTCGAACCACGCCGGATGAAGCGAGTGTGGGCTACTATCGCACAAGCCTACAGAATGGTATCGTGGCTGAGATGAGTGCAAGCCAACATGCCGGCATCATGCGATACCAATACCCTGCGGAGAAGAAGAATTACCTTTTGGTCGATCTCAGTCACTTTCTACCCTCGAAAGGTAAACGTGAGCAGTGGTATAGCAATGGTTTTCTGGAGAGGTCAGAAGATGGGAGTCGGTATTCTGGCTACGGTGTTTGGAGGGAGGGCTGGACTGGAGGTTTGATGCGAATTTACACCAATGACCTGCTGAGCATGCTGACTATTACCTACAGGTGGTGACTTTCGTATCTACTTCTGTGGCCAATTCGACACCGTCCCGTTGATCGCGCAGTTCTTCTCAGGACCATCGACTGATCCATATTGGCCGAATGCGACATTCACTTCTACTACGTTCACTAACTCTACTTCTATACGTGGCGGGATTCCCGGATACCAGTACGCAGATCGCATAGGTGCGCTCTTCGAGTTCCCATCCAATGCTACCACCGTCATCTCCAAAGTCGGCATATCCTGGATATCAGCCGAAAAAGCCTGTCGATTCGTCGACGACGAAATACCACATTGGGATCTCAACACCACTGTTTTGCAAGCCCAAGAAAAGTGGAATAAAGAAGTCCTGTCTAAAATCGAAGTGAAAACGCAAAATGAGACGGAGCTGGAGATGTTCTACACTGCCTTGTACCATGGACATCTGCTTCCCGCCGATCGTACAGGCGAGAACCCGTACTGGGAATCACAGGAACCTTATTACGACGATTTTTACACCCTGTGGGATACGTTTCGCTGTCTGCATAGTCTCCACACCCTTATTGTACCAGATCGACAGGAAGGTGTCATAAGAGCAATGATCGACATCTGGAGACACGAAAGATTCATGCCCGAGGGTCGAAGCCACAACCATAACGGCAGGGTTCAAGGAGGGTCGAATTCGGACAATGTGCTTGCTGATTCCTACGTCAAGGGTCTTCGAGGAGGGATCAATTGGAAAGATGGATATGCCGCTATGAAGACAAACGCGGAAGTTGTGCCTTACAACAACTTCGATTTCGAGGATCCGACGGGGAGCACCAAGGAAGGACGGGGTGCTCTAGAGGACTGGTTGATGTACGGATATGTAACGCCGAAATTTGGGCGCAGTCTAAGTAAGACGGTGGAGTATGCGCTGAATGACTTTTCGCTATCGCAGGTGGCAAGGGGTGAGGCACCGGAAGATGTGGCGCTGTATTTGAACCGATCAAGGTGAGTCCACACAACGAAGGTGATTTTCTGCGGACGAGTTCTGATATATGGACGAAGTGGCTGGCAAAAGCTGTGGGATACCAACACCACTTCCCTCAACTTCACGGGTTTTCTTGCCCCGACGTATGCAAACGGCAGTATTCAAACATACGATCCCCTTTCCTGTGGGGTGTGTGACTGGCTTGCTATCGCATACGAAGGTGTTCCATGGGAATACAGCTGGACGATTCCCTTCGATATGCGCACCCTAATCGATCGTAAGCAATCCTGGAAAACCTATACTACCGTGCTATGAGAAACGTACTAAGTCTGTCTCTACCTCTAGTCATGGGCGGTCCCAATTCAGCCGAAACACGTTTGGACGCCATGTTCATTCCCGGCCTCTCCAAGTCCGACGCAAACGGCAACAGCGCCGGAACCATGATCTACAACCCTGGTAACGAGCCCAGTTTCATGACCCCGTTCTTGTACAACTACCTGGCCGGGCGCCAATGGAAGAGCGTAATGAGAGCCCGGCAAATCGCCGATGACTACTATGGAAGTGATCGGTCTGGACTACCCGGTAACGACGATGCTGGCGCTTTAAGTAGCTGGTTGGTGTGGAATTGGATGGGGCTTTATCCGGTAGTGACGCAGCCGGTGTATTTGCTGCTGTCGCCGAGGTTCGACGATATTAGTATGAGGTTGGGTAATGGAACGTTGAGGATTACGGCGGATCGGCAGGGTGGACGGGGTTTCTATGTGCAGAGTGTGAAGGTGAATGGTGTGCAATGGAGCAAGAGTTGGGTTTCTCACGAAGATCTTGTTGGGGGCGGAGGCGGGCTTATTGAATTTGTGCTTGGTGAGGAAGCTGTGAGTTGGGATGTAGGGGATGTACCTCCAAGTCCGGGGCACATTTGATAGACTGTGACAGGAGGTAGGCGTCATTCGTGTTCGCATGTGACAAGACCCGACATGATATGCCACGATCTGGACGAGGTGCTTCATTGAGTACGTCCGGTTCGACCACAACAACTCTGCAGCTGCTTCCTCGAGTACTCTTTTTGGTCGCGAGTCCTTCTGCTGCAACAACTCCATGTCTGCAACACCTTAGTTTTGAAAGCGTCAGCCGGCACCCCAATATTGACCAATATTCCGTACTTGATTCGGTCCGACTGAAACTCGGTCGTGTGAGCATGAGGAGAGGCCAGCAAAGCAGTGAATAGACTGACGAATCGTGCAAAAAAACTTGCAGGCAGGTGAGGAGAGCAGCGCCTGTGAGACAGTAAATGCTTAATTATATAAATTCGATATATGCCGAGTCAATTTGACTTGTAGATGGGTTCAAATGGCTAAACTCACTGTGAGGATACTCTTACCATGGAAACGAGCCTAAACGCCGCGGCTATGCAAAAGGGGCATCGATACATCCTCCGCCATCTTCCTGGCCAAGGTATCAAGCTACCGTCTTCCTCGTCCTCGTCCTTGGCCTTGGCCTTGATCGGGCATTCCGCCCATTCCGCCCATTCCTCCCATGCCACCCATCATCTTCATCATCGCATTCATATCCATGCCACCCATGCCTCCAAGCGCTGACATATCCGGCATGCCTCCGCCACCTCCCCTCCCACCTCCGCCGAGCATCTTCATCATAGCGCCTAGATCCGGCATGCCGCCGCCAGCACCGCCCATAGGATTTGCGCCGCCCATACTCTGCATCCGCTTCTGCATGGCGGCAAGCTGCTGAGCCTTGTTACCCCCGCCCATGGCTCCCTGTGCTTTCTGCATGTTGGCCATGCCACCCTTCATCTTCTTGGCCATGCCGGCCATCATGCGGTGCTGGGTGAGAAGTTCCTCGACCTCGCGCACAGATGTGCCAGAACCGCGGGCTATGCGCGTCATACGCGTAGGCTGGTCAACAAACATTTTGCCATCAGAATTAAGCTCCTTCTCCGTCATGCTGTCGCAAATGTAGATCATGCGCTTGAGCTTCATGCTGCCTTCTTCATCGTCCATGCCGCCCATCATGTTACTCAGTCCGGGTATCATGCCTGCCATCTTGGACAAGGGGCCCATCTTCATTATGTTGGAGAGCTGATCACGAAGGTCCTTGATGGTGAAGATGCCGGATGCGATGTGCTTCATCGTGTCCTGTTGATCGAGCTTGAGCGATTGGACGTGTTCGACGAGGCCAGTGATGTCGCCCATGCCGAGCAATTTTGACACGAAGGGTTGCGGGCTGAAGCGCTCGAAGTCGAGCATGTGTTCGCCGGTGCCTAGGAAGACAATGGGCGTGTGTGTGGCTGCAACGGCGGATATGGCGCCACCGCCCGCTGCTGCACCATCCGTCTTGGTCAGAATGATAGCTCCGAAATCTGCTGCTTCCTTGAAGGCGCGGGACTGCGCCTCTGCCGCCTGACCAATTGTAGAGTCGAGGACCATTATGGTTTGGTCGGGCCTCACGGCCTCCTGGATCTGCATCATTTCGTCAAAAAGATCTTGCTCCTGACTATGTCGGCCAGACGTGTCGACAATGATGATGTCGAACTTTTCCTTCTTGAACTTGTCGACGCCTTCCTTGGCTACGATGGCCGGGTCCGTCTGTGTATGGCTCCCGTAGTAGGGAATCTTCGCCTTGGTCGCATTCTGCTTGAGCTGGTCAAAGGCACCCGCACGGAAGGTGTCGGCGCAGACCAGGCAGGCCTTGAAGCCTCGCGCCGAATACCAGCGTGCAAGCTTTGTACAGCTCGTCGTCTTTCCCGAACCCTGCAGACCGACGAACATGATGACATTCGACTTTCCCTTGCGCGGCTTGAAGGGCTCGGCGTGCGGGTCTACGAGCTTGACGAGTTCGTCGTAAACGGCCTTTTGAATGAGGCGCTTTTTGTTGACGCTTGGCGCTAGGTGCTTGAAGTCGACGGACCGCTTGATCGAGTTGCGCAGGTTCGCTACGAGCTTGATGTTGACGTCGGCGCCGACGAGGGCGGCGCATATTTCCTTGAGCATGGAGTCGAAGGCCTTCTCGTCGAGGTTCGGCGACCGTGTGAGATCCGAGACGGCGGCATTGATGCGCCGCCCGAGATCCTGAAGCACCATGGTGGCGGTCGTGTAGTTCGGGTCGTGTAGGTGGCGTGTGGTGTTGGGGTGTTTGGCGGCGACGAGGTGGTGTCGAATCCACGTGTGGGGTTGGGTTGGCTGCGCGGGGCGGCATGTCTTGGCAACGGTGAAAGAGAGCGAAAAGGCCGATGTCATGAATTATTTTTGCGGGCATGCACAAAAGTTCGCTCCACCACAACACACCGCCAGCACCCACGACAATGCCTTCCACAACGTTGAAAAGGAGACGGACCGAAGACGGGATGAAGGGGAGGGGTCCCAAGAAGCCGAAGAAGCACATCAAGCGCCAGAAATTCTACCACAGCTCAGACGACGAGGACGAGGAAGAGGGTGCGGCGCGAGACGCACCCCTTGGAGTGCCCCAAACGGCTCATACAGCATCGGTGCTCACCGGCGCCAATGCCAGCGATGACGAGGTGGCAAAGCCGTCCGCAAAAGCCCGGCCCGCGAAAGCACAGCCCAAGGTAAACACGAAGAGTGCGCTCAAAGAGTCCTCTGCCCCAGCGGTGGGCGAGGAAGATGCCGCCATGTCAAGCGAGGACGACGGTGAAGAGGACGAAAAGGATGACTTCCTCGGTTCAGAGGACGACCACTCGGACGACTCGTCAGTTTCGGAAACGTCGGCGAGCAACCCCGCGCGCAAAGTGAAGAAGCGGAACGACCCCGACGCATTTGCAACGTCGATATCGAAAATCCTCAGCACGAAACTCACCTCGCAAAAGCGCTCCGAACCCATCCTTTCGCGGTCCAAGTCTGCCCAAGATGCCAACAAGGAGCTGGCGGACCTCAAATTGACGCATAAGGCACAGCGGCAGGTGTTGGCGGAGAAGAAGGCTGCGCAGGAGAAGGGCCGGGTCAAGGATGTGTTGGGCCTGAACGACCCAAGCGTGAGCACGGCGGCTACCACAGCGAAGGAGAAGGAGCTGCGGAGAACGGCGCAGAAAGGTGTCATTAAACTCTTTAACGCGGTGCGCGCTGCTCAGGTCAAGGGTGAGCAAGCCGAGAAGGAGTCGCGCGAGCAGGGCGTGGTGGGCCTGGCGAAGCGGGAAGAAAAGGTCAAGGAGATGAGCAAGCAGGGCTTCTTGGACATGATTACGGGTGGCACTAAGAAGAAGGAAGGCAGCGTGGAGGCGTAGTATGCGGCTCCAGGTTAGTTCAGGGTAGATATGGTGGAGATGGATTTGCCGCCGAAGCAACTAAGCACATAACGACCCCACCCGCTAGATGTACCATGTTATGCTTCGTGTGACGCTGCCTCGCAATCAAACAAGCCCTCTTCCAAATATTGAAGCAGTTTCGCCGTTGTAATTGAAACATATATTTTTACACAATGCCGCCAACTTTTGCGCCCGTCCCTTCTTCACGACTTGAAGTCGCTAGCCTGCAGGTTCCGCGTCATGCTCGGCAACTTAACCACCATCCCGTCCAGCTCCTTGGTCATCTTGACCTGACACCCCAACCGGCTCGTCTCAGTCAGGCCAAAGGCCAGATCCAGCATGTCGTTCTCGTCGTCGTCGGGCTCTTCCATTTTCTCGTAGAGTTGGTCGTCTTCTACAATGACGTGACAGGTCGAGCAGGCGCAGGAGCCGCCGCATGCGCCCTCCATCTCGAGGTCGTTGTCGAGGGCGATATCGAGGAGGTTGTCGCCGGCCTTGACGTCAAAGGTGTAGCGTTCGCCTTCCTTGGTGACGAAGGTGATTTTGAGTCTTGTCATGTTAGCGAGAGCACTGTAGCAGACGCGGCGATACTTACTCTTCGCCGGGTTTCGGGGGGTCTAGATGTTCGTGTCGCGGTACGGGGGTGGAGGAGAATCTCCTCCGTGCTCGAGGGAATGAAGGAATGGAATTCTGGGTGGCAAGACGTGACTGCGAGAGCAGCCATGGCGTCCTGAGGTGGTTGGGAGCCCTATTCGTCCCCCAATTGGCCGCGGGTGTGGTGAATGGTCGTATCGAGTCTTTCCTTCTCAGAACTCTTGCCAACGTGCGCCGTACTGTGCCGACGCCGGTGCCGGTGCCCGCCATATTGTGCAGACGTCTACAGGCGGTTGCGAGTGACGGAGAGCAGAATCAGGGGGTGGGAAAGTTTGCGCTGCACGAGAAGGTTGCACCTGCACGAGAAGGCCTGCATACGGTGCGTCCGACATTTCCGATGGGAGCACGGAAGCTCGGACCAACATCTGCCGGGATCAACGTCACGACCATGGTTTTGTGTCGCAGCGCGCGGCGCGGGCGAGGGCGAGGACATGGAAAACACCTCCCACCTCCCTCTGTAA
>Ga0247733_1000224_pt1 | contig 59842 bp, 65 predicted proteins | sample UWRJL043104R2_FD_180932 | JGI IMG/M metagenome (GOLD analysis project Ga0247733, IMG submission 180932) | Plant litter microbial communities from Arlington Agricultural Research Station in Wisconsin, United States - UWRJ-L043-104R-2 | ecosystem: Environmental > Terrestrial > Plant litter >...
ATGTCCGCACGCGCTCCGAGGAGGTCGGAGCGCCTGATCGCGCAACATACAGCATCGCCCTCGACAGCCGTGGATAGTGCTCTACTTCACGAGTGCGAAATACCGATGCAGTCTCTTGAAGGCATGTGCGTACGTTTCCAGCAGACCTTGGCTCATAAAGCAGCAGTGAACACGCCGACCCAACCCTACGTTTCGTCGAAAGCGCAGCGCAATCAATCGATGCGCAACCGACTGCATACACCTGTTATAGGAGAAGACAGAGCGCGGCACGTTGTACCCGCACAACCACCACGCCTCTCGTCGAAAGCCCGAGGAAAGCAAGCGATACCCAACCGACCATCTACACCCGACTAGCTGCTGATATCTCGGGGCAGATCGATTACTGTTGCAGGATTGAGTAACTAGATCGTCCCTAACATGTCCAGGCCCGTCTAAGATATGTGGCACAATTCCGACAGCTAAGTCAAGCGGCGCATCCTTACCGAGTGGAGGAAGAGAGTGGAGAGCAACAGACTAGGAACCCCAAGTTAAAGATGCCAAACCCACGGCTTCTGACTCGGTGTTGGGCAGGCGAGTGCCCGATCTGTGGGTGGCTATTGAGCACGAAGATGAGTCTGGCTCCGACGTCCCCGGTTTAGCCGAGCATGAATTACCTGGTTATGCATTGCGCCTACCATTAGGCGATCACGATACCCAGACCCCGTCAGTTTCCCCCATCATTAAATCAAAACCCCAAGTCGAGGATGAATGATACGAGAACGAAAATGAGCCCGATTTAAACGTCCTTGATTCAGACGAACGTGAATCTCCTGAGCTTCCTTCGCGCCACTCATCAATAATTGATTGAATCCCCTAAGCCCCATCATTTCTCCCCCATCGATGGCTCTCTCATGTCTACCCTATTGTTCTCCCTAGTCGGTGGCTCCCTTACGCCCACTCCTTCAATTTCCCTAATATCCACTTCATCATCCTCCTTGATGCCCACACCAATATCTACACTAATCGTTAGCTTTTTCACGCCCACGCCCGAGCAAGCTAACAATGAAGGAGATGCTGAGAGTAACATTTCAGTCATGCGCTCCGTAACCCCTTCGACCGAGTCGCCGGAACTACCTCGGACGTGGCCAACCTTGCTGGGGAGGGTGATAAGTTGGTTTTACTGGAGCTCCCTCCCGTCCGTGTGGCCGAAAAGGAAGCGCTTGAGGGAGGATTCTAGTGACGCTCCGGACGATCGCAGCAGCGTCAGTGGCGACCAGAGCGTTAATAGTCGGCGTGTGAAACAGAAAGAAGACGACGTACGCCAACCACACCAAAATGCTTACAAGCGTTCGCTGATGTCCGGAAGGAAGCGCACGCGCGACGAGCGCCGTGACGCGCAAACCCACTGCGATATCTAGCGGGTCAAGCAGAAACGAGGTGCGCGCACCCTACACCTCTACCCGGAGTGGAAGCCTGACGAGTCGGTGGTATTCATCGCCCTCACGACGCCAAAATGGCCCGCTTCCTCGCCGCGGACGGCTCTGCCGTCCGCGACATATATATCATCGTGGAATGTCCCGCAGGCACGTGGGCCACCCTGCGCCGCTCGACCTCTGTAAGCAAAAAGAAGCTCCGGTCTCTTCGTGCCAACGTGGTGGCGGGTAGGCAGGAACGCTGGGTGGGACGCAGCGAACGGTGAGGCCCTCAGGGCCAGGAATGCCGGCGTGGTCGCGCAGCTCGCGGGCGGGTCGTCATGCCGCGAGTGGGTAGAAGGGCCCGTGGGTTTGACACGGAGGAGGGCCTCGCTACGCTCGCGAGTGGGTTCGCACGACCCGTAGTCGGACCGGTATAGCTGGGTAGGCACAGCATCAAATAGGGCGTCCATTAGTACGGTGATTCTTGTGACGCCTGCTGAGGGACAGTACCTCGTAATTGGGAGCTCACGGCAATAACTCAGTATGTCTCAGTTTGAATTGCTCCTATGTAACGGTACTTGAGCTTTCTGCATCGGTCCCTCTACGACCTCGTGGTAATATAGTAGACTCCTTCTCTCTGTGCGTTTTAGATGCCTTTAATGAGTAATTAAGTAAGGGAGCTTCGTGAATCTTCTATTATGAGGTGCCTGAGCCCTAGTCACCCTATCTCATTCGAAAGGGCCTGACACACCTGAACCGCGTTTTCAAGATCCCCTTTCCAACAGCCCCTGATGATCTGACCACACGGAATTAAATCTGTCTCCGTATAGTCCCCACTTGAGTAAAATGTCGTACGGCTCACGGCCTGACATGATGGATGACCATGCAAGCCGAGATCACACCAAAGCACGGCACACGGCACAATGCTGCGGTGATGTACGCATAAATTTCTATGGGTAGCTCATTCGCACCGATTGAATCGGCATGAAAGAAATAGCGCCTGCATGGCGTCTGCAGCGAGCTGCACACTGACGCTCATGTACGCATCCGACAAGGTCCGTGTACAGGCTTGGACCGGCTGGTAAGACGCCTTCGATTGCCAGTAGCGTTAGGTGCCCCTAGTCATCATTGCTCCTTTGACTTCCACACTGTCGTCCCACTCTTCTCATCGTTGTCCGCACTTGGAATGAACTCAATTCTACGTTAACTACAAGCTATCTTCATCGCGTCAGCGTCCCTCCACCGGCCACGTCTCCATCGATCCCGTCTCCATCGATCGCGTCTCCCACGTCTCCCACGTCTCCACCGACCACGTCTCCACCGACCACGACTCCACCGATCCCGCAGGACCCTTATGCAATGCAACACCACCTGCGCTGCAGGCCATGATTGTCCCTATGTGGCCTGTGGTGTGCTCACCAGTGCCCTCGGCTGCATCCTCTCGCGTGGGCTAAAAAAAGCAAGTCTAGTAGAAACTGAGGTGCAGCAATTCCACAGGCGTGCGAAGATGCAGCTCGGAGACAAGCTAATGCGTGCGGCTGCGCAAGGGACGGGAAAACAGTCGGCCCGCGGTCATGGCAAGGTGCTAAAGTAAGCCAGGGTAATGCCGGCCGCCAGTTCTGGCTCCTACCTTACCTTCAATTCCGAATCATCTTCCTCACCGCTCTCTACGACCCTCGATGCCCACTTCAGCCTGAGTCCTCGCATACTCCGCTTGGGTCGACTACCTTGGCTACGCTCCGACCATCTACAACACTATCGTAGAAGCAATCCATCAACAGCACTTCTCCCTCCTCGCACCATCGCCATCCTGCCCACCGAATCCTTCAGCCACACCCTTTCCTGACAGGTACCGCATGGCGTCCATCCTTCTCTCCCTCTTTACACTCTTCAGGACCCTTCCTTCCAAATACCTCGGAAGACCCCGATCTCAAGGCGAAACGTACTCCGATGCGGTCGGACCCGATACTAAACGATTCCTTGCCGCTGGGAAATCCGGGGTCGTTTATGAGATCGATTCGGAACGTGTCCTAAAAGAGTATCACGATGATGACGCTTGTGGGACTGAGCATCTCGTTTATAAGCGGCTTGATTCACACCCTAATATCGCAAAAGTGCTGGAAATACGAACGGATGGATCTATTGTTCTTGAGCGTGGCACACCACTCCGGAGTATCTGTCGAGCCCCCTTTGCAAATAAGGTACCGATTGAGACGAAAGTCCGCTGGCTGAGATATGCAGCAGAAGGCTACCGATATTTACACACTCACGACATCATTCATAGTGACGTTGGAAGCCACAATTGGATTCTTACAGGACAAGATTGTATAAAGTTGATCGACTTTGAAGGCTGCAGTATTGATGGGGGACCGGCAGGATCCTGCTACGAATGATTTAGCTACCGGCCATCGATGCCTCGGGTGAGTCGAGCGACGGATATCTTTGCATTTGGGTGTGTAATCTACGAACTTTCGACTGGGAGACCGCCGTACTATGAACTCGAAGCATCGAATGATCGATACAAGCAGGTCGAAGAGCTATACGCAACACAACAATTTCCCGATGTTGCAAATCTTCCCCTTGGCTGGCTGATACAGAAATGCTGGAATGGCAACGCGAGCTCAATGGGCGAAATTATCATAGAACTAGACGCGTTTCCCACTTAATTGATGAATGGTCCTTCATAGCCACCAACGAGCTACTTAGTGAATTCTCCACTCTTTCACCCACCATCGAGGAATTGCTCTGCCCAAGCCTTGCCGTCTAGCCACTGATATCAACCTAAGTTCACAAATACTTAGCGAGCTCTTCTTGCTGTGTGCGTGATGTTTTACCCATTTGACATGGTAGACTTCGAGTGCAATCCCCGAATCATGCCAGGCACGGCCCCCCTTTCCTTGAAGCAAGTTGATCCAGTGCTGCGTCATGCGTCGGTTCTGCGCATGCAGCGCCTGACTTTGGTGATAGCCGGCATCTCTTCGCAGGCGTGCCTCTATTTTATGCTGTGGTTGCTTTATGCATTAGCTTGAATTGCAATAGTCTTGCCCTAAGTGCACATAGTCAAGATAGGAACAGGTCGAATGACGTGAACGAGTTTTGGATTTGTAGTCAATGACACTCGTACGTGCAAGATGGACGCTTTATAACAATGGTCTTAACCGATCAAGACCCATCGCCAGAGCGGGGTGTCCCGCTTCCTCGTGCAAGGTGCCCCACGTCGTGGCAGTATCGTAGACAGCAGCCCGCATCGTTGCATTATTGAGATACGGTATCGTCGCCACCGCCAAACAAGCAGAGTCCTACTAGCCAGAGAGTTATGGTACCCTCTCATATCGGATGGAGATGCGCGCAACACGAATTACTACGGTCGACAGGGACCATAAATCTGCGGTCGACAGGGACCACAACCTGCGGCCGACAGGGACCACAACTTGCGGTCGACAGGAGAACCAAAGCCTATACCCTCTGATCCTTAAGCGCGATCTTCAACGCGTCTCTCTCCTTCCAGCGCAATGCCCGCTCACCTCTACCTCCACTGCACCACCAACAAATGCGCACTCTGCGAAGCGCAACTAGAATTTGGGCTAGAAGTCGCCGCATGCAAGTCCTTGTCCAAAGCCACGCTGGAAGAGCTTCTAGAGACCTCACAACGGTGTACGAACTGCCTGCTGTAATGTAGGATGCCGCCACGAGGATCATAAGAAGCATCCATCAGCATTCCATCGCACCTGCCTGGAGGAAGTATGAAATCCTAAAAGTCATTAAGCAGCAGAAGCGACTGGAGAAGCGAGAGCCATGCAACGAGGCAAAAATTCGCGAATACAACGAACGAGTTCACCTCTTGTGGCAAAAAAATCTGCAAAATCACGAAAGAAGTAGACGGAAACTTAGTGAAGAAAGTGGTCGATAAACTACCATGCAAGCTCCGGATGCTCGTTATACAAGGATATCGCGCGAGGATTATCAATTCAGATCGCAATATGATAGACAATGAGAAGTTTTTAGGAGCTGTTAAATATGTATTGTGACGGAAGCAAAATCTTCGTGGAATTCCTTTATTCCTGTGCAAGTTTGGTGTGTTGTTGTAGATAGTAATTATGGATCTGGGCCGTGAGCCGAAATATTAGTGCTGAGCTAGACCGATCTTCCGAACGCCTGCTCAGCACTGCCATCGTTTCGGAACTAGTCCGTGAGGTGCACACGAGTCAAGTACGAAGATGACGAGCAAGCCCCTCTCATGCAGCACTCTCCCTCCTTAGAGAGTGATGCTCAGTTGCCTCTCACGCACTTCATGAGGCGCCTATATCCGTTCTCTTCGCCCTATTGATACGACCCGCTTCGCTTCGTCCTTCATCGGTTGCCTTCCTGCACGAGATCTCTCATTCAGCACATGCCGCTGAACGCCTTCCGCTGCCCGTCCAGCGTTGTCGCATCTACTTTCAACATTGGCACTCAGTGCCGCTCTATCATCCAGAGAGGGGCACATTGTAAATGGTCATAGACATGATGGCTTCTAACGTAGGCAAGACCAGAGACCCTCGCGACGGATCGACGCCGCCTATCGCCTCGTCGCCCAAGACCCAGAACCCGCAACAGCAGCAGAAGCGCAAGGGTGGACGCAAGCCAGTGAGCAGTTCCCCAATCTTACCCCCGCTTACATGGCTGCCTCAGTTGCCCACTCAATCGCCATGTCAAAGAAAGCACCGAGTAACCGCCGCAAGATATATGCGACCTCGGAACAGCGCCAGGAGGGCAACCGCAAGTCCCAGGCAGCCGCCCGCGAGCGCTGCACCAAGTATTCAAGCAGCTCGAGAGCACTACAAAGCACTATAAGGGCACACTGCAGAACCTACAGAACAGTCACCGCAATGTCACTGATGAATGCCTCATGCTCCGGTACAAGACCTCTCTACTCGAGAAAATCTTGCGAGAGAAAGGTACCGCCCCAACACTAACACTTCTTATCGCATTCAGGCGCTAACACCTCGTGCTAGTCATCGACGACCAGGCGGAGCTGCACACTGTGATGAATACACAGCAGCAGCGGCAGTCGCTGCAAGGGTCGCCCCAGACTGGAGGTTCGCATGATTTACCCATGATCCAACCTGATGGAGCAGTAACCAGTCGTTCACCACTATCGTAGTCCATACCTGCTTCACACCTCTCCTGCCCCGCCACGTCCGCAACGCGCTCGCCCAACTTCATGCCCCAGGGCACCTCAGTCTCTCCCAACTTTGGGCCTCCCCGGCAACAGCAGCAGCACTTACCGCCACAGCCGCCTATAGCCAACTTCACAGAAACCATGCCCTCGAATGGCATGTCCAGCGCGTCCACCGTAGGCGCGAGTGTAATGACACCGAGCAGCACCAGTGGTGGTCCCACATCGTACTTTTCGGTCCACAAGTCCCAGCTCGGCAAGCTATCCCGTTTCCGAGAATCAGCACGAGACTCCGAATGGTTGGGAGACGATGAGGATGCGGAAGGCTCGACCGACCCAGACGGAGACGATGAGGATGGGGAAGACAAGGATGCGAAAGAGGTCAACCACTCCCGTCCATAATGTAATAGCTGGGAAACGATGGAGAGCATGCACAGCATTTAGGCGGATAGGTGGCCCAGGAAGTCGCCTAAGTCACGGAGCTGGTCACGGAGCTGGTCATGTGTATCGGTGTACGTTCTGGTTTATCTCTTTGTACTGGATGATAATATCAAGAACTATGCTGAGCCGATGGGCTGCAGCGTCCAGACCTGCTCCTCCAATGACTGGTGTATCGGACAGCTGCTTACGCCGGCGATCCATGCGGATGCAACCCGGTTCGGCAGCTCGCTGAATGACAAGAAGAGGCTTTTGACCGAGCCTCGCACTTCCACCTGACCTCCGTCACGGTTCGATGGAACTTTCAAGGGCGCAAGCAGATAATACGAGCTCAGTTACCAATTTGGACGACATCCACCGTTAGCATGTAGAATTAACAGCGTCAAAGCCTGTGCTAGGTTGTTGATGTCCAGTCACATGCATGTGCGTCTCGCAATGGTGAACTTATGCGGATGATCGCGAACAGTGTCAAAGAGCAAGGCCTGTGCTTCGAGCGCCACCAAGAGTGATATGCCCCGCTTTCGTCTTCATCCGATACATTGACCGAGCTCCGTATGATGAGAGGACCGCACTCTCCTACTGTGCTGAGCTTGGCTATGATGTCTATCTCAAGCCGTTATTGGAGCATGGTGCAGCCGTTGATGAGCCGGTGGGAAAATTGTCACAAACACCGCTCTCATACGCGGCTAAGAACGGACACCTCAGTACTATGAAACTACTACTCACATCTGCTGGACACGTGATTATCGACAGGCAGGACAAGAGCGGCAAGTCGGGCCTCGCGCTTGCTGCGGAAAACGGCCATGTCTCTGTAGTACAGGTACGTAACTCTCGGGTACGAACTGTATTGCGATGTTTAGAACACCGCAGTGCCTATCCAAGACAACACGCCCCAAAACTGTCTCGACCAGCTTTGCTGACTGTGTATCCTGACATTCAGGAACTGTTGCTCAATACTGCCAATATCGATATCAACGACGACCTTGGGTGGACGCCGCTCATGCGGGCTTCCTTCAACGGGCACAGAGCAGTCGTGCAGCAACTACTATCGAAGGGAGCCAAACACCACACAAAAAATAAGGAAGGGGATAGCGCGCACATGTTAGCGGCTCGCGAGGGACGTACAAGCGTAGTAGAAATCCTTCTCGACAACGGCGCGGACATCAACTCGAAAGGCAAGGAAGACTGGTCTGCATTGTCAAATGCCGCAGCTTTGGGACATCTTTCGACCGCCACGTTATTACTGGATAGAGGTGCTGATGTTGAATCGAAGGGACACTTAGACGATACCCCTCTCATGCAAGCTGTCAAGTACAGCCAACACGACATCGCTCGACTGTTGGCGGAGAGAGGTGCGAATCCGAATTATCAGAACTCGGAAATGTACACGCATAATGATTTTTTCTTTCCAAGGACGAACAAGGCGATAGGAAATAACCCTCTCAACAAGGCTATTGAACTTGGCGACAAGCGCATGGTGGAATTGATGATCGACAAGGGCGCCGACATTGAGCGGAAAGAGGATACTCATGGATTCACTCCACTGGTAGTAGCCTTCAGAGCAAACAAAGAAGACATAGCACGATTGCTCATTAGTCGCGGTGCAGATGTCGAGGCGAAAGACCAGCACGGGCGCACGGTCCTGCGTAACGCTGCTGTGTACGGCTGTACATCGGTGATACCGCTCTTGCTGGAGAGGAATGTCGACATCGATGCAGGCGAGCCGCTCTATGAGGCTATCCTGCGGAACAACACAAATATTGTGAGGATGCTGGTAAAGAAAGGCGCGAACCTTACCAATACCGACGACTTAGATCGGACACCACTGTTTGTTGCTGCGACTTTCGGGTACGTTGACTGCGTGCGGATCCTGGTAGAGAACGGGGCCCCACTTGATTTCCAGAATGATGCGAAAGAAACACCTCTCCATATTGCAGCGAAACATGGCAAAGTTGGCTGCGTGCAGGTCTTGGTAGAAAATGGGGCCCAGCTTGAGGCTCGGGATCACAAAGGGGAAACACCACTATATCGTGCGGCTAACTCGACAAGCGAGGTGACTAAAGAGGGGCGGAGGGCTTGTGTACTCTTCTTGAAAGAAAGAGGTGCTCTGGTAGAGACATTGGACGATCATGGTGGATCTGTGGCTGCGAAGGTGGAGTGGTTGTTGACCGCGAATTTGGGATCAGACGCGTAGTAGAATGCGGCGGCATAGAGAGGTATATGATTTTAGATGCGCCAAACCGAATTTCAACTTGGGGCTGCAGAATGCGCCTTAAAGCAAGGCAGCCCAGGATCCAATGTGAGGTGATGCGAGTCGAGATCCCTCGAGTAGCTCCATCCCACGAGTTTCAAACTCCTTTTGAGATCACTTTCTCAGTCTTCGAATATGACGTTACTGAAATAAATTTGGGTATTCGAGTCTAAAATCTACCACTCCAACCGATCGTCGCAAGTCAACCTCACATCCCATCGGTTGTCACCCCTCCAAACCTCACCCCCTCTATTCGCAGCTGCAACAATACTTCTCAAATCGCTGATCATCTCCCCAGGCCCGGATGCAAACACAGTCGTCCCCCCGACCACTGTGTTAGCAACGAACTCAGGAACAATAGCATCGAGCTTCGGTCGAGCTTGGTAATGTGTAAGACCCAGATCCGCTTTCGAAACACCGTGCACTGAGAGCGCTGATGAAAGACTTTGGGACGAAGAATCGGACGCAGCGACGGGTTTGATCTCGACTTCTGGCGCGCAGTCGTTTGCGATGGCTTTTTCCGATACCGCGGGTGCAGTGGGATATGCGTCTTCACCAGCGCGCGTTACGTAGATGCTGATGTTGGCGCGGAGGTTGGGACATTTGCGCTTCAAGATGGCGAGCTCGGGGGCTACCCAATCAAGATCGCTTCTTCGTCGGATAACCCATACGAGTGATATGCGGCGATCGACTGGCTGCGGTCGCGAAGCGAGATCGAGGAGGACTGGAAGAACATAGGTGATACCTGTACCGCCGGCGATGCAGATAATGTTCGAGTCGACGGAAAGATCGCGCATTGTGTGTTCACCGTAGGGGCCGGTCATGACGACGGAAAGTCTGGCGTCGGCCATCAAACCCTCGTAGGACTCTTCATGGTTGTGCATTTGAGCGCTTCGCTTCGCCGAGAGTGCAGCAATCTTCTTTGTTTCGCCCTTCTTGGCTCGGAAGATGTACGAGTGTCGTTGCGAGTCGGCTCCGTACACGGGTAAACTCAGGGGCGTGAAAGGATGGGACTGCCAGATACTGCTCTCGGGGAACATGAGGTAGAAGTGCTGACCTGCGTCCCAGGAATCATGTGGGTGATCGTAGTCCAAGCGCACAACATCACCGTTGGTGGCATCTTTGAAGAAGGTAATGTTCGCTGAAGCGGCGCGGAAACCCATGTGTCCCGACGGAAGAAAGTTGTAGTGTAGCAGTGCAGTTCTCACGAGCCGGATGCCGCGGTCGATGAACCACACGAGAAGGCCAGGGAGGAGAAAGACCTTGAGCTGGGCCCAGTGTCCCCAGCAGGCGCCAATGTAGATCATAGCAAGGATGTAGTGGGATTTGCGGAAGAACTCGTAACCGGTGAGTCGAATGGCCCATGGTGTGGAGAGGCCAACCAGTAGAATAAGTAGAATCATGGCGACACAGCCCCAGATCATGTACGTCTGTACAATCCACTCTTTGGCTACTGTAGGTTGTGGCTGATAGAGTCTGACTTCGATGATCACCCAGCCTATGGTATGGAGGAGCGACTGAACACACATGATGTACCCTAGCCATCGGTGCAAGAAGTTGAAGCTCTGATAGGGAAGACCGGTGACGAGGGATAGGATTGACTCTCGGCTTGACAACATGACGGACAGAGGCGTGAGCGCATACGCGAGGACGCCAATGCGATCGGACCAGGGACCAAGACTGCTTCGAATGTTGTATACGCCGGGCAGCTTCTTGACTGGGGTGACCCACTTCCCCCATACGATGCCGACGAAGGTGAATATCGTCAAATATCCGGTGAGAACGGCGAGCGTCAATACCTGGGTTCTCGTCACCCTTCCAAAGATGGGTCTCGCAGCATCTGGCAGTAGGTATCGTCGAGCATATGAAGGGACGGCTCTCCGCATTCTTTGCCACGCGCTACTTTTCGCATTCACTCCTTCTCCTTTCCGGGCTGGTAATGGGGCGCCCGAAGGTTGTGAAAAGTGTCGTGTAATGGCCCATAGGAGCAGAATCGCGCCAATGGTTGCCCATATGATTCCAGTGTAGTAAAGCCCCAAGTCGTGGGCGGCGTACACGATATCGAGGTACTTGCAACTTCCGGCATCGTTCAGACAAGGCGTCACTCGATCAGCGTAGCCCCAGTGCGGCACATTGGTAGTCTCGTTGCTCGACTCTGATATGTGTCGTCCTGTAAGGGCATGATGGGTCGCCATGGTCGTGATTGGGAGAGCGACAAATACGTCGCAGATTGTTGGCTGGCTGGCTGGCTTTCCAGCACTGCGGTAGGCACATCGGATATATAACCTGACGTCGAAATAGACCTGGACTCCGGGTACTCTCCAATTTCCGCCGTGGCGCCGCGCGCCAAGTGTCTAGACAGCGCGCAATTGTGCTTAGGGCGAGCGAATGCGGGACAGCGCGAGAGCGTTTGAGCACGTAACCCCACAACTTCGAGCGAATTCCCCACCGTCGCGTTTCGGGAAACAACTGACCGATCATAGCGACATGGTTGTCGGCAGGTGGTGAGCGGGTTTATGAATGTCGCATCATCCGCTGGCCTGGGTCGCATCGTTATTTCCCGGGTCCTACTCAGTATTTGTCGCTACTTCTGAAGGCTGCCATTCCACGGTTCGAACAAGTGTCAAGAGTTTTACGCCGGATCATTGCTAGAATATACGCGAGGCAAAGGCGTGCGACAATATACACAGAAACGCATCTTTCATCATGAATCACGGCGGCATGTCGATGGATATGGAGAGTGCCGAGTGCAAGATGGAGGTTCGTCACATCCGAAAGTTGGATTGATATGCCATCGCTAACACAGGTCGCAGATGCTGTGGAATTGGACAGTCGTCGACTCGTGCTTCCTCGCCTCCTCGTGGCACATCACCAACAACGCCATGTTCGCCGCAACCTGCGTCGGCGCCGCACTTCTCGTCGTGTGTCTCGAATTCCTGCGTCGCGTCGGCCATGAATACGACGCCTATCTCGTCCGCCAATTCGGCCGTCAAATGCGTCGCCAACAGGCCGCTCTCGCCAATGCTGCGCCGGCGAGCTGCTGTGACGGGCCCATGCCCACGGTCGGAACGAAATACGCAACCTTCAGAGCGAGCGCGCTGCAGCAGTTCGCGCGGGCGGTGATTCACGGTGTGACGCTGGCCGTCGCATACCTTGTCATGTTGTTGATCATGTACTACAACGGATACATCTTCATCAGTATCATTTTGGGCGCGATACTGGGCAAGTTCCTTTGCGATTGGATGGTCGTTCGGATGGAGTATGTCAACGTGGACGAGAAGGATGTGAGAGCAGGTGCGTTCGAGGCTGCGGGACCAACAGGGTGTTGCGCATGAGTAGCAAGAAATGTGAAACTATGGGCAGCAGCCAAAGGAATGTTCGATCGTGACACCGTGTCGCCATCTTCACAACCATGGGCTTTTGGCTGATTTGCAGAGTAACCATGCTTACCCTTTCGGCATTCCTCTACGTCCTCGTGTACATGCTCCTCGGGCACCTGGGCGTCGGCGCTGACGCTGGTCTTGCGTGGCGCAAGGTCTGCGACGTTGCAGGCGCCAGAGCGATATCTTCTCAGTGTCGCTTTCCATTCAGTAGATGCAATCTTGGAAGCGCAGCGCGTTATCTTGGTTAGCTGTGCAAAGGATGTGCATGTAGAAGGTTGCAGAAAGGCAAAGTAGGCGTCCAGTGCGGGGCTTCTGGGCCTCTGTAGATACTCGGCAGGGATAGCGGGTTTTAGCGACACCCTCGACTCGCCGCCCCCAGAGTAGACGGCGGCTACATGTTAGCGGCTATAGAAGCAAATCATGATAGTGAGCAAAGGGGGAAAGGAAGTCTCTTGGCCTGACAGATACTAGCATATAGATGCTTCGCGCTGTGCAACATATGCTATCCTTGACGCTAGCCTACAGAGCTACATTTAACAGACCAAAACGCCACGGTATCTTATCGACCCATTCTCCAACTTGGCAATAGCTGCAGCGGCTCCTTCCTCGGTCATAGGGAATTCTTCCACAACCGGCCTGACGTTGTGTTCAGAGGCGAATTCGAGCATAGCGTCGAATTCGCTAGGCTTGGAACTCAAAGCGCCATGAATACTGATCTCCTTGGTCATTATGAGAAGGTATGGCAGAGTCAGAGGCTCGCTTGTGAGCCCGAGTAGTATAATGTGACCGAACGGAGCCATCTGTTCGCAGAATCTAGAACGATGTCTTCGTCAGCTTGCCATTTGATGAGTGATTGACCAAAGAATTACTTACACTTCCCAGTCCGGAAGGCTCGTGGCCGTTGTGATCAAGTAATCCAATCTAAGATCTGGTTTCTTCGTCTTAACATCCTTAGACAACCAGAAGTCAGAAGCCCCAAAGTTCAGTGCTTCTGCTCTTTTGGCTTCACTGCTTGAGAAAACAGTAACTTGCGCACCCAACTCTTTCGCAAACTGGATCGCCAAGTGCCCGAGTCCGCCGATACCGAGGATGCCAACACGATGACCGGCCTTGATGCCGTATTTTACCATTGGTGTAAATACAGTCAGGCCAGCACAAAGAAAAGGTGCTGCTTGAGCGCTGGGGATATTGTCGGGGATCTTATGGAGATTTGTATCTGTCCATACGGCATGGCTGGAGAAGGAGCCTTGGTCGTGATCTGTCAAGCCATATTGGCGCGGTGCCACTTTGCAGTAGAAGTAGTCGCCCTTAACGCAGCGATCACATTCGCCGCAACCATCCTTAACGTAGCCGAAACCAACACGGTCACCACTACATCCTATTTCATTAGTTGAAGTTCCAACTACCAAGGGTACATAGCGTCGACGCACACTTGGAACTTTGTGACTGCATTGCCTATAGCTTCGACCACACCAACACCTTCGTGACCGAGAACCATATCGTCATGGATGTGATGCAAATCTGTCCCACAAACCTGTTCTTCGTGTTAGAGTTTGTGCAGCATAATTGCGTCTTGTCTTCTTAAAGTAAACGTACGCCACTATGAGTAACTCGAAGAGCGACTTCGTTAGATGCGAGACCTGTCCTTCCGGGTACTGTAGCTGCAACAGCGACGCCTTGCTTCGATCCCTTCAATGCAGTAATTCTCGATGGCAGAGACATCTCAGTGCACGAATACCTCACGTAACAGATTTGGAAGAGAGGGTGGATGCAGATAATGGTGATGAGGAGGGTTTGATAAGAATCTTATTTGTATGCGGAAGTGTCTCGAACAAACATATATATGAGCAGTGAAAGGGCTTGAGTATGTATAGATACGCATTACTCAAGACAACCGGCTGGTCCGGAATCAGCAAAGCAGTGACTTCGGTATATCTCGTAGCATCATTACAGATCATGATGTTTAGTGGTTCCGCTGCTGTGGGAATGTTGTTACGGGGCATTGATTAGTTAGTAGGTTACAATGTGCGTAGATTATATCATTGCAGTACTGCACCGGCCGCATCTGTGCGTAGACCTAAGCGATGTGCAGGGAGCGGCCGATACATAACTGCCAGGGAGCGGCCGATGCATGTACCAGGCGCCGCCAACGCTTACTTAGCGCGCCTCCGACAACATCAAACAAGCGCATTGCATTTGGCACGAACAATCAAAGAAGATAAGCATAATTACCAATTCTAATCAAAATATTCCTATGAGGGGCTAACACTTACTGCATGGAGCCAGCGAATCTTACTAGGCGCGTCTTTGCCAACCGTAGACGAAGCGTGTTGCACTCAACGCAAGTGATCAAAGACGAGATGGCAGTATTACCAATCCTTACCCAAACATTCCCAGCAAGGGCACTTGACAGATACATCTCTACGGGCAGTCTTTAAATTCGCACATATCACTATCCTTAGACTCCAACACCCTACATCATTTGAACAACTCCGCGCATACTCGTCCCTGCTTTCCATTTTGACCATGGACTTTTTTCGCGAGACCCAGCTGGGCCAGATTGCTAGATGGCTGTCGAACGAACGCATCCTCTTATACCCGGAAGAAAAATCCGATTTCCGAATTCCAGTTACCTACCTCAATTCAATTACTACAGTCGCCGCTACTGAGAAGCCGAAGCAAGGATTGTCCGAAGAGCAGAACACCAGTGGGGGAGCGGAAGGAGACATCTCATCTGAAAAGGCTGCCGAACCCGACGACACCCTTGATCAATCAACCGGCTCGGAATCTCTGTCACTCCGGGACTCTGCTGACCTTGCGCGTATTACTACGAGACAGGATATGCACAAGATTTGTACGCAGGAAGACCTAGAGGCGGCATATAGAGCTACTACACTTCAACAATCGCTCAAGCAACAGGATCCACAACCTATCCAAGCGACCAAAACTTCGGACGGTAGTATTCTCGTAACCTGGTACGCCACAGACGACCCTGAAAATCCTCAGAACTGGAGTTTGCTGGCAAAATCCAATGTTGTTTTCCAGATGTATCAGTACGTTGTGGTCGTCTACATGGGCTCTGCCATCTATTCCGCCAGTGGCCCTCAGTTCATGGAGATATTTGGTGTCACACAAAGCGTGGCATCTCTCGGGCTTGGGTTGTATGTGTTGGGATACGGCATCGGTCCTCTCTTCCTCTCGCCGCTCTCAGAGATCCCTGCCGTTGGTCGGAATCCTCCATACATGGTGTCGTTTCTTCTTTTCATCATCATATCGATACCGACAGCATTGGTTAATAATGTTCCTGGATTTATGGTCCTTCGATTCCTCCAAGGCATCTTCGGTTCACCGTGTATAGCCACTACCGGTGCATCCCTTGGCGACATCACGAATCTATTCCACCTCCCGTACCTGATGATGGGCTGGGCTATGGCTGGTTTCATTGGCCCCGCTCTCGGTCCCATCATTGCTGGCTTTTCAGTCGTTGTCAAAGGCTGGCACTGGTCTATGTGGGAACTGCTGTGGGCTTCAGGTCCATCCTTCCTCATTTTCCTAATCTTCCTTCCAGAGACATCAACACCAACTATCCTCTATCGTCGAGCCCAACGCCTGCGCAAGTTGACCGGTAACGCCAACCTCAAGTCCGAGTCAGAGATTTCGCAGTCAAGATTATCCGCTCGCCAGATGACTTACGACGCCCTCATCGTCCCTTGGAAGATCAACGCTCTGGATCCGGCTATCCTGTTTACCTCACTATATACAGGGCTGGTATACGCTGTGTTCTACTCTTTCTTTGAAGTGTTTCCGCTCGTTTTCGTCGACATCTACGGCATGAACCTCGGACAGATGGGTCTTGTATTTCTATCAGTCACTGTCGGAGTTGCCGTAGCCGGCGTCTGCCTGTTCTGCTTTCTACATTTCTACTTCAACCCGAGAATGCGCGTCGAAGGATTTGGGTCACCGGAACAAAGACTTTTACCAGCGGTGGTCGCTTCATTCATTATTCCAGTTGGACTCTTTATGTTCGGGTGGACGTCACGCAGATCCATTCATTGGATCGTCCCGGCGATTGGAGCCTCGCTGATATCTGCAGGTATGATCTCCATCATGAACAACATACTGTTGTATGTGGGCCTCGCATACCCAAAGTACTCTGCTTCGCTATTTGCCGGTAACGACATAGTTCGTTCGACAATTGCGTTTGCTGGAATCATGTGGTCAGGGCCACTATTCGGAAATCTTGGTGTTGGCAAAGGCTGCACTCTTCTTGCTGGCTTAACTATTGGGTGTGTTATAGGTATTGTAGTTCTATATGTCTACGGTGCTAAGCTTAGAGCTAGATCTAAGTTTGCAATCTAGTTGCGAAATTATATAGCGGATTGATAGTTCGTCAACGTATGAGGCACCAAGTCTACACGACCTGGTCGGCCTTGATAGACGCCACAAATTTCATGGGGATGTCCATCGCGAACGGAGTAACGGAAAACTTGTGTCCCCTAGCAAATGCATACAAAGTAGGCAGAGCACGCAGTCCAAGCGGTGGGAGAAGGATACAGCGAGACGGCGCTAGTTGTGGGGGTTGTAGAAGTTGTGGTTGAGTGGTAGTGAGTTCGTGTTGTCTATCTCGTCCCCAGGGTCGATGCAATATGACCGAGAGCTCCATGGTTTGCAGTCGGGATCAAGGGAAGAGTACCATCGGTGGAATTCCTCTCGCGTGATTCTAAACAATTGCCGCACTGCTTCATGATTGGTTTTCGCCTTATTGTACCCCTGGGCGCAGTCCTTGACAGTGTCTGAGTCCTATTCGAGTGCTGGTACGCTAGTGGACGCGGCCTAGCAAACGAGAGCTACAAAAAAAGCACGATAGAGATCTTCATGGCAGACGCTAGCTTACACGGTACGATGGAGGAGATAAATGAGAGGAGTGAAAATGACAATGGGTATACGTCTACGCTTTGCTAAAGCACAGATGCTATTCGCGTCCGACAGGACATGCAAAGTTTAAAACAGGGTTACCTACTTAAGTTCATACCTTATAGAGCCAATTACATGCTATTCTGTAGTAAATCAACGCTCTTAATTAGACAGCTAGCGGTGGAAATACAGCTAGCGCTGTATCGTTCGGCGTAAAAGGAAGCTACGCCACCAACATCTACCAGAACTGGCACGGTACGTACCTGCATCTAGGGTAAGAAGAAGGCCCCACATACGGCTACGTCACAACCTCCATGCACCACGCCGTATGAAAATATGGGCATCTTGAAAACGACGGGCAACCCCTGCAACTGTTGAGAGCAGAACTACTCAAAGGACCTTTCACCCGCCTTGATGCCATACAAGTAGGGCGCAACCGCTGACAACACTCGCCTTCTTGCTATATGAGAAATCGCAATCGCCGACAACGCCCCACCTCAGAACCCGAATTCGGAAGCATGGCCACATTCTACCCATTCCCTCGCCTCTCAGCTCCGCTTCGTGCTCGAATATGGGGAATGACCGTCAAGCCCCGCGCTGTTGACGTGCGAGTCGTGCAGAAGCGCATTCCCTTCCTACCCGACGTTCCATCCACCTACTCTGGATTGGTCTCCTACCTAGTTTCCGATACCCCTGGGCCAGCAACGTTACAGGCATGCCGAGAAGCCAGGAACCTCGGACTCTACCAGAAGTCCTTCTCCGAGGTGCTCGTCTCGAAAGGGGTTGAGCGGCGCTATGTCTGGGTCGACTTAGATATCGACATAATCTCCATTGGAACCACGCCTTTCGAAAATTACTTGCCAGTTGCGTCGACTATCCACCAGCTAAAGTTTGGGCGGGAGCATTCGTATGATAGCTTCTACCATTTCGAGGTTCGCGAGGTTGCAACTTTAGCAATGTCAAGGAGAACTATTTAGTGTATGCGGACGGCATGCATACATGGTTTGAAGCTTTGGAGGATCACTACTGGCCTTGTGGCGTGGAGAACGTCTTCATGATTGATCCGGACAATGATCAAAAAATGGGAGGCGTTGAAATGGAAGAGATGTTTGTTAAAGAGTACACGAAAATCTACAGACTAGAAGGGTGTGAATAGCCCTCAAGTGCCCCTCTTGAGGAACGGATGAGGCATTTGGTGAGAAGTTGTTTGACAATTAAGATGTCATCTTGCTAACACTTGAGCCCTAGATACTTACAGTAAATAGGTAAACCATACTGGAAGTTGTGCTCTAGAGCGTATATCGACAAATCGTTTCGTTGAGCATGCGGTTATAGTCGTTGTACTTATGGATGTCTCCCTTCATAGCGTGGTATGGTATGAAGTCCGATGGTGAGCGCCGACCGAGGCTGATGAAAATTGTTATAAGTGGCATGGCTGCTTGTTGGACATCAAACTTGCCTGTGGCGGGATTCAATACCGACCAACCAACGGGAATCGATGAAGGCGTACTGCCTAAATGGATCATGAGTTCGTCCCAAGCGCATCGCTCGCCCGATTGGAGTCCTCGCCAGCCCAAATAGCCATTATTCCCCCTTCTACAGTGAGGTGTGATGGAGCCTCGATTTCCGTGATCCCAGCACACGCATCTGAAGCCATCAAGACGTGAGTCATCGCCGGACTCGTTGTGTCCACGCCCAAGAGCACAGCCTAGCGTTACCTCGTTACAACAGTGAGTGGTATCCAGCCCTTGCTTATTTGTGTCACGGCATCAGCGTGTTACAACGCTAGATTATACTCGTTGTGTCTGTATCACGATAGGTCTGCTGTATACAATCCGCACTTCCTTCAGACACCTCAAAGCAGCAGATGAGAATCCCTCCTAGTAATGGTAGTCGACCTGCAATATGTTGGCGGAACAATAGATCTTCGGGTATTAACAGTGAAGTCCAAAGCGGCTACCCTCGTGTTGCTGGCTTGCTTTGAATTTTCAGCCCTGAATACTCATAGGTGCACTGCGTCATCGTGTGATATTAGCGTGAGTCCACATTATTAGAATGTCAAGCAACAATGCTGGTCACGAAGAGCTATGCAACAAACGTAAGCTCCAGCTCTGGCATGCTTTACTCGTTGGAAGAGCCTTGGAGTACGTTTTTATTGGCAAATCACGCGATGAACGGCGGGAAGAAATCTTTCAGACTCACACCAGGAAAGGAATTCATCGGAGATAGGCACTTTACGAGTCTCCACATCGCGCAGTGTGATTGTAACCACTCGCTTAAAGAGTACGTCAACCGCAGCCAATCTTCTATAGCTCTGCATGTTACGCAACTGACGTATTACCCCGCCTCTTATCGGTAGAGATAAAGGCACCACGGTTTCCACAACCATTCCCTCCACCTAAAATCAAGAGCAAAGCACGGTGATTGAAGAGTATACGCCGAGAAGTGGAACAAGCCAGCGCAATGGGGGCAACCGCGAGTCTACCTGTGTATGCTCTTGAAGATGTGCCGGGGAAAGGCAAAGGTCTCATCGCGGCCCGAGATATTCCCAAGGGCACACGGATCATTTCTGAGAAACCCTTTGTCACAGTACCTGGAAATGTCGCAAACATGGAGCAACAACGGATTTACCTCTACCAGCAAGTTGGGTCTCTGAGCGAGCAGCAGGAACGAGAGTTCCTTGCCATGGACAATGTCTATCCTTACACCAACTCAGGAGAGAGGTACCAGGGCATCTTTCGAACGAATGCTCTACCCTTTGGACCCACTTTAAGAGATGGAGGTGTGTTTCTAAAAGCATGCCGAATCAATCACGCCTGTGATAATAACGCAACGAACTTTTGGAACGAAAATCTTAACCAACTCACGATCCATGCTTTAAGAGATATTTCAAAAGGAGAGGAGATCACCATCTTTTATCTGAATGCTCGCCGAAATCGAAAAGCGCGGGTGGAAGAGCTCTGGCAGTCTTTCAAGTTTACGTGTTCATGTCGACTCTGCTCCTTACCGCCCCATCAAGGCAAAGAGAGCGACTCAAGGTTGGATCGAGTCTATGAACTAGACGTTGTAATCGAGCAAGCTGGTTTGGAGGGGCTCGTGTCGTCTCCACGGCGCATGCTCAACTATGTTGATGAACAAGTCCAGCTCTGGAACGAAGAAACCGCAAACGAAGTCGGCTTGGTCCGGGCATACCCCGATGCCGTTCAAATTTCCATCGCGAACGGGGACTTGGCGAGGGCACGCATCTTCGCGAACAGAGCGTTGGCACTGTATCGGATCGCCCTTGGTGACGACAGCCCCGACGTGGTTCAGTACGGCGAATTAGTTCGAAATCCCGCAACACACGACTACTACGGCATGTCGATGAAGTGGAAGACAATGCCAGACGATGTTCCGCAGGAGCTAGGACCAAGGGATTTTGAAGACTGGCTTTGGAAGAGGAGGATTGAAAATGCTCCGGGACATCTAGGCAAACTCAATGACCGCGAGGCGTTCCCCAGTTTTAATGAGCTCCCGAACGAGCACGACTTTGAGTCAGACTACTTTGAGGGCGGAACACTGGGTAGTCGCAGACCGCGGCGTCACTGGTGCTTTCTCGCAGAGATCATGGAGTTTACCTCGTTAGTTCGGCTGCAGATGGCGGTCAGGGATTTGAACGGCACAGTTCTTCCATTGCGCTTTCATACCGATCGCCGAGGTGGTGAACTGGCCCTGTCGCAGATTCAGAAGGGCTACACGGTGGCGATTCTGTACGCTGTACGTCATGATTTTATGTACAGCGAACCCGGTATCCGCCATGAAAATCCCCGGATGATGAAGGTACCTCTTCCTGCCCAAGTACACTTGCTACCAGTTACGAAGATTTCAAACTGAACGTCATGCCGGCAGATCTTCCCAATATCATTGCAGGGGCTGAGGGAACTGAATGACATCGTCGAAAAGTTCTCCAGGGACCTTGATGGTGTTAGGATATGCCGTGGGTGCGGTGAGAGGGGAAAACATCTCAAGCGGTGCGGCAAGTGCTCTTCTTTTTGGTATTGCAACAGGGTACGGTCTTCGTTCAGTTAATTCAATGTTCTGTGTGCTTGATTGCTAAAGTTATGTATACAGGCTTGCCAAAAAGCTGATTGGAAGGGGAACGGCCATAGCGTCGAGTGTAAAGTGCTAAGAGACTCAGACTTCGGAGCAATGCTGCATCTTAGATGGGACGTATTTGATGGCCATGTTCAATTCCCACTCCACCCGATTAAGAACTCACAACAATCCAGCTAGTTCCTCGCACAAAAATAGCTAAATCAGTAGTAGTTGCAAATCAAAGTCACTCCTCCAAGGGAATTTCAGTCAAGAATGATCCACAACGCGACAAAGAATATGACATAAGCGAAAAATGGATGAGGGTGTATCGCAATATGTCATTCGTGCTACTACGTTTTGTCCTTTTCCTTTACTGACCATATCAGCGCAGTGGACGAAACAATTGACCAGAAGAGTCAAATCTAAGCGTTTTCGACCGTTATTAATCGAGCTTCGAACAGAATGGTGGTATGAAAGATGAAAAATCTATGATCCCCCAGTTTAATATGTTCTCCAGATAAGCATATGATTATGACTGGTCACATGGCCCAATTTATCGAGAATATCGAGTTGAGAAGACGGACTTTCGAGACGCTGTTGAAGCCGGTCGCAATATACGGTTAAGGATGAAAGTGGGGTGCTGATTACTCATATAATATCACGTCAGTCATCATAATACCAACAAATACGTACGGCACAGTGCGCTAGAATGTGGCATTGCTAGGTCGCAGTGGTACTTTAGGTTAGCGCAGCGAGCTCGGCCTTGAATGAGCAACCCCGCCGTGGGCTCCACCTCGAACGCGATGTGGTAGTGGCGACTTGTCTGTTTCAATGACATTCTGCTGAAATATGTCTTCTGCTAGCAGAATTTCTCAGCTCTCGGCGCTCATCGGGGAGCACACGGCAACCATTAATAACTTCTTTGTCGAAAACAAGCTCACAACGCCCTCCTTTGAAGCAGATGCTCTCTGGTCGTTACCAATACCTGACGATGCCGAAGATATCAAAGCTGCGCGACTCACCGTCATCGAAGCTTGCGCAGAGCTTGAAGCTCTTATGACCGGCCCCAAGGAGTTTCTACATGTCAACGTAAAGCAATTTCCTCGCCATTGTAATGCTGAAAACTCACCTAAATCAGTACACTGCCTACGTCAGCATCCGCATCATCTTGCGCTTCAATTTGGACAGATCTTTCGCTGTAGGCGAATCAACTACCTTCAGTGCCATGTCGCAATTCTCGGGACTCAGCTTAATGAACATCAAACGCGTGATAAGACATGCAATTCTTAATCATCGTTTCTTTCAAGAAAAGAAGCCAGGAATCATCACTCATTCAGCTCCTACAGCCGTCCTAGTAAGCGATGATCTGGCGAGAAATGCAATGATTGTTCAGCTTGAAGAGTTTTGCCCGGCTGGTGTCAAGGTGAATAAATTAATGCGATATTCTACTGCGTACATGCTAACAGAATAGGCGGCCGATGCTTTGGAGAAGTGGCCAAATTCAGAAGAGAATAACGAGACGGTATGTATGAAAACATCAGAGGATAGCTTCTACGCTGACTTGAGTAGGGCTTTTCACTCGCCAACAATTCTGACAAGAGCATGTTCGACATTTTTGCTGGAGACCCTGCCCGCGGGGGGAGATTCGGCATGCTATTCTCTCGAGCAGATGAACCTTTCACAATGCTCTTCGATAACTACCCCTGGAGCGATGTCCAGACGTTCATTGATGTTGGTGGATCACACGGTAGCATCGCGATTGGTTTGGCAAGTCAATATCCTCAAATCAAATGCGTAGTTCAAGATTTTCCGGACACGGTAGCTGAAGGATTCTCACGGCTTCCTGCGGACCTGAAGGACAGGGTCACATTCATGGCACAGTAGGACTAGCAGCCGGCGGCGAGACGCATGCTAACGATGGGCGCAGCGACTTCTTTACCCCGCAGCCTATCACGGCAGATATCTACTACTTCCGTTCCATTTTCCATAATTGGGCGGACAAGTACTGCATCACGATTCTCCAACAGCTCACCCCTGCTCTTAAAAAGGGTGCCCGAATAATCATCCATGAGCGCAGTCTTCCAACCCGCGACACTTTAAACACGATAGATGCAAAGCGAACCATGTAAGACCTTCTACTTTCGTATAACTATCTTGACTAACCATGCCATAGCAATATGGACATAGGTATGTTGCAGCTCCTGAACGCTCAGCAGCGCGAACAAGATGAATGGCCGGAATTGTTTTGTCGCGCGGACCCACGGTATCGTTATCTGGGGGCCAAAAAGCCTGCAGGTGCTATTCGGTGGATCATCGAAGCTGAATGGGAGGGTTAATTTGCTCAAGTTGACTTCAAGGGCATAGCAATCGCTACCTCAATAGAATTGCAGGATTCTGCCGCTGTGGGGCGCGGCTACCAGTGTGTCGGAAATGTTGACTAGAGAATGAGCCAATCTCTGTTTTAGTTCTCTGTACATGCGCCTTACTCTGTGCCTTCGGACACCGAGTGAATATGAATCGTGCAGATCCAAGAGACCCCTTGAAAGGTAACATCGCTTGTGTAACATAATTGCCTTCAGCCCGCAGTACTTCTAACAGATCGATCACTAATTGCGCAGCAGCGGATGCGACAATGAACATTCGTTCCACGTAAAAGGCGGCTGAGAGGCTGAGAGCAGCCAAGCACTATGGTTCTAGTCCTCTATAGTACTAAAGAAAGAAGTAGACTAAGTAGGTCATATTTATAGCTTCGACCTATATCTATACTAGATTATGAATGGGCAGCGTAGAGGTCGAATTCGTAGTCATAGGTAGAGTGCCAGGGTGTGAATCTTCTCACCTCGCCAGGCATGTAGCTGTCAGCACCTGCCCATGCCACACATGATTTCATCGACGGTGAAAAGGGCGCCGAACTCGCGACAGACATCTTCCATAGCTTTCAAATAACCCAGGTAAACTTGGCATGCAACCTAACGCCTGCAAGTGGTCAGTACCAAAATTTCCCCTGCAAGGTCCAGGTAAAGGCGAAACTCACAGCTCCAACGACAGGCTCAATTATGAAAGCCCCGACATTCTCGGGGCCTAGATCCTGAAATTTCCTTCGCAGTTCTTGTTTAAGGCGTAGTACGTACATACCGTTCGTCTCCTCTTCTCGCATGTCTCGATATGGGTTGCAGGGAGACACATGAAACGCCTTAGTAAGTACCTCGTTAAAAGGCTGGCGTCGTGTTCTGTATCCTCCGATGGAGAAAGCAGCTAAAGTCGTTCCGTGATATGATTGCTCTCTCGCGATGACGAGTATACGGTCTGGCTTTCTAATTATCTGAAAGTATTGAAGGACTAATTTTTGAGCTGCTTCGACTGCTTCTGAACCTAGTTTCTGTAAGAACGAAATTTCAAGTGGATGTCAAAAACTCACCAGAGCCGTAAAAAACGACGTCCTTCATCAGTCCTTCCGTAGTCATGAGAAACTCATGGGCGTACTCTCTTGCGATCCCAGTTGCCAACGACCAGCCACACACATAGGATACCTTTTCCTCTTGAGCCCGTGCAGCTGCTTTGATCCTGTCGTTTGGTCCAGGCCCCATAAAGCTGACCGCAGCACCACAGGAGGCGTCGTAGATCTCCCTTCCATCTTCGAGAACGTACGAGTGGCCCACTGCTCTAGCCACCTCAAGGGGATCTTTTTGGAAACTGCGGGGCAGCAGCCCACCGACTCGACTTTGAATGCGCTTCAGGAGCGCACCGGCTCTTCCCATCCGGGATTGAGGCATGGAAAGCGATCGATTACAGCGCGGAGGACGTGGACGACGCGAACGACGCGGACGACGCGGATGACGGTAGGGAAGCGACCGACTCAGAGGGAGTGGCCGGAGGGCGTGGTTAAGTCGAGGGTTAAGTGAAGGCTAGAAGTGATGATGGAAGAAACGCAGCCAAGTGAGTAAAGGGGAGCGATCGAAATCGGTACCTTGCAAGGACGAAACCATACAGCAAATAGAAAGGGCGTGTTGTCGTTGGTGAATTCCGGAGCAAGTACCTAAGTGGCGAGGACGGGCATCTCATCCTAAGGCTGTTCGTTCTCCAGGGCCGATCTCCCTGAGGCCATTGCGGAAAGATATCTGTGGGCTTCGTTCCGAGTTATCAATCACCCGCATATGCACGCGCACTATTGGCTACGGTAATCAGCAACGAGAGGAGCGATTGAGGCGCATCAATTTGGCACTAGTGTGCACCGCCTCACGGCCCAGTTCCAAATTCATGGCGGGCTAAGTGGTGCGGGGGATGCCTTTTCGGTTGTCTTCCATGTTTAATCAGTATACATAGACACTGCCAATCCGACCACATATGCACCGAAAATTATCAAAGTTCGTGTTCAGCCCTGCCCGTTTGATTTCCACGTTCTGAGCTAACTTTACTTCCTTGATGGCCGATAGGTACGGAGGCGGATCGTGATTGTACGGATCGTGATCGTACGGAGGCGTATCGTCGGGATAGTAAGGCGTAGGAGCATCAGCGTCGTCCTTCTTCTCGGACTTAATCGGAACGTCTATGGTTTTGGTACTCCACCTTCTACGTGTGTTAGATCCTGTGATAAGAGGAAGACGCATCTTCAAACCATACCCGATTGGTCGATCTTGAATTCGCTCCCAGCCCAGGCACGATAAGATCAGACTCATTGGAGGCATTTTATCTTGGCGAGGTCTGCGGATAACCAAGACGTAATCGATGAAGGACGAAGTGAAGCGAAGCGGATCAATGAGAAGAGTACGGGGCTGAAAATCGGCAAGGTAGTGCATGATCTATATAGTCGCACAAGCCCCATTCCCGCAGACCTGGGCGGTTCAGGGGCGAGTCGACGTGCGCAAGGACACTCATGCGATGGCTTGACATCTAGCTGGTCACTACAAGCGGGGGCATAGTATCACTATTAGCGGGTGGGGAGTAGGCGCCTTGTGCGATGACTTCAAATCCGGCTGGTCGCCACTCACGGAAACTTTCCCCATTGTTCGGAAAGGTCCATTTGTCCAAACATGTGCTGTTTGCGTTTGCATTCATCTCGAAAAGCGCCCGTACGACCTCGCTCCAGTCATTTCGGACAGCAAAAGGCAGCGCTGATCCTACAGAGTGCTCGCCGGAACGGACCATCTGCGGAGTCATAAAGCAAAGACCATAAAGTGCCATAGTTCGGTCTCGCTCAAGAAGTGCGCTCGTCAAATCGGTCGATCGAGACTCGGAAGTGATGTCCTCGCTCGGCATTGCTTCGAACCTTCTAGCAATATCATGGTATCGATCCAATACTAATCGAGATTTCGCGTCGCATTGCCCATACGTATTGACCATCTTGTTGATACCGTTAATGCCAAAGTCCCTTCGAGATGGTGCACTCGGATCATCCTTTTTCCAAACACTTTGAGCAAGCGACCATCGATAAAGCTCAGCCGTCGCAAGGAGTGCTTCCGCAAAACACTGATTCGGTTTTTGCGTCTTGGACTTATCTTGGGGTGAAGCGAAGCGTTTGCATGCCCACAGCAATACAGTCTCTGCACGGTACCACTCCGATCCTTTGCGGTAGCTATCAGCTGAATTACACAATGCCAACAGCAGTCTTTCTGGATCCAAAGGCGTTAGATTTTGTCGTAGTGCGGGCACCACACACAACATGGCATCAGAAGATGCCCCTAGGCCTGCATCTTGGAAGGCGTTCACGAACGCGTTGACCGATTTATTTTCCAGTCGGATTTGCCCCGAGTCTTCTCTAAGCTCCGTATTACTGAGCGGAAGAGAACCAGCCAGTGACAGCATAAGCGCGGTGAAAAGCTCTTGTGCGCAGAGGTCCAGCAAAGAGGTATCCGTTAATGCCAAGTCGCTGAATTGAATCCTCAGTTTCGTTCCTGACGTTTTGCTACTCTTTCCGCTGTTTGCCGAAGAGCAACCGGGTCTGCTACTAGGTTTATGGTGTACATGACCAAACCCGCAGAACCGCTGCATGTCTTTGTGAAATTGAATCCCTTCCCGGAGCTCCAAAGCAGTGAATTCCGGTACCGAAGCTTGTTCGGATGACCTGAAAAGTGTGGCTAGACCACAGCTGCTTTGATCATTACAGACCAAGATAGCCTCGCGAAAGCCCATCGCGCTGCGGCCCAACCACAGGTCCATCTCGCTCTGTATGTTGACCTCAGCATCCCAGTCTTCATTGGCAATGCCAGCGGAGATGATTCTGGCCGGCTGAACTTTGTCTGCCATCGAACGAAACGCGTTGTCATTATCGTCTTCCAAAAGTCGCTCGTCCGATATCATAGCCCACATCCAGAGGCCTAGGGCTGCTTCGAGCTGTGCAGAGTCCAAGCGCCAACCTGCGGTGGAGAATGCAGGCGGCGGTTTAAGAGAAATTTCTATAGCCTGTGCTTTGTGAAGTGCCTCCTGACTGCCTTTGGCGAGCGACGAGGCTCCTATACTGAGCACAATATCTTTTTCTCGTCGATCCTTGTTGAGATTCGCGGCGGCAGTGCAGATGGCAGTGGCGACCTCTCTTGCTTTCACGCGGACGTAAACGTACTCGTCTTCCCAGATTTGGTATTCTGAATCGTGGAGTTTTCGGAAGGAGATGTTGCCTGTTAGGTGGGCTAGCCTGACTCGCACTTGGAATAAGCGGTTGCCCGGGGGTGGAGTCTGAGTGTTGAGCTCGTCGACTTCGTAAGCGTTCTCATGGTGGCCGGTAACGTGCCAAAAGAAGTCTTCCTGTGGCTTTCGCGAAACAATGTTTGACGCGAGCCAATCGAGCTCATGTCCCGTAACCAGGTCAGGCATCGCCCCCAACCTGTTGTCATTCCTCCCAAGACGTTTGATGCGAAGAAGCCCACGCAGCAGGCTCATTATGATGGTGATGCCCAATTGCGTCAGAGAGACCCAGCCTTTCATACCACGTATACCGATGAATTGTATCACGAACCCGGCCAAGGTGACCAGAATAGCGAAGACTGTGTAGAGCTCAAAGATTTCCGGGAAACGTTTGCTTGAAGAAGTCCATATGCGTAGCGGATCTTTCTCCGTGTCTTCGAAGTAAGCGAATGGGTCGAAGCTCTGGTCACCGATGACCTGCGGCCCAGGTTGAAGCCATAGAAGTCGTGAACGATGGGCCGACTGCTGGTCTACTCGCTTGAAACGGATCTCGTCTGTAGTTTGTCCAATGAGTGCTGCGCAGCTCCACATGCCAAAACACAACATCACTGTTCCTGTGATGTACATGCTCGGTGCATAATTTTTTGCAGAACCTTCAGCTTCGTTGAGATTCCAATCCAATATCCAAACACCGACGCCGGCCAAGACCACGACACCAATCTGAAGGACTAAGCCAACAACTGCAATGACCCAAAAGACCCACGAAGGCTGCTTTCGTACTCCGACATTGAGCGAAAGGTTCGGGTTGGGTGCGAACGCGGTGCCTTTGGTGATCTTGCCGTGAGGCTGTGCGGAGGCAGTACCTCTGACCCTCTTCCAGTCCGGAGTTTCTGAAGCAATACGGTCCTCGAAGTAATTCCTCGACAAGTACAAGCCCACCTCTTCATTTGGGTGACCACTCTTCTTAGAGCTTGCCTCACTATCGCAATCAACGTAGACTAGTTCTAGAATGCTCGGGCGACCGAGAACGCGCTGGACGCCGCCCTTTGTGAACAGCTCACATACGTCGCGGCTCGTCGACGTACACAGCTCTGCCTCAATTGCGCCTTCACCTTCCTGTGACCTTCCGATGAAAGCCCTGAAGGATGTATGCCCACAGAGTCGTATTGTGGATACAATTGCAGTAATGATTCCGATCGGCGCCATCGCGAAGATGAAGTAATCCAGGAACGAAGTGCTCTCGCTGAGATACTGAATCGTCATGTTTTCACCGAAAAGGGCCAATAGCGGCCCAATGTCGGAGGTTAGATCATTGGTGAAGTCGCTGACATTATCGTCGTTGATGGTTGTCATTGCTGAATGCTCTACCCTTCGTTACGGTACAGTCACCGACGGTTCCTAAGTGGGGGCCTAATGTGTGGGTTTGTGTGCGCGCGCGGTCGTCGCTGGTATAGGAGCTTGAAGCTGTCCGACGTCGAACACGATTAATATCACCGGCGATCAAGGGCATTGGAAAACCCGAAAGCATCGTTGCAACAGGTTGGTATTTGTAGCTTGCGTCGTATGTGCGGTCGGGGCCCGAAACGGGGCAAAGAAACAATTGAGGCACGTGCGGAAGCCACTATGCAGGCAGCCGGGGCGCCTGACGCTGCCAGCCATTGAGCCCATGGTGTGCACTTGATCGGCTTCTCGAGGAAACAGTATAGTGAGGGGAACAATTCGTCCGCAGGTGTGAGGAAAGACGTCTGATGTGCGAACCTGTAGAGTCAAGCTCTAGCTGACGGAAGTTGCGGTAGGTTGAGGAAAGCAATCTCTAGAATCATAGCATTAGTTCGTCAAAGTGTTCAGTCAGATCTGTGGGCGGAGTGTACGTGCGTGTCTTGAACTAACCTTGAAAAAGCAGTACCAAACACATGACAGAGTAGCTTTGATTGGCCGTCTCAAGCATCCTCAGACGCTAGCGTCGCGGCCCTCGTTTCATCCTTTCATTCCGCCATCCTCCCAACCTACTCAGTACGGCCATACGCTACGCTCAAATTGGCCCCCCCTGTTAGCAGCATGGATGAACCAGCCTCGACGGAGTCGAAAACGAGATACCCGCCAGCAACAAAAACATCCTGGCGTAAACTATCGCCCAAAGATATTCCCAGCTTGATGCAAATCGCCGACGTGATCCACCCCGGTCTGCCAGAACGGAGCGAAGTCTACGCCGAGCGCGTTGAGCTTTTCCCTGCCGGCTGCCTTGCGCTCGTGGAAAGCAAAAGCGACGGAGGGGAAGACTACAAGCTTTGCGGCTACATGATTTCCCATCCGATTCGTCGTGACCACCCGCCCGCCTTGGACAGTCTCATCGGAGTGATACTTTCTGATGCGGATCAGTATTACATTCATGACGTCGCTATTCTGCCTGAGTACCGGGGTCGCGGTTTGGCGCAAGAAGGCATTGCGAAGCTTTTGGAGGTGGCGAAGCAGTTCCCGACTACAGGCCTTGTTTCTGTTTATGGGACTGCGGACTTTTGGGGGCGCTTTGGGTTTGTGGGTAAGGCTAAGGCTGAGGATGGTGGGATGGGGAGGAAGTTGGCGGATTATGGAGATGATGCTGTGTTTCTTGAGCGCGGCAATGAGGAGCATCTGGATGACTGAGGCTGTTTAATATGATTGGCAAATTGTTTCAATTCTCGATTCTAGGTTGGGTTACGGAATACGTTTGTGAGACCCCCACTATCTTGCTTCTACGACGCATTTGGCAACCTTTCACAACGGATGCTAACCTTCACGGCCTGCTACACAGCACTCCCCAACACTTCCCCTGCCACCGCACCACCCTTCTCCAACTCTCGCGTGATCCTCCCATCCACCCCCCTCCCCCCCGTAGGATCTTCCCGCGCCGCAACAGCATCGTCGACATCTGCACGTTACATCAGCAAACCACGGCTCTTCGTGCACGCAACCAGGCGTCACAATCACCATTGATGGAAGGCCTACCCGCAAACCCTTCGTCTGTCTCAGCAGCCTCCCTCCCAACCCACCTACTCATCTTATCGCGCACAAACTCGGCGAAATCCCATTCCTCGCTTTCCAATTCGCCGGCGCCAGCTATCCAGATGTAGGACTCGGCATCTACCTCCTCGCCTTCGATGTTTGCGCGTTCGACCTGTGACACGTTCCCGATGCCGCCACCACTCTCCTCTTCCTGCTCTAACACTCGTACGCAAACTTTCTGCCGTGCATACTCACTGCCCTCGAATATATCAAGCCGCCATAAATCACCGTCTGTAAGACCTTCAACGAGAGTACCGCGGACGGATGAGGTGGCCGAGGGCGTGGGTAGGATGGCGGGGTAGTCTGCGTTTCGGACGCGGTGTCGTTGGTGCGAGTGTAGGATCGCGGGGCGGATCCTTAGGAGAGAGGCGTGGGCGGGTGTTGGAGGCGTGGATTGGCCCCAAATCACGCGGTGGAGGACGGGTGGGGCCATGAGGGTGCCGTAGAAGAAGGCTGTGTGAGACATGCTGCCGAGGTGGACTGTGGTCTAAGTACGAAAGGGTCGAAGGCGTGGAAGAAGCCGATTGAGGAACAAGAGTGAGTTGCTGTGGATCGCAGAGGAGTGACGTGGTGGGTCGCCATGGTTCCGAATCCATTCCGATAAGCTCGGTCCCTCGTCAGATTGATCGAGGCCCATGACGGCCGCTAATGCACGAGATGAGATGGGATCGGCACGCACAGGCGCGCCGCGGCTCCTTTTCTGAAGAGCCGCATGCCTCGCACAACACATCTTCCACCTCCCTCCGCGAATCCAAGCGACATTGCGCAATAGCAGGAAAGGCACAAGCTGGCAACGACCAGGTCCCGTTGGTTTCCACGTCCGCTGTGCGCATCCTCTATCGCGTAAGGGTCTCAAGAACACGCGCAGGTCCGGCACCGCGCGGGACGAGATGGGCTTCATAAATGATCTCGTTACCTCCATCGCGCCGATCTTGTACGTTCACCTTACCTCAACACGTTGTAAATACTCAACCGCAGCATTCTAACCCAGACCCAGCATCGCCACCAGCCCCGTCACCAGCTATGCCGACCAGATCCACAGCATCCACCGCACGCGCAGCTCCGCCGGCTTCTCTCTCGACATCCCCCTCATCATGCTCGTTGCCAGCATCCTCAAAGTATTCTACTGGTTCGGCGCCCGCTTCAGCACCTCGCTTCTCGTCCAAGCACTCCTCATGATTCTCGTTCATGTGGTCCTGCTCCACGTCGCCCTCGCGAATCGCCCTGCTACATCGCATATTCCCTTCCAACCTGCACAAGCGAAACGGCCGTTTGACTTTTGGCGGTGGAGGCCGGCGAGGCCGTACTGGAGTTTTATAGGCTACTTTACGGCTGTGTTATTGGGGTTGCAGTTGTTGACTGGCATGACGAGCGCGTTTGTGCCTTATACAAATATGCTGGGTTATGTTGCGCTTACGGTTGAAGCAACGCTGCCGCTTCCGCAGCTCCTGGCGAACTGGCAGCGACGCGGATGCAAGGGGTTCAGGCCGAGCGTTATTGCGAATTGGATCGTCGGTGATACCTTCAAGATGTGGTTCTTCTTCGCGTCTTCCGCGGGAGAGGTACCCTGGGCCTTTAAAATCTGCGGCATCTTCCAAGCTGTTTGTGATCTTGGGCTAGGGTTGCAGTGGTTCGTTTGGCGCGACGGGGCCGAGGAAATTGGTGGATTCGGCGGTGTGGAGAGGGGCGCCTTCTTGGGGAGGGAGAAGGTGATTAAGAGTCCGCCACCTGAGAGGAGTGAATTCGAAATGGATGGTATGCCGGGAAGGACTGGGGCGCCAGCTTTTGCCGAGAAGGAGTTTGAGACGGAGACGGGGTGGGAGAGGCAGAGGGTGGGCATGTAAAGTGATGACTCTTAACGATTCAATGGTACGATTTTCGACTCCGCCAAAATCTGCCATGTTGATTCGCCCAGGCAACGCGCGTAATGAAAGACGACGTCCCAAAAATTCGCACCTTTCTGTCTTGTTCAACAGATGACAACCTCAACTCCAATAGCGTCCAAAGCCTACTCCACCGCGCTAAAGTACACCAACGTTCACCTCATACGAAGCAAACCTCGCGGGCACCCAATCTACCGATCTCACGATGGCACCCGAAATCACAATCTCGACGTCAGAATATGTCAAATCCCGCAACCACAACCATACCCCGAACTCCCCACAAATTCACAGCCTCACCACCATAAACGCCGGCTTCCGCTTCGCCCTCTCCTGGCTCTACCCCTATGGTCGGAGCCCCACCTTGCCGCCGAGCTGCACTTTACTCAAGATATAGCGTAGCAGAATAAGCTCGTGAGGAATGCACTTGTTGCGGAGATGAGGTAACATGCGATAAGTGCGCAGTGGAAGGCTTTGAAGCGGGTTGTGAGGCGTGCTAAGAGGCAGATGTAGGTTGAGGAGAATGATAGTGGTGAGGTGGCAGAGGAAGATAGGCATGGGAGATGATGTGGAGGCTTAAAGGGTATATGGTTCTAAAGTCTCACGAAGTGGTTTATTTAGACGCTTGAAGGATGACTTGAAAGTAGGGGCATCCTATGACACAATGCTCACATAAACTATGCTACACATCCAAGAGAAAGAACCACCTATGCAGATATTCATCGCAAGCGTTTGCACATGGCAACGCCTATCTATGCACTCATGAAATAGTCACTGAGCTGACTAACCATATCTGAGAAACAGAAGCAAATCTCCATACGTCAAGGCTTCCGCTGTGAGTAACGCCGCCGCCATGCAATAAGAAAAACTCATCGCTACGTTCAACTTGCAGATGCCGCAAAGCGAATGGGCACGAAAAAGGAAGTTGGTCAGAACTAAGTCTTAAAATTCGACCTTTTGCTGTCGAGACGGTCAAACGGCGAGAATGGTCACAACGCCAAAGGCTGGCTTAGCGTACCGCCAGGGGAGTTCCTTCTGTGTGGCGGTGTTTCGGGAACGGTGTCATCACCGAGCGTTGTGAAATCCTCTTGCGCCGCTCGCTTCCGTAAACCCGGCGAGACGACCTCAATCTCGTCTTCATCAGCCGTGAACTGGGACGCTTCCACTGTTTCGTTTATAGTGATATCGTAGTTTTCGCCCGTCGCGAATTCCTGCGCATGGCGTAATCTCGAGTCCAACGCATCCCCAACGAAACCTGCGCCGTTGGTAGGACTCTTAACACGCTGTCGGGTAGTCGGAGAAGAAATGCCGCGCTTGACACTAGCACCGTGTTGACGATGCCGCTGGGAGCGAGGCGAAGACCACGCTATCGCAGCCTTAGGAGTGAGCACCACCTTCTGCTTCTTTGGCTTTGGTGAGGTCACGATGATGATCTCCTGAGATTCATCTACGGAGATAGGATTCTGAGAGCTGCCACGAGAGACCGGGGCTGGACTGCCGATCGGAGACTTCTGGGCGGCGTTGCCAGAGGACACAGCGTATGATATGCGGTTCTTAAATTTCGTTGATGAAGGTCCGACGGTTCCGTTTGGTGACGTGGCTTGCTTCGACATCATCTTAGCAGTGTCTGTTTTTGGCGATGGTGTTGTTTTTGACCTCTTTGGATTGCGAACCTCGGTCGTGTGATTATCCTCATTCGCTTGCTCATTGGTCCGCTCGAGACGCTGTTTTGGCGACGGAATCACCACAAGCGGACTCGTCCTTCTGAGTGGTACTTCAAGTACAGGTTTCTCATCTTGGCGTTGTAGCCAATCTTGCTGTTCATCGCCTTCACCCTTTAATGTGTGCATTGGTGGCGGAGTAGGTGAGTCGTCCACTTTCCCGATGAATGTTTCGGGGCTAGGCGACCGAGATGCAATGCTGTCCTCCACACATAGTGTGGGATCGAACGGCGAGCCTAGCCTTGGTGTCGGAGCTTCCGTCAACGTCCTAGCGCATTGGGACTGGCCCTCGGTCTCTGCAAGTTCGGTGTCCGCAGAAGCCTTAGTCAGTTCTGGAGTTGGATTTGTGAGGAGTTCTCTCTTCTCCGGCACAGGCTTCGTCTCGGCAGTGGTGTCCTTGGTCGAGCGCTCAGCCACTTTGGACGTCGAAGCTGATTTCTTGGCTTTCCTCTCGGCCTTGCGCTTCTCCTCCTGATTCTTGTATAGACCTTGCAAGACATCCCTCATCAGGTCACGCATCTGCGGCATCGCCATCTGAGGCCAATCCGTCTCCGTTCGCATTTCGCCGCTCAGCAATCGATTCTTGAAACCGTCCGGATCCTCGAAGAATTTTTGCATGTATCCGAGGAGATAGACACCGCAATCACTGAAGTTCTCCTGCATGGGAATTTGGCTAGCTTTCGCGTAGAAAGCGTTTTGGGGAATCTCAGCTTCAATACCACGCTTTTCTCGACCTTCTTCGAGCAAGTAGTTCTTGAGAGCGCGAACGGCCTGACTCCTTGCCCCGCTACCAAGAGAGTCCAAGATGATGATTGTGGGTTCATCTGGGTCCCACTTCTTTGCCGGGGGCCCTGATTTGCGCTTAGACTTCTTTGAGTTCGGGGAAGACCTGGCGTTTGTGCCTGTGGGCTTAACGTCCCTGAGAGTCAGCTGTTCCATACCAGTCGAGACGGCGGCCGGCGAGTCATGTTGAACATTGTCCTCGCTTGCTGCTTTACGATTCACCTCGAGTCCAGCGGAGTGCGCATCGACGAGGTCCAACTTCGACTCCTCCAGGCCGAACAGCATTTCGTCACTTTCGTCATCTAATCGAATGGGCTGCGTTTCGGACAGGAGCGATAGTGGTGACCTTGATTTCTCGATCTCTGCAGGCTTTGCTTGGTCGGACTTTTGCCCACTCCCTAGCGCACCACCAGTGTGTGGCTCGGGTGTGGATTGATCCTTCAGATCCTTCATCGCTAGCTTCCGAGAGATGTTCGAGACATTACATATGATAGCAAGGTACCAATGGACGCTGAGTAGGTGAGCAACTATCTTAACGAGTCCTTACGCAGACTTACTCTTGGTTGATCGGCACTACGATATAGTCGTAGCGGAAGAGATCCTCTTTTGACGTCCACCGTGCGACAGCGGAGTAGTTGATTGAGCTTTTTTGACCAGGAACCTTACGAGTCAAGGTAGAGAAGAAATGCGTGTTGAAGATATAGACCTTGTCTGAGAGAGCCTTCTTGTCTTTTGTTTGGTCGAACAAGTACAGAAGGTAAAAGTCGATGAGCTGGTCGTTCAAGAATTCGCCTTCATCAAGCCTTGGAAGATCAGTGAAATCCACCGTAGCGCGATGACGTCCAGAGCCATAAGTGAGTTGACTGGTCGGTGTTAGCAAAGTCCAGTTCCAGATGCCAGATGGCAGGAGCTTACTGTTCCCAAGCAGGCCCTAGTCCGTAGATCTCAGAGTACCGCTCCGGCTCTTTCCACGTCTCTTCGTCAACTTCGTAGTATTTGGGGTGGTTCGTTCTTGTACTCCGAGTCGGACGGTTAGCGGAGCGCAAGCCTGTGCCCTGGGTCATTACCCCGTCATTAGTAGCCTTTTTCCGAGATTGGCCGCTATTCGCGGACTTTGTCAGCCCGTCTATGACCCCTTCTTGTTTCGTCTTTGGCGCAGGCGAAGTATCGGCGTGTGGTCTTAACGTCGGATAGGCCATGAGCTTGTTGTTTGTGGGTAAAGGTTTACTAAACATAGTTGCCAAGTTGGCCCTGAACGAAAAATTAGTTTAGGCTAGTATCACGTAAGAGTGACTTACACAGACTGCCCGTAAAGCCTATCTTTCGTGATACTTCTCACGACATCGATATTCTGAAAACGTAAGATGTCCGTTAGCTTGACAAACTCAAGATCAACAATGAGTTGAACGCCAGCTGCATCCATAGATCCATTAAGGCGAATGCGAGATAGGCTGTCCGTGTGTGCTTGGTTGACTTTTGACAAGGAGAACTCGTATTTCGTTACTACCCCATCCTTGGCCGCAGCAGCAATGCGGAACGAGTTATTCGGACCCCCCTTGCGAAGGCTGAGCCCAGGCCCATGAATCTCGAAACCTGGGGCCCGAGCGTAGTTCAGCAGATATCCATCTCCAGGCATCTCTTGGGTGCTGCGATGTGCAATTGCAACTTTGGCTTTCGATGCGTGCTTCGTGGGTGAGGCATTCCGTTTCCTGGCTGGAGCTAACTCGTCGCTACTGCTGATTTCATCGGCACTGATCGCAGCGGGCCTGAACCTATCACGAAGTGTAGGGGATGCTCGGCTAGCTGTAAGTCGCTCTTTGGCGACGCCATCACGTGAGGAATGTGTTGAGTGTGTCATCTTCGCCTTGCTGGTGGAGAAGTGCCGAGATGTTGTCTCGGAGGACTGCGGTGAAGCATCCCTGTTCGAGACATGATCAATTCCTTGCTGGAAGCCGGTAAACTTCGAGGTGGCTTTCGAGCCGAGTTTCGAGTTGGGTTCCTCCTCAAGAACAATGGGATCCGAGGAGTCCCCATTTAACCCCGTTACCGCACCGTTGGGCATGCGTGAGGGTGGGTGACTGGCTTGAGGATGTCGACTGTTCTTGCGACCGGATTTGGCGAGTTTTTCGGTCGAGTCGAATTCGCTCTGCGACGGGCGCCCAGCTCTGACCGCGCTCCTTGTCTCGCTGCCATCACTATAACGCGAGGACGTAGTGGGGCGTTGTTGCGTCAAAGGGGAACGCCGTACGCTGCCCATCGAAGGCGAAACTACCGACACCTGGTTCTTGTGATCGACATCTCTTGCCCAGGAAGGTGTAGTCGCCAGGGTACCCAGCCTTCTCCTCTTTGTTGCAGGCTCTCCGTTTACTGAGGGTGAGTAGTACCCTGTCGCTGCCGTTGGTTCGGGCTGCAGGTCGTCCAGAATGCTGACGTGATGTCCCAGTCTTCGTCCATATGTAGCTGGTGGAGACGCAACGCCGCGGTGCAAATTCCTGTTAAGTGTATTTGTAGGCTTGTAACTAGCCCCAGCTCCTGGCTGTCCTTCGTTAGACGCGTCGTGCAAATCGCCACGCCCTGAACGCACCTTGCCCATGATTGTCTTCCTCGAGCTAGCGAACAAGCTCGTAGGGTGTGGAATTCGTGTTGCGTCGGGGGGGACCCTATGCGAGCCGTCAGTCCAAATTTTGTTCCCTCACGGCACATGGTAGAGGCGCGACGCACCCGTAATCACCCTTGATCAGCCTCTCCTCCTCGTCGCTATACCGCGTGCGTACCGGCGGCCTGGCTCTGGGATCCCGTCGTGAGCTTCGGTGGGTGGGAGAAGTACCGGTCAGGTCTACGGTAGCGGGCGCGGTGCGGTGGGACTCGGTCGGCGTGAGCGTAGGCGGGGCGGCATCGTTTGTCTAAGAGGTCGGTCAGCAACCGGCCACAGTGGGTATTCCGCTGGAGTATAGCGGGCACAGAGCGAGTCCAAAGACGTCGTACCTGGGGCGGAGGAGAAGCAGGTGTAAGTCGGATGAACGATTGAATCGTCCCTTTGACCCCCTCAATGAAGCCCGACATGGCATGCTAACGCGACGCAGAGTTTGGGAGACGGTACCAGATATCTCGCAGGCGACGCATGCAACTAGAGTGAGAGAATGACGGGTGAGCCATTGCGCGGCGGCCACCGCAAACGCACCTCACAATAACTGAGAGTCTTTGCTTCAACTTCAGGCCGGGTGGCACGTGCACAACTACGTAACGCAGCCCTCCCACTGCATGTGTCGAACTTTTGATATCGATGTCGACCGAGTGTTTCATTCGCTGAGACGCCAGATTATTCCACTGGGATTTTTCCCGGCTAGGTGTGATGTGAGTGAAACCTGTTCCAGCACATGTGATTGTGCGCCTCAACAACCGCTCTCTACTCTGGCGAGAGCTTCCGTTGCGCGGCAGACACGACACGTCACAGCAAGGAGTTAGACCTCCATAGACTCATTTCACATTCAACATAACCCACGCGCAGTCGCCCGCCCATCCTATCCAACCGTAGCACCCGACGCTACAAAAACCCGTTCGTGGGCATATAATAGAATACATAATCTCGAAACAACGAAGCTGTCCAACTCCGTATCCTATCGGCAAGACAGGAAGGTGACGGGCGCTATAAAGTCAATGCTAGTAATCAAGCGAAGCACGCTATCCGGAAACCCAATGAAGCCGCTCCATGCATGCTGAATAAGGGGAAATAAGGGCGAGGCCACTGATCACGACGCGGGCTTCTCGCGTCGCGACTCTTCGGTGACGGTGAGTCGCCGCTTTTCCTGGTGCGTTTTGTCCTGGCGTGTCTGATCAATAGCAAAGCGCTGCGCAATGCTTTCGTCGTGGCTGCGCCAGGTGATGATGGTGTCATTGGGGAGATTGAGCACGCGCTTGATGGTTTCGCTGGTCTGGTAAGCAATTGCAAGGAGTGAATGGAGGGCTGCTTCTTACCGGATCTTGACGTTCCGCCCCCCGTCGTTCTTGGTCCAGATGCTGAAGACATCCTCGCCGCTGCGCACGCTGAGCACGAAGCCACACACCTCGTCCGAGGCCTCCATGAACTGGTCGCCAACAAGAGCCATAAGCAGCTCTTCCCAGTAGCGATCGGCCACGCCCTTTTTCAGGCGCATGATCCACTTGCCACCGCGCTTGTTCTCGTCGTCCTCCCACACGGGACGGATGCCCTCCTTGAAGAAGTGATAGTCAGACACGGTCGGTAGTGTCGAAGGGCGGTTGAGGTGGCTGAAGATTTTCCAAAACTCTTGCGCCGTCGCCATGCGACACATGGGCTTGGTGGACTTTTCATAGTCGGAGTTCTTGGGCGTCGGCGGGCGGTACCAGATAACCCAGGTGTACTTTAACGGCCAAGGCACGTTGAATTCCAACGGGGCGGCCGGGGCAGGCGCCTCTTCCGAGGCATTCGTAGACAGCGATTCCTTTCGGGCGCTGCTCACGAGCCGGCCTGCTGGCTTTTCCTTCTTCTCCCCAGGCGTTTTCGGATGCACGTCCCCCATTGTCGCCGTCTTGAAGTCGAACGCAGTGCCGGGCGTCTTTGGTGTCTTGCTTGAGCCAAACGAAGCGAATGCGCCGGATCCCAGGCCAAAGGCGGATGAGCCGGCGGTTGTGGGCGAGGCGAGGCCGGGCCCTACTACGGGCGACATGGCGTTGAAAGGGTTGCGACCGCCATGTGACGAGGAGTCGCCGCCGAAGCGCTTGCTCGCGGAGAAGGTGCGCTGGGGGGCGTCGGGTTTTTCGCTGGACGTGGAAAGAGAGAGCTTGCTGGTGCTGCGCTGGGTCAGTGTTGCCATCCGAGGCGGGGGTCGCGAGCACACCTACTTGGAGCGGCGAGTCCACAGATTCTCCCTACTATCCATTGGCAATTAATCAAGACGAAAGGGAAGGATTGGAGGTGAAGAGACGCTGTTTGGAGCTTGGTGGGTATAAAAGAGTGAACAAGCAACAAGATGCAGCGGGCCGGCGGCCAGAGGTGCAGTGGAGGCGCGGCGATTTGGTGGCCAGCAATTCGAGGTAGAGGGTGAATGTTGGTGGTTTTGGGGGGTTGGAGGGGTATCAGATGGGAAACATGAGGGATATGGTGAATCGGTTGCGACGTTGACGTGGGCGGAGGTTGGAAAACTGTTTGACCCGGCAAAGACCACTTGACCGTTCCAGCCGCGATACGCGCGCGTTACGTCCTCTTGGCGCTTGGCGTCTCCATGTTCAACTTTTCGCTCGCTTCGCCCTTCTCTTCTTCAACAGCACGGCCATCTACTCAAATCATCGCCAGCTCGACATGTTCCCACTCAGCTGGCGACTCCGAAGATGGCCCAGACCAAGCCATCCCTCTTCTAAAACCATCATCACGAGGGCCGCCTTCGCGGCTTCCATGATGCGATGATGACCAAATAGCAGGGACATTCCTCTGTCACGCGCAGCTCCTCGAGGCTGCGTGCTGTCTCACAGAGGCCACTGTATGTACTCGCCCTCCAGCCACCATGTCTCGGGATGAACTACGTCCATAACATGGACTACTTCTGGTAGTCTGAGCTCAGCCAGGACCTACACTGTCGCATTGCGATTCCTCGGTCGAGCGTGAAGTTTTAAGGCAAAGTCTGACAAGGCTTTCTGAACCCGGGCCCTCGGAGTGTTGCAGAGACCCAGCTAACAGCCTCAGCGTAGGTTTGGTAGGTGGCGGCGCAGTATGCATCGTTGTTCGCGCGTGGTGGAACAGCGGCCGGTCATCGTTGCTCTCCGAGAGCCAGACCCGTTGACATGTCCAGCCATCCACACCCGCCTCAGAATCATTCCGACCACGGATCGTTGCAGGGCTATGGTGCGCCACTGCTTGATTCAGCGCTGCCATAGGGACGTTGTCCATATGCACATGGGTAGTGCAGCCTCACTGTATACCTGGTGAGTCACGTCAAGCCCAATATTGAGGCCTGGTGTTCAACAAAGGCGCGCTTTGTGCCCAAGCAGCTCCGCTTGTCTGCAGCCTTGAAGCGCCATCGAGCTGCAATAGCAGCTGATGGACCTGCCTGCTTCCAGGTGTCTCGCGCCTATGCGCCTGTGGCTGAGTTGGCCGCCGCCATCATTCATCGCACGCGTATCTGGTGCTGCAGCCTTTTTGTTCCTGCAGCAGCCTTGATGTGGGTGCGGAACGACCGGGGTCAGCAAACGCACGTACGTAGTATGGCGTAAACGCAGAGGTTATCATAGAAACCATGACATGTTCTGGTCAGAAATGTCAGTACTTGCCAAACGAGCCACGTCCAGCGTACCATTGCCGTGTGCAAACACGAGCTGTGCAGGTGCAAATAAACATGTTTTGTGGAGGCCGTTGCGAATGCTCAGCTCCCGAGGCTACCGCGAGAGGCGACGTCATACTCAGGCTTCTTCACCCTGGACCCAAGCCCCTCCTCCATCGCCAATGCATCCCCCTCCATAAACCGCGACTGCACCCGCCTCTGCCGTTTCCGTCTCGCACTCACCCACCACCCCATCGCAACGCCCAACCTCGCAGCTGAAGCACGCTTACTGAGCCGCGACCAAGCATCCAGTACACTACATCACCCCACTCGCAGCCGTGCACGTGTCGCAGCGCGCATGCTCCTCAGCTCTGCTTGAATACACGCCGGCCGCCGCCCGCACCTCCGCCTCTACGCAACACAACCCCGACAACCATGACGCAAGATTCGCCCACCAAGCTGCACTCGCCCACGCAGCACCCGGAGCGACCCAAGGGTGAGTTGCGCTACCCCGCCAACATGTGTGGTGGCACGTCTAACCAGCACCGCAGGCATCCTCAAGAACTCCAGCTCGTACCGCTCGCAGTCGCAGACGTCTCCCGTCATCGAAGACGCCCCGACCGCCCCAATACCTTCTGTTGAGCATGAGCGGCCCGGTCTCGGCCGTGAGCTCTCCGAGAAGGAGATTGTTTTGGAGAACACGCTGAAAAATGCGGGTCCCAATGCACACCGTCGCTCGTCGTCCAACCCCCGCGGCCCGGGCTCTCGCCGCCAGTCGGGCACCAGCGTCCACGCCGATGAGAACAGCCCGAAGCTGAAATGGGACGAGGCAAACTTGTATCTCACCGAGCAGCAGCGGGATAGCACCATGAAGATCACCGAGCCCAAGACACCGTACGCCAAGCAGTACGATCCCGGCGAGGACGAGGAGGAGGTCGCCATGCTGGACGCCGAGTCGATCCAGGTGGACGAGCTGGACAACAAGCCCAAGACGCGCAGACCCAGGATGGACGACATTCCCGACTTTGACCTCGGCGAGCCCGAACTGGAGGCTCGGAAATCACACACGCCTGAAAGCGAGAAGAGGGTCATGGTTGATGACGCCGAACCCGACGCCGGCCACCACGGCGAGGAATTCCTCAGCATGACGCCTGAGGAGCAAGAGAAGCATAAGCAATTTGAGGAGCTACGGAAGAAGCACTACGAGATGAAGAACGTCAAGGACATCCTCGGGTACGTGTTCGTTCCCGGATGGAGAGCTGACAACATGCTAACACTGTGATAGTCACCCTGAGATCATTGACGAGGATGAAGAAGATGATCAGTCCGCTCGAGCGCCGCCGCTGGCAAACGGCCAGTAGCTACCACACGATGACGACTTTACGAGATGCTGCATAGATACCGGTTGGGTCGTTATGTTTTCGACGCGGGATTTCGACGTGGGTTTTGGGTTTGGGGAGTGGACGGCTTTCCACAGTTGCCGTCCACTCTCTGATCAATCCAATGTAGGCTTAGCCACTCTTCTCATCCATGATCACTCATGTTTTTTGCGTGTTCAATACCCTTGGGCGATTACATTCGCTTAGTTTCTTTGCATGCGTGACCCGTGGGCGTCTATCGGGCTGCTCAGTGGAGACTGAATCCGTACAATCTATGCCAAAGTAGCTAAACTGAAAGCATGACCTGCTGTCTGTAGATAGCTTCAAGACTACCACATGTTTATTCTTTGATCTTAACCTACGCGCAACTCCAACATCCATGGAATGACATGCCTATTGAATGCGACGATTATAGCTTGCTACAGGACCAAGGACGTGCTATATATACCAAAATTGTACTAGCTACGAGTCCCTCCTTCTGCAGCTTTTTGTGGTGCATAATACGTGGGCGGTGATGCCTACCGGATTAGGCAGACCATGCACCGCCACAACGCCACACGCTCATTGGATGCACGTGGAGCTTGCGTATCACACCTTAATGCCGTCTCAGCTCCTCCTCCCACTTCCACTCCTCCCCTCCAGACATTCCCAAGAAGCAATCGACACCCCTCGTTGCCAACATGACCAAGAACCAGCCGAACCTTCGCAAGACAGTCTCAACGGCCGACCTATACGCCGATCCGTCTCCCCCACCACATCACGCCAGCTTGTCTCGCGCCTTCACCACGGTACATCGACCGAGGAGGCAAGGAAACCCATTTATGCAGGCGCGTGCGAATGTCTCCCAGAGCTCGCTCCGGTTCCAGCCATCCGATGTTTCGGTATCTCGCCAGCACGCATCCCTCCACGAGAGCCACCGACACAGCATCGCAGCTCCGTACGCATCTAATCTGATCGATCTCGACGACGGATATGAATACCGCGCGCCCCAAGAGCAACAGAGCCCGCCTCCCGTGCCACCCAAGATCCCCGAGATCCCCGCATTTGAGCAGAAGGTGGAGGCGGTGAGGTCCAAGGAGGGCCCGGAGAAGTACACGAAGCCGTTCACCGACTTCATGACTGCGAACCCGACTGTGTTCCATGCGGTCGATGCTGTCGCGCAGGACCTTGAAAAGAGCGGGTATAGGAAGCTTTCGGAGCGGAATAGCTGGGAGCTTAAGCAGGGTGGGCAATACTACGTTGAGCGGAATGGGTCATCGTTGATCGCCTTCTCGTACGTTTACACTACATCTCAATGGCAACCGCCGATTCCTAGGCCGGCATCGCCACCCATTTGCTGGCCTTTCACTGACATATATTGTAGAATCGGCGATGGATACGAGGCAGGCAACGGTGCAGCGATTGTAGCAGGGCATATCGACGCCTTGACGGCCAGGCTTAAACCTATCCCGACCCTGCGCACTAAAGCAGGATACGTACAACTAGGCGTCGCGCCCTACGCTGGAGGGCTGAACGAAACTTGGTGGGATAGAGACCTCGGAATCGGTGGTCGAGTACTCGTCAAGGAGCACGGGAAGGTTGTCACCAAGCTCGTCAAGCTCGACTGGCCGATTGCACGCATTCCGACCCTGGCGCCGCACTTTGGAGCCGCTGCAGTCGGGCCCTTCAACAAGGAGACGCAGATGGTGCCCATCGTTGGATTGGACAACTCGGATTTGGGAAGTTTCTCGACAAGCGAGGGCGAGTGGAAAACGACTGTGCTGGGTGGAGAGGGTACGTTCGCTGCAACGCAGCCTGAAAGGCTCATCAAGGCCATTAGCGAGGAGCTCAGTATTACAGACTGTAAGTCAATCAAGGCATACACAAAGTTCACGAGGGCTCCGCTAACACCAATTAGACTCTAGTATCGTCAACTGGGAGCTCGAGCTCTTCGACATTCAGCCCGCGCAGCTTGGAGGCCTCGGCAAGGAGTTCATCTTTGCCGGCCGCATTGACGACAAGCTCTGCTCCTGGGCCGCCATTCAAGCGCTACTGAATACATCAACGGCGAACTCATCGCAGATCAAAGTTGTCGCTCTTTTCGATGACGAGGAAGTCGGTTCTCTCCTCCGACAAGGCGCTCGCGGCAACTTTCTTCCCGCAGTCATTGAGCGCATCGTAGACGAGTTCGCCGACAAGGGCGTCCGTAGCCTCGTATCCCGCACCTACGCTAACTCCTTCCTTGTCAGCAGCGATGTCATCCACGCCGTAAATCCCAACTTCCTCAATGCTTACCTCGAGAACCATTCCCCGCGTCTCAACGTAGGTCCCGCCGTATCTGCGGATCCTAACGGCCACATGACCACGGACTCTGTTTCAACCGCCATCTTTTCCCGCTGCGTAGACAAGGACCTCGGCGTCCGCAAACAGGATCCGAAGCTCCAGGTTTTCCAGATCCGAAACGATTCAAGGAGTGGTGGGACAGTTGGGCCTATGCTAAGTGCTGCTACGGGGATCCGGGCGATTGATTGCGGGATTCCGCAGTTGAGTATGCATAGTATAAGGGCTACGACGGGGAGTCTGGATCCCGGGCTGGGCGTGTTTGCTTTCCAGAGCTTTTTGGAGAATTTTGAGAAGGTGGATGCGGAGTTTAGTGTGTAAGTTTGGGGGTGGTTACGGTGTATGAGTATGATGGCGTGGGAGGAGTTGTTTGGCTTTAGAGAAGAATCGGTCTTAAGAATGGATTTCAGTTGAACTCTCCTGTATTGGCTGTGACGCAAGTTAATCGGCTTGCGTCAGGAGTCGACGCGTGGATATCTCAATTGAGAGTACGTTAGCAAGCGTTCGCCGACCGACTACGAGACGCCGACGTCCACTGCGCCATAGTGAGGTCTTCAGCGATGTAACAGGTGACAATTCCTTCGACCCCCGATGTCCGGTCCAAATGATCGCTCATAAACATTCCAACCGATCAGGAGCGGAAAACGCTCTGCAGTTCCCTGTAAACGGCGAAAATCGCCCTGTAGTAGGGCCCAATGAACGCGAAAATAGACGTTTGTGGAGCATGCGGAAAAATGAGAAACTATCTATGGATGTCACACTAAGCTAGTAAGTAGAATGGGCATGTAAGCATACCGTATGTGTATCGTGCTACAGCTTATAGAGCACCCTGCTATCCTGCGCGATGCGAAGGCTTCTCGGACCCCAAAGATACGATTCCGCAGCATTAAGCTATTTAATGTACAGACGCGACCCCCAAACTGAGCGATATATTATCTACCCACAACTAGAATATACCTTCTAGTACTCTTTCTCTTACAACAGCGTCGTCCCCACTTCCTCTAAGGATCGCAGCAATGTCTCCAACTCCCGACAACGTCCTCGTTTTCGGCGGTGCAGGAGCAGTTGGCCGCAATGCCGCCATCTCAGCATCCAAACACGGCGCAAAAGTCTACCTGGCCATGCGCGACCTTCAGAAGCCGATCCCAAGCCTCAGCAAAGCCGACGAGGAGAAAGCACGCTTTGAGCGTGTCCAAGCCGATCTCTCGAATCCCTCCTCATTGAAAGCCGCTGTCGCCACATCGAAAGCAACCATTGCATTCGTATACGCCATCACAGAAGCTCAAGACGCCATGAAAAGCGCCTTCGAAGCGCTCAAAGAAGCGGGCATAACCACTATTATTCTCCTATCGTCTTTCAGCGTGAGGCCTTCAGCCGAAGAGGCACAGCATTACAAATACCTTCCGGCCAAGCATGCAGCGATAGAATTACAGCTCATAGAATCGGGGTTGAGCTATGTCACCGTGCGTCCAGGATATTTTAACAGCAACACCTTATGGTACAAAGACGGCATCAAAAGCGGCGAAGTCAAGCTCTTTGGCACGAAAGCTTGTTTCGATTTCATCGCGCCCGAGGACATTGGCGCCGCAATTGGCAAACTGCTTACCACGCCCTCTCCCCACCTGCCCATGAACGAGAAGAACGGAAAAAGCGTACATATTTGCGGCCCTCGCGTCATGTCTGTCGAAGAATCGCTGGGCATCATCGGCAGCGTACTCGGAAAGGAGGTGCGAGTCGTCGAAACGGGCGAAGAGGGGTTTTGGGTTGCGTTTGCACATTTACCGAAGCCGATAGCAGAAAGTATACTTGAGAACACGAAGGCGTGTATACCGCCGAGAGCGGACTTCAGTGGAGAATTCTGGAGTAAGGCGGCGGAGAATCTGAGTGCGTATAAGGAGGGAGAGCCGATGGGATTTAAGGAGTGGGTGGAGGCTCATAGGGATGAGTTTGAGTGATTGCGGGGTACTATCGCTACTTGTTGAGATCAGGTACTGGAAGCTCCCTAGATAACGAATAGCAACTCTGTCATGGATCCTCAGCACCGGACTCCATCCTCACACTTGCTCCAATGCGCGTGAGTCTTGCCATCCGGCAGCATATCCAAAATTCCCAAGATCCAATTTAGCAGTAGCAGCCCGGCATACGCGTCTGTGGCTTAGACCGTATACCTGAACCACGGAACGCTATCCGCCAGCTCACTCTCCAACATCTTCTCATCATCCGTCAGCTCCCGAACACCCATCTGCATTGACACCTTGTCCCTCTTCGTGTTCTCCAAGCGACACCAAGTGGACATAAACAACGTCAGGAAGAACGCCATGCTAGTTCTGATCAGCCGCCGTGCCATTTGCAGGCTCTACGAAGAGGAATCGTTCACTTACCTCACGAAACCAATCAGGATACTATGACCGGTGATGAACCTAGGTCCGTCGCGGGTGATGTATACGTAGGAAGCGATGATACCTCCGCAGTTCCCGCCCATGACTTGCATTGCGATGCCTGTCCCTCGCTTGAGACTACCGCCGATGTTCCCGCTGTTCCATGCCATACCCAGTGGAATTTGTGGGTATATACCGATGGCGGCGAACACTGTTCCTGTATATTGCACGCTCGGTCTTCCACTGCCGGCCAACAATCCGAACCCTAATATCGCAACGAGCTGGAAGCCCATGAGGAACACGCCACGCTTTCTCACGCGATCGGCAAACCAGCTCGCCGCAATAGTGAAGAAGCAGGCGCAGACGTATGGCGGAACGGACATGAGTTGCGCGTCGTTTGCGGTGTAGCCCATGTTTTTGATGATCGTGGGGAGGAAGAGTGCGAAGGAGTAAATGGGGCAAAAGCCGGCCATGCAAATGAGCATGTGGATATACACTTTCCAGTCACCGAGGGCTTGGTAAACGTATTTGATGTTGAAGTCATTGGAGAGGTGGCCATGGTCCGCTTGAAGGCGGCGCTGGACTTCGGTGCGTTCCTTGTCGGAGAGGAATTGAGCACTTCAAAAGTTCAGTAGTCAGCGAGTGTTTGGGAGAGATCGTATAATACTCACGTGTCAGGGTAATCGTATATGCACCAGTAAGCCACCATGCTCACGATGATACTCAACAATCCTTCTAGAATAAAGATCCAAGACCATGCCGCAATCCCCGCCACCCCATCCATCTCCGCAATACCTCTCGCCAATATTCCACCTAGAAGAAGGTGTATGATTAGCAAATTACTCAAGAGTGGTCGTAGCGCGGAGTTGTTGCTTACCAAACGCTCCTGCCAGCGTCGCCGCCGAAAAGAACATCGCCATTCGAAATCCACATTCATGCCTCGCATACCACTGCGTAATATAATAATTCACGCCAGGAAACAACCCACCTTCAAACACGCCCAGAAACACCCTTGTCGCCATCAAGCCCGAATAGTTCTTCACAAAGCCTTGGCCAATCATACATGCAGACCAGAAGAACATGATGAAGGTAAGCCAAATGGAGGGGCGTGTGCGCTTCATCATGATGTTAGAGGGTATCTCGGCGGCGATGTAGAAGGGAAAAAGAATAGCTAGGCAGTCGTTGTATTGAAGGCCGTAGAGATGGAGGTCGCGTTCGAGGTGGTCTAGGCGGGCATTGCCGATGTTGGTTCGGTCGAGGAAACATAGTCTGGGTAACGCACAAATCAGCCTCTGCGCACGAGGTTGCCAGGTTCAGGCGTGACGGAGGACAAACAGGTATATGAGGGACATGAAGGGGATAATATGCCAGTCGAGCTTTCGCAGAAGCTTTTTCGTGGATTTTGCGTCGAATTTGGTGAGCGACGTGTCCCCAGAGGCGATGTCGAGCACTGCGGCGACTTCAGCGTCTGCTGAATCCTTCTTTTCTGCCATGACTGGAATCTAAGAGCCTCGGCAATGACAAAAGAAGCGGAGATCTTCGGAGATTTCCCACGTATTGACGGTTTGATCCCAAGGTTGAAGTCAGTGCTGGAGTCTCTCTCTGTCTTTTCAACGATGAGCTTCTACGAGTGTTGAAGGAACAGTGGAGGAGGAAAGAAGCAGCAATCGCAACGTACTAGATTGAAACAGAAAGCTACTCAAGTCTGACAAGCTGGACACCAGGGCGGTCGAACTATTACAAGATCAGTCTAGATCACGGTGCGATTCGGAAGGCCCAGATGCTCGTGCTATGTGGGGCTACTGTTTTAGGCACTGATTATCGGCTGGAGCTCCAATTATCGGATGTGCTCTATTATGCGGCTTCGTGTGACCATTGGAGTTTTAGGCGTACCGCTTTGGGGGATACACGATGGCTTCTGCCGTAAGCCGCCCGTCCTACGGTCGTCCGATGAGCTGGCTCGAGCAAACACTTGCCTATCGCGAAGTCCCATATGAATCTCTTTTCCCCTCCATTCGACTGGGATAATTACGACGGGCTCGAAATCAAACTTGGAATTGTTAAATGTGACACTGCGTGTTAGAGCTCTCTCCCACCGCGCACTGTTCCACTAATTTGCGTGCTATCGTCTCTCACAGCTCCCATACACCGCAAATTGAAGTCAAGTTTGTAAGTATGAGTTGTTGACGCAAGGGGTGCTTTAAGCGGACGAATGAAGATCAGGGAACGACAGCATGTCAGCTTATCTTGTGACACCTTCTTCAAGCTGTCGCATTGCAGGTGGACCCAACAACCGACAACCGTTCCGATCCGATAGGCATGCCATGTCCAGATTAGTGTGACAGCTTGAAGAAATACATTTATTGTTTACTACCAGTGGTAGAAGCTGAGTCTGTGGCAGAAGCGTCAAAATGATTCCCTGGCCACAAAGCCAGAAACGTCCCTACATACCGGTCCAAATGTGTCTAGTAGATTCCCACTATCACCAATTATCGCAGTTCTCATTCATTCTTTATTACAGACGCATGCCTTAGCTTCCATGCGCTGAGTTGGTAGTGGTACTGGTCGCAGTTCTCTTCTAGGACAAGGCGCTGGCTTATGTGCCCTTAGGACAACGGAAAAAAAGCCAGCCGAGGAAAATCGTCTTGGAAGACGTGCGTGTTAGAAAAAGTTCTGTCGGCGCAGTAGAACACCATTACCTCATTATGGAAATTAGCTCTGCGCTCGACGTCACATCAAAAGGAACGACGTGGATGGAAAGCTGGTCACCAGCAATGAGGAGGTACGCCGCACCTGAAGCCATATGTATCGTGTAAAACCACATGAAACTTTGACATAGATCACAGTCAGATGCGTTCTCTATGTGACTTTTCTACGCTGTGATGCTTGCTGTCTATGTCGGCATGAGCTTGGAGGGCTCAAGTGGACTCAAGTGGACTCAAGTGGACTCCACAGTCACGTCTTTGGAGACCATTGGGGGCGAAGAGAATACCAGCAATCGGTCTTCAACTTTTCGAGCTGGTTCCAGGATACTGCAGGATTCAGCGTGTTTTAAAATTTTCTCATCTCGTTCCTACGACAGACCCCGAAGGCTAGGTCCACCGCACGCAATGTGCTGGAAAATGCTATGGGGGCTACTGTGCCATGATGGAAAACATTTGCGGGATAGTTCTGGAAACCGGTTCTCTCGAATTCCGAAAAGAAAATACATGAGTTTGTCAAAGTACTTTGTTCGGATCCTATGGGTCCGTAGTCGAAGATATTGGAGAGAATCAGGTACGAGTGGCAATTAGGAACAAGAACTTTCTTTGATCAGAATTGGTACTTCACAGTTCACAATTACAGTTTTTCTGGTCGAAAACACGAGAGGGTGGTACGCTTTAAGTCAAAATTGTGATGAATAGGTCGTTCCAGACCGGATCAATCTTGCACTCGATGGCAAATTGGCCGCTGCAAATCCCAAAGACGGGCGCACGGAAGAGTACCCGATCTGGGCCACTTCCCTTCGATAGAACTAGTAATCAACGATGTCAACATCCAAATTACTTCCCCCAAAATTTCCTGAGCCGCTAGGATTCACACCAACGCCATAAGCCGCGGATAATGCTCACCTATCTCACACGATACCCCCACCCGAGACGGACCCCAAACAGCTATATCGAACGCCAGCTTACCTCCACTTGTTCGCCCACAGTTTAGTACTTTCTTCAAGATGGTTCTGCAGGACGTGAGGTGGGTGGAAATGGAGTGGGTACCAACAATATTCTGTTGGGTACAGCCCGAGTTGGTGCATTTTCATGAATTCAAGCCACCGCATACGATTGGCAGTGGCAAACATCCAATCACTAAACTTTACGCTGGTGCATAGAGAACGATATCGATTGGAAAACACTTTTCTTTCTTGATGTGGTAGGTGAGCTGGCGGATGACAGAACGAATCCTTGTGTTTATACCATCCGCACAAATACGCATGGAAGGTTCCATAAACCCGTGGTATTTTACGTGATGCTCCATCGCCTTCAGATGATCACTATACCACGCGCGCAGTTGACAATGTAGATCGATCGCGCTACCACCGGCCAGCAATTCGGGATCGAACCGAAACGTTCCTAATTCGTTCCGAGATGAGTTCGTCGAGTGTTCGAGATAGGTGTTTTTGCTATTACTAGTATTGAGATACTCTATGGCACCTTGCTTGAAGGGCATACTTAAGATTTGCAATAGTTGGTCTCCCAGCTCTTCATTCAGAACCCAATATAGAATTTCCCAATCCATCTCAATAGCACTCATTGTTTGATATCGTTGGACTAGAGAGCCCACTTCGTTTGAGAGGGTGCGTTTGTAGATGATTGTGAAAAATCGTTCCGTATGGTCGTGGTAGCGTCTGTTATCAGGATTGCACTAATAGAAAACTGCGATCCTGGAGGGTTTTGTATCATTAAGATCAACCATGCACAGCCATGTATTGTGAAGTGATACATGCTCGTTAATCACTCGGCTAAGCTTGGACGCAAGTCTCTGCCCGAGGCTACTGAAAGAATTTGATGAGGCAGATCCAGGGGAACGTCACAACGCCTAAGTCTACGTTATGTTCATTGTAGCTTTGTCTATCTATATGGCCTTGCGATACTCATCAAATATTGAAGAGGGTAGCGGAGCTTCAAATAAGTCGCCGTGGCTGCCTTTGGGTGTCTTGTTCCATAGTCCTGGACTTCTAAACTAACGCGATGGCCCTAGCCCGCTCTTCTGAGCTTTGTACAGCTTCGCCACGCATAATGCCGTGAACATATGCATCGCCAATCAGATAATGCCTGTCGCTCATGCTATCCGACGTCTCAGAAGTAGGGACGTCCACGGACCTAACCACGAACGGAACGCGACCGCCGCCAAAAATGCAGACACGATCTCCATCTCGCATATCGCACGGCCCGACGCCTATGTATCCTTTCTTGGTAATGAAGAAAGTATGATTTGGGACGAAGCCATGAAGAGACAACGTCAACCGGTTGTGCCTCCCGTCCGTGACGTAATCCTCGAAGTCGGTTACATCGTAATCCTTTGGCACTCCTCTTGGCTTTTCTTCCATGATTAGGTTCCCAAGCATAGCTCTCCAGAAGGCATCCTTCAAGGTTCCGCCGCCGAGGTAATCTGCGCTGAAGTCGCTCTTGCGGGATACTTGGTATTCTTCCAGTAAGCGATAGCAGTGGAGGATGGTTTCTCTAACCCTGTCGTCACTGACATCATCCTCCTCCGCTAATCGATATACCCTGCCGACCGTTTGCACATCATCGATGAACATCCCGGATAAGTAAAGGGTTTTCTCATCCGACGCAACTTTGCATTGCGGATGCAAGCCCTTTGAAGTTGTCCAGCGGAGGTAGCGGTGATAGTGATGCCACCATCTCGTCTGTCGTTGACCGATATTGCACGAACTTGCGAAATCAATGGCCCAAGTTGGTAGATCAGGAGTTATATGTGGCAGTTCCCGCGCTCCGACGAGTGGTAAGAGGTCTTGGTTGACGCGGATAAGATCCAGCGTGACACGCTCAAATAGGACTGCTGTCGATATTGTATAGCTGATGTCTCGGAGCGAGGGAATACTGAGTAAAGTGTCGGACCGAAAGAGACCGGCAAACCCGTACACTTTGTCCCGAGGGTCGGTTGCCTTTCGATACCTCCACCGCATTAGCGTATTCAGCGGCGTATCCCCAGCTCGCGCGATACTCAATCCTCGTACGGGATATAGGAAGGAGCTCATCAGTTCGCGATATTCATTGGCGACTTTGGTGCTGCTGGGCGCGCACCAAAGCCAACCAGCACACATAGCCTTCGCTGCACGTTCAATAATTTCTAAGGGCATCGTGAGTGGTCCCCAGTGCAAAGTTGCAGCGAATGGCAGAGATGCTTCTTGTAGCGTCCAGACGCGTGACCACCACGGGTTACCGCCCATGATCAGCGCTTTGAACGCTCTCCGCGCTCGCTCGCCGTTTTCATTGTCGGCGAAAAAGGTGTGGGTGTCGCAATCAGCCCATACATTCGTGGTCGGATTGTTCTCTGCAGTGGCCTGGATGAAGTCCAGCGCCACTTTTGCATCCGGTTCGGAGAACTGGTCATTCTCGGGAATCGCACCAAGCCATATCAGGCATTGCGAACATCTTTTGTAAATAGTTCGCATGAGGCTGACTTGATGTGACTTTTCATCGTCATCACTCTGATTGATACAGATCTGGTCCACCCATAGCGTGCGTCTCGTGTGCGGCTGTCGCAGCTGTTGCAGAGCGGAGCAGAGTATATGAGTGATGTCGATGCTGTATCCAGAGATCTCTATCGATCTCTTGACCTTCACGTCACCCCAGACGTAGGATAGTGCTTCGAAGCCAACATCGCCCCCCAAGCTGATGACGCGGCACTCCAGGCAGATAGCATCAAGTCCGGATCCGGGCAAGACATCAAAGACCCGTATCCTGTCGTTGCTTAAAGGAAAAGCTTCCCAAACATTGTTGTTGAAAGGTTGCGAGGAATAGAGAGAGGGCCGTGTTCGCGCCGTGTGCTCAGCCATCATCGCTCGTCCTGCGCATTGGGCGGTGCGGTAGCCTTGCTCTTCTCAGCCGAGGGCGATGCAGGCTGCCGACCCACGTCGATGCTCGTTAAGATGTATGATCGTTAATCGTACTGTCATATACATAGTGGATGTTAAAGTATTCGTGCGCACGTACGCTGTATGGAGGGAGGACAGTGGAGAAGGAAGGCTGTGGGTACAATGTTGAAAGGACGGGTCGAGAGCGTGCACAGCCACCACGAGCGAGCAGGCAGCTGGGCCGAGAGCAACGCTATCGGCCTTTGTATTCAACAGTGCCAACAGTGTTGCTAGCAACAGAAAAGGGTATACTGCTCGATTGCGCGTTTTGGAAGCCAGATGAGCAGAGGCGGGGGATAAGGAACAGAAGGTGGGGTACTTGAACACGCGCGATGTTCGCACTAACGTCCTCGTGCAAGAACCCATTTGCGCCACCTGGAGCCTCAATTTGCTCTCCCTAGTTTTTGACGAGTGGAACGTTGATATTCGTTGTAAGAGATTTCGAATTGATCATCTCATTAGTGACAGGATGAGCACGTTGCCTTCCAAGTAGCGTTTGACTCGTTTAAGGTATTACAAGCTTCACATCATCTGTACATCTATAACATACCACAACGAAAATACACACAGCCTTTCAGGCTTAGTCCTTCTTGTCAACCAATCTCGCCCTCTGATCCTTGAGCTCCACATACTCGGCTATGATTCCGGCGTAGTCCTTAGGGAAATATGGCGTGAACCGTTCGCCCCACCAACTGTTCTTTCTCCTATTCTGGACGCCGATATCGACGAGTAACAAGTCGACGTATGGGAGGCAGTCAAACCAGAGCTCTGGAAAGCGTGCACCAAAACCTCGACCGTTTCGCCATTTGCCGAATTGCGTGTGAAGAACTGTCTCGTACATGATTCTGCTGGTGGCTTCATTTACTTCGGCTTTGCCAAATTCAGGATCGGGAGCCGCATCCGCTTCTGCGGCGATTGTGCTTTGTGTTATTTGTGTGCTTTGTGCGGACGAAGGTGCTTTGATGTTGATGCTCGGGTCGGACAAAGCGGGTATCTGATTCTCGAAGAATGCGGTGATCCAAAGCGCTTGAACTTGCGCTATGATATGAGTTGCAGGGCTTCGATACGCGCCCGCAAAAGCCAGTGTCCGGCTCTGAACGAAGGCCGGAGGAACCATGAAGCGGTACAGACGATAAGTTTCGCTGCCGATCTCGCGTGCATAGTCCGTCTTGGGCTTGTCAGATCTAGGCGGTGGCTGGTCTCGTAGCTTGGGACACTTCTTGAAGATTTCGGCGTCGGCTTCTGGGATGAACTTTGACGCTGACGACGTGAAGCCCGGCAAGCCGAGGTCTCGCTTCGTCACGAAGTCTAGTGGCGGGGCATCTTTCCATCCGGTGCCACATATTAGCACGTCGGCTTCAAGCTCCTGGTCGTCAGATAGATGGACCGTATGGTGAGAGAGGCTCGTGATGTCAGCAACATGAACGCGGATGGTGCCGTTTCGTACGAATTCGAAGAAATCCAAGCCGTAGTTGAGCAATCCTCGGTTTGTTCCAATGTAGAAGAGGTCGTCCCACGGCTTCAATTTGGCGGTTTCCGGATGCAAATCGTACTTGTTCTGCTCCAACACGCTGTGTGACATCTTGTTGAAGAAGCCGTCTACGAACTTGCGCCCTAGCCAGTGCTGATGTAAGAAGTTCCGAATGGAGGTGAAACCATCGGCGTCGCCCCAGATACATGGGCTAAGCCAAGTAACAAGACGTGTCATCGGGAGTAGCTCTGGAATGATCTTGAGTGGAGTAAGGCGGCTTGGTGTCATCCAACAAGGGCCATGGCCTGACTCGCGAATAATCCAGTCCACCTGAATTCCAGCGGAGGCATATTCGCATGCGATGTCCCAAGAAAACTTAGCTCCGCTGAGCAGCACCACCTTCTTGTACGGGCCGAGGCCGTTTTCGACCTTCGCAAACTCGCTCGTATGGTAGACTGGTGCGCCGAAGGATTCTCTTCCTTTCAAAGTGGGCAAGAAAGGCTGTGAAGTAAGCCCCGTCGCCACGATTAGTTTCCCAGCTTTTACTGCTGTGTATGCCTCACTGTCAGCCTTCTCTCCCAGGACGGTGAGCGTCCAACCCAGATCTCCTGCGTCCACGGCAGATTGCACGCTACTATTGAACCGAATATACCTCAACAAGTCGAAATGGCGAGCATAATCGTACAAGTACTCGTTAACATGTTCTCCAGGGATGTGATCGTTCTCCAGTGAATAGCCGTTCGTACTCATTGGATAGTCGCTGTACTGTTGAACGTCAGCATTGCAGCAAGCGCCCCAAAAAGGCTATAGAAAGCACCTCAAAACTATTAGAGGTTAGCACGAGGGATATAATTGAGTAACATGGTGTACACGAACGTCCTAAAGTGGTTGTTTGTTTTGAGTCCTGGGTACAACCGATCTTTCGCCCAGACGCCGCCGAGGGAGCTTTCTCCGTCTAGAACCAATATCGAGGCTTGAGGGTTTACATCTCGGTATGTTTTCAGTATTGCAAGACCATGGATGCCTGCACGATATTAAGACACCGTTTCGTCTCCATAAAACTGATAACCTACCCGCGCCTACGATGACCACATCGAACAATTCCATTGTAACTATTTAGATCGTCGACAGCGGTAATCTCTGTTTCTTGCCTTCAGACACTGTCGCAGGATAGTAGCCTCGCTACATCGATGTAAATACGTCCACGATGAGGGAGGGGTATCGCTGTCTTTAAAGGCCGAGTGGCAGGCGAAGGATGTGAGATTGTGGCACAGTCCGTCGGCAAACGAAAGGCCGTGGTAGCAACACAGCTGATAGCAAACAGAGATGCTCGAGGATCAGCCACCGTTTCGGGGTTGCCATTGGGCGTATCCTTAATTTTAGTCGAGAGGGCGGGGTTGGCGTATATTATGGCGGGGTCTAGCACCGAGAGATATGGCAAGACCAGGTCCTAGAAATGCATGCGAGCGGTCAGCAAAACAGTCATACTCAGGAGGCCTGTCTTCTCGAAGCCCATGGTTGCGGAAACCAATCACTTGTATGCCGACTGGGTATGGTGTACGCAGAGGTGCGCTTTAATCTGCTCAAAACGCGTTGCGAAGTATTGCCGACCAAAAAAGGGCCCAACAAGGCATGCCGTCTTTGAACGCCACGTGTTTCGACAGTGCTGATCGGGGTAAGCTCAGCATACGCCCGCGCAAGGCGTAGGTAGTCTGACATCTTAAGCGAATCAAAGGCACTGTGGCGTGTGTTGCGGCGTGTGTGGAAGGAGCCCTTTCGAGCGACGATGGTGCGGAGAGCCATATTTTTTGTGAGCGCAAGCAGCCGCATACTGCAGTTGAAGTGATGAGCTTGCGCGGATCGTGTACTTTGAGCGAGCGCAAAATGGGCAGTATTCGACACCGGAGCTTCGATCCATCTCGCACGAGAATTTTGTTCCACCAGGTTTGTTTTGATCCCGTAACGGGCAGGAGGCTTGTAATCCATGGTGACGTCCTCGGAGCCAAACAGTCGCAGGCACATGAACAATAAAGTGCGGGCCGTCAGGTGACACCGACTGTCTTCCTTTCGATCGCTCTTGTCGGAGATTAGGGTTATCTATGCGGCCTCGTCTTCTCGTATACCGAAAGCGCGACTGAAATCTCCGACATGTCCCGAAGCAAGCCTTTTTGACCGGGGATCGTACCGCATCGAATGTTGGTTGCACATAGCGAAATGGGGGAGGTGGGTGCGTCGCAAGTCTGATGAGCAGGGCGGAAGGGCGACAGCGGCTTCTTGTACATGACTGGCCGGATAGGCACGTCGGCCCCACCCAGGCGTAACCCCTTTGGGATGGCACCTCTGTTGAACTTAGCATAACCTCACAGCATACGTTGGGCGTCGGCTTCAATGAGAGTGCCGTATTCACTCAGAATGCGTCAAGACGACATGAAACCCTTTCAGCATTGTGCACTCACCTCCAACACCACCCATATATCTCCTCCCCGCTCTCGAGCGAAGACAAGCACCAGCACTAAATAACAGACCACACAATACAACCCAGGCTCTACGAAGTCTCCCGCAGTTTCAAAGCCAGACAGTCACGATGGTCACGTCCAAACCGACCGCCATATACGTCTCCTTTGACGACCTAGAAGCCACAATAGACTCTACAGGCACCGCTCGAAACTTCTGGGCACACATCTACACTATCGGAGACGAATTTGCGGCTCATGGCGCGAGCTTGCCACTGCATCTAAAAGCCATCCTGACCGCGCAGCATCAGCCTCGGACTAAGCAAGACCGGGAGATTATCCGCCTCTACCGCTTGGCCGAGCAAGAAGCAGCTACGCAGAAGCGCCTCTATCTAGACATGCAACGAAACATGCGAATCGACCCAACAGACGCCGATACAAGTATGCTGGAGCAAGCCTCTTTCCGGCGCCGAGCAGCGCGTATGCGTGCGCGAGTCGACCTCTTTGGAGACCGAGCTGCGATTGAGAAGTATGCCCGTCGTATAGGCCTTGCGGCTGACGTTTTCAACATGCTTGACCATATAGAAGAGCGACTCGGTGTGCTGACCGAAGAGCTGGAGGATCTGCAGCCGCAGTGGGATATCGCGCAACGCGACTTCCGCCGTCGCCTTGACCGAGGTGAGCTGGTCCAAGACCCTCTTCGCGGCTGGGTTGAGAGGAACGAGCTTCGTAATATTGGTGGTCGCACTCGCATCACTGACATCTCTAGTCCTGCTTCTTGGGACGAAATTGAGGAAGAGTCGTGTCCGATATGCCTCGAAGCAATCACCACTCCACAACAAGCGGTATGTCTATCGACATGCGGCCACGTTATTGATGCCGTTTGTCTTGACACATGGGTGAATTCCCTTGCCGAGAGGTGTAATACTTGCGTCCTCTGCCGGCGGGAGTTGTTTTGTCGGCAGCCGCGCGAACCGACTGGGTATATGGAGTGGTTTCGAGATCTGCAGGGTCAGGTGGGTGAGTTGGAAGGGCAGGTTGAGACGTTGAGGTTTGATGCTCAGCAGCTTGTTGAGATTATGGAGGAGATACAACCGAGCCGTGTTGCGAAGTCTTTGGGTCGCTGAGGACAAGTATTTAGGTTGTAACAAATGTTAGCGCTATCCTTACCTTCGAGCAGTATCGGAAATAATAAATAAGGCAGCGCACCGCGTAGATTCCTGTAATGTGATCTTTGTTGCCACACTGCCCCCCCCCCCCCCCCCCCCCTCCTTTTT
>Ga0247733_1000225_pt1 | contig 59084 bp, 67 predicted proteins | sample UWRJL043104R2_FD_180932 | JGI IMG/M metagenome (GOLD analysis project Ga0247733, IMG submission 180932) | Plant litter microbial communities from Arlington Agricultural Research Station in Wisconsin, United States - UWRJ-L043-104R-2 | ecosystem: Environmental > Terrestrial > Plant litter >...
CCCCGCTACTCAGACGAGCACAAGAAGACCGATGTAACGACCGCAAACGTGATCCTCACCCACGCAAACGACGACACGGTCCCAGTCCCCCGCCACCTCAAAGCCCACCCCTTTGCCGACAAGACAGATCCAATAGGCGAAGCCTACCCCCACCATACCCGCATCTTCCACCGCGCCTCAGGCGGCGAACTCTGCACAGTCGCCTACGCCGTCTCCCAGCGCGGCGCCCGCCGCCTTCTCCACCAATTCGGCCTCAAAGGCTGGAACGGCATCTTCGACTCTGAACTCGGGCGTTGGTGCGCAATGGAAGACCCTGACATGGGTCGCTCCGCGCGAGTACGACCCGAGGCGCAAACACCGCTCGGATCGAAGGGGAAGGCAAAGGGGAGGGAGAGGGTGTGTTTGACAAGTCAACCGCCCATCTTTGCGCATCATCATCCTATGGAGGGACAGAGCGATATTGGGGGTTTGGGGGGTGGGTATGCCACGAGGTTTGAGACGAAGTATTTGAGGTTGAGTGTGAGGATGAATTTGGAGAGGCTTGTGCAGGGTTTGAAGACTTTGGTTGATCAGTGGCCGGATGATGGCGACCATGTTATTCCTTAGGTGGTGGGCGTTGTGGGCTACGAAAGCCTGATACGCATCTGCGAGCAGACTAGTTGCCGTCTTCTCATTGTGCTATTTTAGATAGCACTGTTGGAATAGGTCTGCTATAACATTCACTGAATGATCTTGATCGACTGGAATGCAACCTCTTCGAAAAAACAATCCCCCATTTTAAAGGATCAGAGACAAATACACCAACGCAATGAACTTTCCGGGCTGCTTGGTAGATTCGTGCAGAGCACGCTCAGAGGCGACCCTCTCTTTGAGATCTTGATCGATAATCTCCATCTGCTCCCTTTCAGCGGGGAAGAAGTGGCCCGGGTCATACGCATCCAGTTCACAACAGAAGATCTCACGATTACTGAGTATAGCAAGCCAAAACCCTTCCACTTTTCATTGCGGGCTGAATGTCCCAGTCTAGTACCACGGCTGCCAAGTAGTCGCCTTTTCTCTTGAAGATATGACGTCTGGCGGCTATAAGGTGGGCATCTGATACTTGTCCAAGTCATATGGATCACTCTCATGTTCCAAAGAGACACTGCTTGCAGCCCACAAAACCATGGACACCACAAAGCTCCAACCTCATACCTGATGATTATCTGAATGGTTTTACGGTTGAAATTTCGAGCCATGCTTTGACCCTGTGTTTCTTGCTGTTCATCACTGTGATAATAACATCTTGGGTCACTGGGGCGGTAATTGCCGGTGGACTCGATATTCTCGTGGACCGCTCAGCCACGATAGAGCCGTATACGGAGGAGGGTGTTCCAGTCTTCCGAGATAATTCTCTTGCGTATCGAGAGTAGCGCCGGCAGATGGCTCGACATCGAGAGCAAACCAGTGGCTAAACCACCCCATCAGATGCCAGCGACATACTCTCCTTTCCCGCCTTTGTAGCTATCTCGCTATCCGCAAGTGCAGGAAAATGCATACGTTCTGATGGCCAGTGCTCGCATCGACTGCTCTTCCGCGACAGGTGAGTTCTACATCTCATACCATAGGATGTTGTGTGCTTCCTCCATGAATGTTCTGAACGAACGTGTCTCATGCCTGGGTAGATGCCAAAACGGTCGGAGGAGCGGTCGATGCGTCTCATTAGTGGACAGGCTTGCTTTCCGCACTGCAATGTGGCTTCACCTCTTTGCATGGCCCGGTAAGATCCTCCAATGATGTGGCTGAAGGACGCAGTTTGATCATAGACGTTCGAGATATATGCACCCTGATGCAGACAGCATCCTCCGTGATTTAGCATGAGCAAACCGTCAAAGATGGTAAAGAACGGGATGGTGGCGGTCTGGTAGTTTGTATAAGTTGTTACCATAACCACTCGTCCAACAGCTAGCATAAATGCTTGCAATATTTACCCTGCCCATTCCGAAGTTTTACACTGCTACGACGGAGTGGTCTGCAACCAACACCGAGAATGCCACACATTCCCACAGGGGTTCTTGAAAATACGGCCCAGGTGTTGGGACCAACATGACTTCCAGCTCAACAGTGTTGCAGGTTCATCTGCGAACGCAGTAGGATCCTACCGCCTGCTCATCACACTCGCCATTACAGCTTCCCAGATGGCAGCCGAAAAGCCCACCTCGGGGCCGTGACACCCCCTTTGTCGAAGAAAACCCACTTGCTGTTGACTTCTCGAAGAATGGAAGCTCATCCATGCCAATGAAGGCATCGACTCGCCCGAATCATAGTCCTGTATCTCCACTCAGTAACTAGCCTGACGCTACCGCCTCATGAGTCACGATACCCGCCTTCTCGAATCGACCCAGCGAAATGTACCAAGGATGACGACGTCATGCTAAGAAGAGTCTGCGCCGTGATCGATCGCCAATAGCACGGCATCGTAGGCAGATGCGCTCGCGTGTCGGATGCAACGGCTATTCGAGAAAGAGGCTCCGGGCTCGCTTTCGCATCGAGCCGCCGTGTCGAAGAGATCGGAAGCTATCTGGGTGCGGTAAGTGCGAAGGAGGTAGTGGAGTCGGAAGGGCGGGAGAGAATCGTAAATGTCGGAGCTAGGAGCAGAGGTGCGGGTTACGGGTGCGATGGAGCTAGGAGATCCGAGAGATAGAAGGCCCGAAGAACAGTGAGCGGGGAGAGTTTGCTGGCAGCTTGTTCATTGACGATGATCCTATGGGTAGTATGCCGTTGCTATAGCATGTAACTTTCCGTAGATATTCAGCAGCACTCAAGGCTCTGTATATGGACAACAATGGAACGTTAGGACGTTGACCAAGATGCTTTCGTGAAGGGAAGCCTGGTCTCGGTCTAACTGCGGAGAGATGCTACCAACGTGGTACGACTGGCTCCAACTTGGTTAGGCAGGGAGGAAGTGTCAATTTCTGACATTCTCCACTTCCTGTCGTCACGTCCAATAGTCATGCATCCTTTCTCTGCTGTCAAACGTCCGATGTAGAATTTGCGTTCCATGGCGATGTTATTCCTTCCACTTGCAAGCACACCCCATCATGAGATGTAACCGTCGAAACGAGTAAACGGCACACTCCTCTCGCCTCGGCACCGTAGCACCAAACTTAACGGAAAAGCGATACAATCCGCGCGTTGCCTCTACCCGCGAATCTCAATGTCACTCAATCTCCGTCGTTCCGTGACGCACCATTCCGCCTTGCGAATTCAATATTGCGTCGTATCCGCCACAGCGAAGGATTTGCGTGGAGATCAATCAAGGCGGACGAAACGAGCCATGCATGTGCTGCGAGTAATGGAGTACCCTGCCCAGCTCGCGAAAGTAGGGAAGACCCTGGCCATCCCAAACCCCACCTCACGCAACCGCCGAACGCCGACTTTGACATGGGGGGAATACCCTGCTTGCAGAACGTCTGCGGCGTCTCGCGTGGAGCAGCCGTTGCGTTACGGTGCGTGCTGCGCGGGACGTTCTCGCTGCGGAAGAAGAAATTCTGGAACGGTGACAGTGGCGAGGTGTACGACAGGGGAAAAGCAATTCTGAAACAGTTGTTGAGGGGGAATGCGAGCAGGGCAAGATGACGCAGACCCAAAGAGGGGAAGTTGAGGGGTCTGCTAAGAATAGATGATGCGATAAGGAGTGAATGCTTTGCTATTAAAGCGTTGACCGAGTGAAGCGACGGTAGTGGGTTGTTCATCTGCCGCGGGCGGGTGCCCATCCCACCGCAAAGGGCAGCGACTCATGACAAAAGTCATCACAAGCCTCTTGACATGCTTTTGGTATGCAGGTACCCGGAAACGTGCGTGGCGTAGCAAGGACCCATGGTGATAGCATGCCTTTATTGGACGAATAAACCTCGCTACCCCATCATAACCCTGCTCCTCCAAGGTCCTGCTTCAGCACGTTGAGGATCGCTTTGCTATCAATTTCCGCGCTCGCCTCTTCATCGTCGTTCGAGGCCTTGAGCGCGCGTAGAGTTTCGGGGCTGACGTCTTTCATTAGGTCCTCGAATTCCTTCTGCTGCTCGCCTTCTTCGATAACGTATTCTTGCTCCAACATGAATTCTGCCGGGGGCGGCTGGTCTGATACTGGGAAGGCGTAGATGGTGGGAAACTCGAGGACTGTGCGGCCGCGCAGGCTGTCGGCGAGTCTGGCGTTCGGGTCCAATGGGATGAGGACTTGACGACTCGAGCTAGTTCGTGGTCTCAAGAGGAAGAATGAGTATAATTGAGGTACGGGTTGGGGCTCGGCGATATCAACATGAATGCTTGCGTGATCAGAGGCATCCACTTTGATGTTGTGACTGTGTTGGTCCGCGCTGGTTGCGGTATCGCCGTGCCCTGGGTCCTGTCGTCCAGAAGTCGCAGGCTCTTGTTTCTCACCCTCCATTTTGACTCTTGATTCTTCCTTGTTAGCCATGGAAGGCACCGAGATATCCTGATCAGCGAGCGCCTTAGCTTTGGCTAGCTTCTCCTCAGCCCTCCTTCTCTTTCGACTGAGGATCTCTGCATCCGAACCCCTATAAGGCTGTACCTGTAGCAAGGGCACGGCAGAAGAGCTTTCGGTGAGGACGCGAGTGTTATCTTCCCGAATCCACTCCACCGTCCACACAATGTTTCCCGACCTGGACTAGTCAGAAACATACATAACGCGAATGGGGGCTAACTCACTTTGCAATGTGCGTCTTGTTGACCTTTTCTCTACTCAGTCCTTTGGGTGCCCGAATGACGGTGACACCCGCACTGGCGAGGTGTTGCTGAGTTGGCTTGCGAACTGGTGTATCTTTTTGGAGAGCCGGCGCATTACCGAGATGGCTAGCCTCGACATGTCTCTCCGCTCGTTCCAGCTCCCGCTCGACACTTGTTAAGTAGTTGAAGTCGTGATCGATGCCTGCCGGGGTAGCTAGTTGGGACTTCTTCACATATTTGGTGGGGTCACGTTTGCCAGTACACTGTGCCCACTGCTGGTGACGCTTGTAACATGGCAGGGAGCAGGTCCTCGCGGCACAGCCTGGACATCGGTACTTTGACTTGGTCGTGTTACTATGTTGCGTCAACTCTATTCACATGTCTGAGAGGTATGCTCGTTCTGGAAGGTGTGGCTGGTGCTGGGGGAGAGTCCGGACATGTGAAACGCTGGCCCAAAAAGGTCTTCAGGACAGACAACGTCATCAAAGTGCATAGTAAAACCCACCAGATGCTGCACAAGTCGCTCAACAAAGCGTCGTCGGCCATCTCCTGGGGCTTGCAGATCGGCGTTAGGATGTTCCGCGCCCGAGGAAGACTTTTTGCTGCAGGTCTCCTCGGGATTGGGTGCGTGTAGATTAATGGGCGGGCTCCGGGACGGGCGGTGTATAGTTCGCCGAATAACGATGCGGCTTTCCTCTTGTTCTCGTGGTAGGTTCCTATTTCCGTGGTAGATGGGTGGTGGAAGGGTTAATCAAAGTTTGGTTGTGGCTTGGCGGCGAGTGAGGATGTGGCTGGCCATCGGAACATTACTACGCTCAACCACAATGGCCTGCCGCGCTATGCATGCGCACCACTCGGACTGTGCGCCGTTTCGTTCGACTGGAAGAACTTGGGGTGGGTCAAGGTGCGATATGCGCAACCCGATCTCACTGATTCTCCAGCTACTCAGACCACGCTAGATGGTTAGTTCTGCTCAGGAATCTGTGGTTGCAATTGCGACACCACCTCGCATGCGTTGTCTAAACTGATCGACATCTCTACCACGGGTCCCCCTCTTTCTCCAGTCTCGAGAGACTTCAGTCATTGCTGCGGCGATGCCGGCGATGCCGGACTGACGCTAAGTGTGCCACGCTACAGCCCATTGCTGGGAACATCCACGCGGTGATCATGCTGGAGATGTCGCCCGTAACAAGGGACCACACTGAGCTGCAGCAGTGTCCTGCCAGTAGGGAGCACTCTTCCTTCTCATTTGCTAGGGAGCAGAACCGCAGATGAGCCCAACTACGACTGCGGAGCCATCGGAGGCATGCTCGATGACATTTGCGGTCGCCTGCGCTAGCGTTGTCCACACGAAGCAACGGGCTGGGTGTTTCAGGTTGGCCCCTCCGCATGCCCGCTCAAAACGTCCACGGCCGGCGCTCTCTCCTATTGCGTGCCGCGATGGGATTCGATGCATGAAAGACGGGACCGGGCCATGATGGACAAAGGGGCGTATCGATTCGAAGAGCGGTTCACCCATTCTCGCACCAACTGTGCAAGCTCGAGCAGAGGCGGCGAAAGCGTCGGAGGGTCAAACATGCAACAGCAATTGATCATCACGCCCAGCCATCAGATATCCTGTGCACTGGAGATGTTCAGGGGTCCCGCTTGCCGGATCAGGCCGTGAAGCACCCATTCGCGGAAGGTCTGCAATGCGTGGGAATCGCTCGTGCATGGCGGGATGCACATTGCAGTGGGGCCTTGCGCTATGCACGGGAACAGCTCCCTCTCACGATCCGACTGATTCAAAACGAACCCAAAGCGGCCGTAGGCATGATGGACGCTATTGCCACCGCCGCCAGCGGGGTCCGGACGACGCTGCGGGCGTACGCGCTGACTTGCGTGGGCGGCGCTGCACGACTCGTCGTACCAAAGTCACGGCTGCTGGGAGGAGCAACGGCAAGGACGAGAACATGATCACGTACAGGCGTCGCCATCACACGCAGCGTGCCGGATTCCTTGTGCGTCACCCGTCTTCGCTCGTCTCGCTGCACGCTGTGCACGCTGTGCATGCTGATGCCCACCACCGCGGCACGATGCATGTTTGATTTTGATTGCCATCTTGTGCAGCCTTTGTCCTCGCGGTGCTTCCGATGCGCGAACCGCCGTTATTTGCACACGGGGCATAAAGAGCCATCGGTCGCGACGGCGCATGCCCCCGGCTCCATGTCGAAGCCCCTGACTGCGCCGTGCAGCGGCCAGGGCCCTGCTCGCGCGCGGATTGGCAGGGGACACTACTCATTTCCTTGCGCAACCGAGACTTGTGAAGCCTACCCTGGGCGCCACTTTCGGCTCCTGCTCCCTCGAGCTCGGCGCCATCGAGCGCGGCCGCATCTCCCCAAAAGACGCCAGCCGCCCTCGACTGTTCCTTTTCCTTGCTGCCGCATTCCTCACTGCCGTCCCCGCAGCAAGGTCGTCACAGAGTCCTCAATTGACCGACTGCGTTTGGTCTGGAAGCTCTGGTGTCGCCGTTGTTCCTTTCCTGATATACTTCCTCGGGCGCCCAATCGCCGATATACGTCCTCTTCTAACTCCCTGGATATTTCCGACCTATCCTCAACACTACTTACCTATACTTCGCACGCCCAAGAATATAGTAGAGTTTATCCACAATGGCACCGTCTCTGAGCCTACGTCCGCGGACTGGCGAACGCCCTCCCACGAGGGACAACCGAGAAAGAGAAGCCGACCACAGCCTCATCATCCCCAGCCGGACGTCGTCCCTCCACTCTAGAATCACCCAGCCGCTACCATCCACCCTCAATGTTCGCCAAGGTGCGAAGAGCCCCAAGACCTTGACCCACGCCTACATGGTGTGCGGTGTGGGAAGGGAACCGTCGCAATGGGTCAAGGCTCCTCCACCTAGCCAGGGCAAGATCGGACACATGAAGGGTGCAGTCGGCACTTTCTGGCTTCCAGAGATACTCGGAAGCAGCCCAAGACTGGAGCAAGACAACGAGATCGCGAGATCTCTGCACTCGGCAATGCGGGTATGTTGACATATGTGTGGTAGACAAGCTACCAGCTAACCGTAGCTCACAGGCATGCTTCCCTCATGATGTTGAGATTTGCACAGGAAGGACGCAGCCCCATTGTGTACACCACTCTTTCGTCCTACAGCAAGATTCATCGCACACACTCTACGGCATCGCTCTTCGCGTATGGTCTCGCGCCGACGAGAAGCGGGCTGAGACAATCCGCGACCTGCGGAGGCGAATCGAGCCCGATTTCTTTGACAACCCAGATGAGACCTACTGGATTCCTTACTGCCTGAGCTTCCTCTCGCGGTATCCCTTGTACAACCTCCTTGGAGACTACCTTCGTGGTATGTGGATCCACTGGAACAAGGCCACTAACCTGTTCCATGCTGAGGAAGTCTCGCGCATCCTGAGCTTCCCCGCGCCCCGACTCAACGACTTGGTCCGCATCGACATGAAGGACTATGCCTTGTGCTACCAGTTTCCATCATCGCCAACCGGTTTCCAGAATTTTGCCATGTGGCCCCTGTTCACCTGTCTCTCCATTCCCAACATCGTGGGTGTGCTTGAGGCGGCTGTTTCGCCCACACGACGAATCATATTCACCAGCCACTACCCGGCGATACTCACTGTCGCGGCCGAGACAATACGTTTCTGCGTAAGGGTGTACGAATGGAGCGGTCTGTATGTGCCCGTTGTCCATGCACGTCACGTCAAGGATCTCGTCCAAGAACCGGGACCGTACATTCTCGGTGTAACATCCGAATGCCGTACGCTTTTCACCGCCCCGACGGACGCCCTCGTGATCGATCTGGACCGGAACTTTGTCCTCACCTCAAGCCCACCAAATGCATTCACGGCTGGACAGAGGACCAAGATGATCACCCGTCTGACCCAGGCTCTCAATGGTGAGGTGGCACCCACAGGTGTTCCACAACATCTGCGATCTGCTTACGGAGGCGGCAAGCTCATCCCGGCTGGCCAAATTATCGTGATGCGTGGCGAGGTCGAAAGCATCCAAGACCCAGATTGGTGGAATCAAGACTCGGTTATGACGGTCATGGACCACGTGTGTGAGAAGTTGGTAAGTCTTCAGCTCGCTATTTCCGACACGTATCTGCGGCTAACCATGTGTCACAGGGACGCAACTCAGGCATGAAGGCTGTCTTTGGAGGCGCCGTTAAGAAGCCTCTGATGACCAAGGTGTCGATGCGCCATCTCAATGAGATTGTGCGCGAGCGCAATCAATACTCTCGCGATGCACAGGAGGCTTGGCAAGATTTCATCAACCTCAAGGGTCGCATGGATACCGAGCTCTCCAAGGTCAACAAAAGAAACAACTTCCTCGTGGAGGAGCTCGAGAGCTGGAAGCAGCAATTCCTCAAGTTCCAGACCTTTGCTGAGCAGCTCACAAAGGAAACACAGGAGCTCAAGGTCAAAATCGAGAACCACAAGCGCGAGAACCGTCGCCTGTCTGGTCTTATTGATCAGCAGAAAGATGACGCCGCACGTCTCACTGTCCGTCTTTCCGGCACTGAGAAGCAGCGCGACGATGCTCTTGAGGCTCTTGTCCTCCAGCAAGAGATTGCCGAGGAGCTCGAGCGCGAGCGCAAGAGGAACAAGAAGGACCTCGCCGCTATGCAGCACACAAATATCGGTCTCCTGCGCCAACGCGACGAGACCCAGCGCGTCGTGCTCCACCTTCGCGCTCTCATCGAAGGCCAGACTCATCACATGGAACACATAGTCAAGTCTTTGAACAACCCCGAGATAGGCCAGTACCTAGAAGAGGGCTTCGAGGACGTTCCGGAAGAGGAGGAAGAAGACCTTGACGAAGCGTCTGTCAAGGGCAAGCACTCAATAGAGATTGGCTCAACCCGAGGCTCGGTCGCGAACGAGCGCAACGTCGAGTCTCGCGCAAGCACCGTCACCGACAAGCATCTCGATGGTGAGGACGTCTCTCCAGACATGGAGCAGCGCTTACACATAAGTCCAGGGAACCGCAATTCCAAGCGGTACTCTACGCTCTCTATGGTCGACGTCGCCGATCGTCACCTACGCGACAAGACGGACGCGATCGCGTATATTATCCGGAATATCTCGGAGCAGTGCGCTGCTGCCGTTGAGGGTCTGCAGCTCGCGCAGCAAGCGGATACTGAGGATGGTAACAGTGAGCGTCGCTTGAGTGCGAGCGTGGATGGACGCACGCAGTCTACCCAAGGCAGTGAATATGGTGATGATGATATGCTGCGTCCCGGCCGCGGCTCCAGCATCCCGCCTACCCCGGACCTAACACACCGATCGAGCACGTCGATGTCGATGGCTAGCGCTTCCACCACACCTGACAGGCACAGCCTGCAACAAAGAATGCACGACGACGTCCCCGATGTGCCGACGCGCATCATTGAACACGACGAGGAGCAACTCGAGGACGATGTGCAGGAGGTGCCCATCTCCAAGTACGCGACACCTCTTTCACGACCGAGCACCCGGGCTGTACGCTAAGCGTGTACTTCTCCCGGACCCCTTCTTCTCTATGTCCTTTTTGCACATCCGGCGGTTTCTGGAAGACGTCGTTTTGCTTCATTGATGCCCCACTGCTTTTGCGCGGTAAACCGGTGTTATGGTGTATAATCTTACCTTCGTGTCTTTCATTTAACGACATTTTTGGCTTTGCATATACAAGTCCTTTGTCGATGGACGTGTTTCATTAGTAAAATGAGTGGTGGAAAGGAAGCGCGGAGCAGGGCTCGATCGATCGGTTCCCGCTAAAGGGTGTCGATGTAGAATGGATGAGTGAGTACCGAGGTGCTCGCTGCGGAAGCGGAGGATTTGTGGGCCCTATGTGTAATTGGGGCCGTTTCTTTATGTTGATTAGGATATGTGTGTCAATAATACCATTTTCCTACTGTTCATTAACTGTGTATATTGCATTTGTGCGTCTCACAGATTGAACTGGTTCAGCTCACGACCAGCTTGATGGATCATACATCTTGGTCACCTTCAGTAGACGGTACCATCGTTGGTGTCTTGTCCGTCATGCCGAGGAGTGGTGCTATATCACCGTGCTTCTTCATGGCCGGCGGTTCTTGTTGCTGCCCTGTGGCAAGCGCGACCTGTCATCCCGTCGACCCGCAAAGATCCGCTACTAGCATTCCTTGAGGCTCGTTCGATAGATGCCCGTATCCTGACTGTACTTGTCGAATCATACACCTATACTGTCGCCGCTGTTTCGTTCGCCATGTCAAACTATGCATCGGTAGACTTGCTTCCATCATCGTACCCACACATTGAATATAGTCCATTTTCCTGCATTCCTGGAGATTGTTCTGATGGCTTGCGAAATGTGACAACTCTCAGCGACTTACTGTTGGCGATGTTTCGCTGGTACTGCCCTCCGCCGGTAATGCAAGTTCCTGAGGCTTGAGGTCGGCGCGCTCTCCTGCGTAAGGTCGTCCGCCCCAGTCATAACCGATTCATACATCTGTGTATGCGCATCCGACACCGGTATGAGATACTGAATCGAGCCTCGCCTCCCACGGTGCTCATATATCGTCAGAAGACCGAGCTGGAGTCTCCACGTCGATAGCGGGCGGTGTTATGTATGATTCGAACGAAGCCGGGCAAATGGCGGGTCACCTACTCCCATGGCTGGACTCTGTGCTGTCGGAACAAACCGCCTGTATCTTTGGATCCTTTGCCAGGTAGATGCATCTGTCATGGCAGTCAACCTTGTGTTTGCGTCCGATACGGCCGCTTTGCTTGCTGCGGACAGCGTATCCTAATGATCCTCGAGATATTGCTCTTTAACGGCCGTTGATGAGCAGCGCGATGACCATTGTACTACTCGCCGTGTCTTCCTAATGCACACATTCAGTACGGCCTTGCGGATACCCATGAAGGTGAGTAGAGGTGGATGTGGTCGCGAGTGTAGTGCAAACAAGTACTCGAACTCGATGAAACCATCACGGTCACTGTCGAAAAACCTGGTCTAGGCGCGAGCGATGGTGGCTTTTGTTACAGTGATGATTTATTCGCTAGTCTATCAAGGTGGCGAGGTGCCTTGTTCGGCAGCCGCATTCTGGCCCTTCCCGCCGACGCGGGGAGGTACCTTATACATACCTCGAGCCTGGCACTCTGCATCAAAACACTACTACACTCCCACAATCTTACAAAGATCTCAAATCCCGTCCGCTCACTTGTCCGCCGCCTACGTGCCACGCTCCCGGGCAGTCTTGCGAATCGAATTACGTCTGGGTCCGTCAGCTGCATACTCCTGCGGATTGTGCCACGTACGGGATGTGAAAACTGGCCACCGACCGATCAGCTTCGCGAGTGGCGCGTATCAGCATCGAGCGCCGACGCATCACCGTCGAAGGGATCGATATCGTCGTCATCCGTATCCTCTCCCAAATACTCCATCATTTCCTCGTCATCCGCATCCTCTCCCGAGTACTCCATCAATTCCTCGTCATCCGGGTCCTCTCCCGAATACTCCATCGTTTCCTCGTCATCCGTATCCTCTCCCGAATAATCCGTCATTTCCTCGTCTTCAGTCTTCTCGTCGGCTGTATCCTCGTACGAACCCGCCGTCATTTCTTCGCCTTCCGTATTCTCGTCCTGCGTGTCCTTGGCCGTTTTCTTGCCGTCAATATCCTCATCGTCAGTATCCTCGTCCGAACCTTCGATCATCTGCTCGTTTCCAATCTTCTCGTCGGTATCAAATATCTTTTCGCCCTCGGATGGTTCACCAACCTCATGCCACTGCAAAAATCGGTCGTCCATCTTCTTCCGGAAATCTGAATTGGTTTGATATCGGTTCTGGTCGATCGGGCACCACTGGCTCCTGCCTACGTCGTACCAATGTGGCCATTCCCGTACAAAGCTCGGCTTTATCAGCACCTTGTTCATTTCTTGGTGGCAAATTGACTGGCGCCATATTTGTAGCTCGAAGCCTTTCTTTGCAAGCTCTTTCACGATATACTTTAGAGCGTCAAACACATGCTCAGGCATCTCGAATGTGCCATGGTTGTCGAACGTGCGCTGGTCTATCTTGTCCATTTCGAGCGAGATACAGAGTATTTCGAGAGAGGGTAACGTCTCCGCGCGTTCCAAGATTGCCGCGATCGTTGCATCGCGTGTCTGATTGTCGAAGGCGAAGCGCGTGCACAACTGGTCCATATACTCCAGCGAAAAGCTCAAGACATGCAACCTTTGGAGTGCCGGCGGAAGGAAACCTGCAGGGTCCGCAAATTGCGACGAATCATTGGAGTCGCAACTCAAGGCCTTCGTCACGAGCTCAAGATCGACTTGGATTTCGCGCAAGTTCTCGTTCCGACTAAGACTACCCAGCGGATCGACCAAGCCCGGATCAGATACGGTAACGCCCCAGTTGAGAATCTTGAGATTGGGCAGGTAAGTTGCAATAGCGTCACTCATTTGACCGTAATCGTACATGTTTTGAGGTCCATCGGCCAAAGACAACCCGAGTTCCCAGACTCTGAGCACTTCGAGTTGTGAGAGATGGCCAGCTTCGATGGTCCGTACTAGCCAAGCGGGATCGAAGTTGGTCGTCCAAATGAGCAGGGTGCGGAGGTTCGTGGCTGTTCCGGAGGTATGATAAGGGAAGGTCAGCGGTCCAGGGTGGATATCAGGCGTATAGCATGGGCCAAGCCTTAGTTTCTCCATTGCTGATGTGATAGAAACTTGGAGCATTTGCTCTTCCGACCAGCCCTTGAGCCCGTAGTACTTAACCTTGCGGGGTGTGTAATCACCCTTGGTACTACCATCATTGTCGAAGTAGTTGATGCACCAGCACTCGCGTCCCATAACCTCTCTACTCAATGGCAACCCATCGGTCCATTCAAGGTGGAGCTTCACTTTGTTCAGCTGGGACGCCGAACACAAGATGATTGCCACCAATCCGTCAAACGATGGCAGATCAGAGAAAACGCTGTCGAGTAAGCGCTTCATCAGGTCGTTGTCTAAGTTTCGGATGTTCTTGTTGATGAGAGCGCGAACATTCGCCTTGTTTGCATGTCGGTCGGCTCCAAGGACATCGGTATTCGGACCAATGACCCTATTATGGTAACCGTCTTCTCGAAGGAGCCTGAACGAGCGGATATTCCTTACTAAACCGGGTCTTGAGATGAGCGCGCCGAACAGCAGCTGTATCTTGTATCCCATGGAGGACTTGAACTTCAGGTCTCGGTACAGCATTGACTGGGCGACTTCTCGATATCGACGCGATGTGCGGCACATTGCATACTTTCTCGCTTGTGCGAGGTAGCCGATGATTTTCACCAGAATCTCAACGGGAAGACGGTCGATATAGTTGGCGGGCATCGTGGCGACTATGTGTGTACTAGGCTAACGAGGTTCAGGGTCGAGCACACGAGGTGGAGGCGGGGTGTGGCGGTTGTGCGAGAGCCAAACCAGAAGCTCAAGCCCGTAGTCATTGGTATAGGCATTTAGTCAGGGCTTAGCGCTCATGTGCCTCTTTGCATGAAGGGTAGCAGTCCTGAAGTACTGTTTCCTAGACATCGGGCTGTGGACGACCAAAGCCTCGTGTCAGCGACGACGAAGTAACGGGCGGTACCAGTTCCTGGTGACGTGGCGAAGCTTTTGGCCCAGAGATTGGTCGACGATGACAGCGGACTCTTATTTCGAGTCTCGTTGTTGTGTGGACGTACCTTGTAGTTCTTGCTACATGGAGCCATACGGTCACAGGCACGCACCTGAGCAAAGTCTTCCGCACAGCCAGAAGCTTAGATGAGCTTGAATTCGCCGTCTTCAGCGTCACAAGAACGACAACAAATTTCTGCACTTGCGAAAAGTGCGGGGAGAGGACCGTCTGGTAAAATGGGGAAAGGAAGAGATTCGTATTCTATTAACGCCAGGGAAGAGCTTATTGTCGGTGTGATACTCTATGCTGAGTTCGCTCTTGCTATCGCAGCTTCAATCCGCTGAACCGAACGAGTATCATTCACCAAAGCCTAGCATACGGCATCTACACAGCGCATTTGGAGAATTATTGTTGCCTATCGATTTGGCGCAATGGCCGCTCAGTTTTCCGAAATCCGCCGCTTCTCAGCAAGCCGGAGTCACAGCATAGTCAGTTCTGCGTCCAGAACGGGCTCCACATAGCAAACACCTGCTTGTACGCAGTTTCCAAGGGACTCTAGAAACCTCCCGTTCGGCATTCGGGGGCCGAGGCAAGTCGTGTTGATACAGAATCTTTACGTGCGGCGGCTAGCCGACATGAAATGTGTAGGTAGTTTCCGGCGTACGTCACGAAATCAGACTTTCATCGAGCGCGAAGCACACAGGAGGTCACATTCTACAAATTCGACTCCAATCCAAACCCAGAAACTAGTGCCGAATATGAACCGGCGAGGGGGCTATCGGCGAACGCAGGCAGCATGTATTTATGGGCAAGGTCCTACTCTGACGAGACCCAAAAATCGCCCAGCCTCCGTTTCAAATAATTATGACAGTAATACCAATCTCTGTCCAAAGCAGCACCTTAACATCTTGACTGCACTTCCATCTGAGTTGGGAGTTCAAGACCGGAACGTCATTCTTCAATCCACCCGAACACATTGTCTGTTATGCAACCGCACGCTGTAGATTGTGCACTGTAAATTCGGGATTACGAACAACAAGTTTGGTTCTTTTTAATTACACTTTTTGGTGTATGCCGTGTTTGTTCCTGACCTCTAGCGTCGATTTGCTTGTCTACACTTCATCGTTGACTCTCCACTACACCCAATTCCCAAGTACTTCAGACTGGCCAATAACTGATTTGAAGATGGAGGTATGGCACCACGTGAGTAGGCGTCGTCATCTCCCCGCGTTTTGAATCCCCGCACTCTTGATGCGCAGGGCTAGTCTTAAACCCGGAGCCTTTCCGATCGAGTCGACACGGTCTGCATCGGTACGCGCAGCACGAACACTGCACCCCGCGAAGGGTTCGATGGCGCATTCCGGGCGTGCGGATCCTTGAAATGCGGGGAAAGGTTGTCCCTACGAGTACTCATATACCAATCGAAGCTGTAGCTTTGAGTTGTTCGCTATTCGAACCATCCTAGTCTTCTAATTAATGCAAAATCGCTCAATATGGCTCCATCGAATACCGGACCTGCGTTGTGCTCACTCGATGAGTTCCTCTCCTAGTCGTATGACTATGTAGTCGTCGGCGGCGGCACAGCCGGCCTCGTCGTAGCAGCCCGACTGACAGAGAATCCTGCTGTCACAGTCGGTGTCATCGAAGCTGGTCAAAACCGTATGGACGACAAGCAGATATCGACGCCATGCCTCTACCCGAGTCTCATCGGCCGTCCTGAATACGACTGGTGTATGACCTCCACGCCACAACCCAATGCTGGCGGGAAGACGTACAGCATGCCGCGCGGAAGAGTGTTGGGTGGCAGCTCAGCTATCAATTACCTAATGTATGTCCGTGGCTCGCGAAAGGATTACGACAGCTGGGAAGAGCTTGGGAACAAAGGGTGGGGATGGGACGATCTGGTCCCGTACTTTCGGAAACACCAGACTCTCGATGTTCCAGATGCAGCGGCGCTTCCCGAAGACAAGCAGTTCATGCCGTATGCCGCCAGAGAGAAGTACCACGGAAACGATGGCCCGATTCATACGAGCTTCAACGACTATTATATGCCGCTTGAGGAAGACTTCTGCAAGGCAGCATACGATGTGAGCGGCAAGCCGAGCGGCTTGAGTGATGCGTGGAGTGGTGACCATATGGGGTTCTATTCTTCCCTAGGAGCCGTGGACCGGTCGTCGGATGCAGGAAACCGGTCGTACGCCGCGACTGGTTATCTCCGACCGAATCTGCACAGGAAGAATCTGCGCGTTCTCACTGACGCCCACGCCACCAAGATCCTTCTGGAAGGAGATCGTGCTGTGGGTGTCGAGTTTGCCCATGCCGGCAAGAAGCACAGCTTGAAAGCCGGCAAAGAAGTCATTCTTTCCGCGGGCACCATTCAGACACCGCAGCTTCTAGAGCTCTCAGGTATCGGAAATCCAGATGTGCTCAAAGAGGCCGGCGTGCAATGCAGTATCGAAAACAGCTCTGTGGGCGCCAACTTCCAAGATCACGTCCTCGGCGGCATGTTGTTCGATTGCAAGGAGGGTGTGCTGAGTCTCGACGCGTTGCACGGCGAAGATTATGCAAAGGCGCAGCAGGAGACGTACGACAAAACGCACGACGGACCCTATGGCAGTCCGGGGATGCTCATGGGCTTCGTCAGCTACGCAAGTTTAGTCGGTGAGTCTGGGGTGGAGCAAACAATCAAAGACATTCATGCGAAGAGCCTCGCGAAGACTAAATTCGAAAAGGCACAGGAGAAGGTGAGTAGTCGACACTCTTGCTGTTGGAACAAACTGACGATCGGAAGGTGATCACCGACCAGCTGGCAGATCCCACATTTGCGAACCTCCAAACCTTCTGTATTCCCTGCCAGCTGGACGTAAGCCAAGGTAGCGACCAAATCAAGTTCTTCAGCCAGCCACCAGAGGGCAAGAATCGCGTCTCTCTGCTCATCTGCCTCGAGCATCCGCTATCACGCGGAAGCGTCCACATCTCATCTCCAGACCCAATGGCACCACCCACAATCGACCCAGGCTACTTCCGCAATGAAAACGACGCGAAGATCTTAGCCGCGGGCATCAAATGGCTGGACGAGGTCTCCCGACACCCACTGGTGGCCAAATCGTTGGGCGAGCGCGTTCTGCCTCCACCAGATAACACTCTGGAGACCGAAGAGCAGCGTGTAGAGTACGTCAAGAATCACATCTCGACGCAGTATCATCTGATTGGTACCGCTGCCATGGGAGAGGTTGTTGATGGTAGGCTGAGAGTGATGGATGGGAAGGGTCAGGTTGTGAAGGGGTTGAGAGTGGTGGATGCTAGCGTGTTTCCGGGACATGTGAGTGGGAATATCATGTCGAGTACTTATGCTGTCGCGGAGAAGGGTGCAGATTTGATTAAGGAGGATGATGGTAGGTTTGGTGATGGGGCTGCTGCAGAGACTGCGCGGTTGTAGAGAGTTGGATACGTGTGTATCAGTGCTGGGTGTATACGTTACTCGATGGAGAAGATGTCTTGACTAGCATTGGACTTCGTCGTTGATCTGCGCTGATGAAAACGCGGGCGAGAAGCGGGCGAGAGAGTGTGTGGAGGTGGAGAGCGCACGTGCGCTTCCAGCTGGCCCGAGCGAGTTCATATGTCGACCTCGTCCCAACCGTCCGCAGCCACCTACTCTCCTCTCTATGGGAATGCTTTTGCACTCGCTTATCATACCGGCTCTTTCGAGCGCGGAGATTCCACGGTGTACACCGATAGGACCTCAGATACCGTATCTACCACGCGCGACCGTGATGCGCCTTACTACCCCGCCATCGAAGCCCACCAGCTCCCCCTACGCGCCTTCGCTGGATCGTATACCTCAAGGGAGACTATCTTCGTAGAATGGAATAACGAGGATTCATCGAATGGGATTCCCCCATGCAGATTTGGCGGCATGCAAGTGCTAGGCGATCTGTAAGATAATGGTGCCCTGTCTTGACGCATGCGTAAAGAACGTACGAACGATTGTTCATGCAAGTGCTGACGTGGATAGATAGGCTAGTTTATTCGTGATGGCAGTATCATACCCACGCAGATGTGTACCAATGTAGTAGTGGCACCAACTCCGCACTCGGTCAAAGTCACTGGCTCCGTTTGCCAGTCTTCCCCCCACGCAACCAGGCCGTATCTGTCTTCCTCAAAATGCCCAGGCGAGACCGACAATACGGCTCCGAGGCCTTGCTCTAGTACTATTGAAGGCAGCATTCGTGCATCACATCAGCCTGGACCTCGTGGAATGCAAAACTGGAGTGACCGTGTGTTGGCAGTCACACCGCTTATTGTACTCCGCTGCCAACCAATTCTCCAGGACCATGACATTGTGAAGAAGCATCGTTTGACTTGCAGTAGTCTCTCACCTCTCTGGCGCCATCAAACGCGCCGCATTGCTCCAGGTTCCGAACATGTGGTTGTAGTGCGATTGCTTTCGGATGCTCCGCCAAGCCCTGGACCAGGCTCCGGATTTTGGCGCACGTTGGCACGACCTCTGGTACGTTCTGGTCCTTCTGGAGAACCAAAGTCGTCTGCGGGGGCCAGTCCTTTCATGGTCTCGTGAATAGCGCTCGCTCAATGAGAAGACAGGATTGACGTTAAAGGCGCCGCCATCCAAATAACGTCATCGGCAACGACGACACTAGCGGGATCCAGGCTAGGCCAAGCTACCGCCTTACTGGTCAAGCGTCTCAACAGAGAACGTAAGGCAAATTTTGACGTCGGCAGCGCTTTGCTTTTGCAGGGTAGTAGAGCCGGTATATACGTCAACCGCCATGTCGGTCACACTTGCTCCCCCCTCTATACCCTCCCCACATTACAACCAAATCATGCCCATCATCGACACCTCCAAGGATCTCTCGGCACTCTTCACCAAGCAAGCGCGCGCCACACCCGATGCCGTTGCACTAGAAGACGATAAAGTCACCTACACCTACGCTGAGCTCCACGGCAAAGTCGTTGCCCTTGCCGACCGTCTCCGGAGCCATGGCGTGGGCCGCGACAGCCTGGTCGGCGTCTTGCTGCCCCGCTCTGCCGACTATGTGATTGCTTGCCTGGCTGCTCTGCGGGCCGGCGGCGCCTTTCTGGTGCTGGAGCTTGCGTACCCGCCTGACCTCTTGGCCGATGTGCTCGAGGATGCTCGTCCAGCCGTTGTGATCACCACCAGCACCGAAGTTGGCAAAGTCAAGGAAGGCGTGCCCCTCATCACCCTTGACGAGGAGTCGTCAGGTGCCAATGGCCATTGGGACGAGAAAGACCTCCCACCACTACCTGCAGAGACCGATCTTGACCGATTGAGCTTTGTTGCGTACTCGAGTGGTACGACCGGCAAGCCGAAAGGTATTGCAAACCCACACAGAGCAGCAGTCTTGTCGTACGATCTCCGCTTCAAGCTTTCGGACCTCGGACCCGGAGATCGCGTCGCCTGCAATGTCTTCTTTGTCTGGGAGATTCTCCGTCCGCTGCTCCGGGGAGCGACCGTGGTAGCTGTCCCGGACGAGGCGAGCTACGACCCACGTATGCTCGTGGACTTGCTTCAGAAGAAGAAGATAACCGAGACCCTGTTCACCCCGACCTTGTTTGCTGCTATCTTGTCGCGCCATCAGGCTCTTGGGTCACGCCTCCCGGAACTTAAGACGATCTGGCTGAACGGCGAGGTAGTGACTACCGACCTCGCACGTCGCGCTCTGAAGACTCTTCCGAAGGCTCGCTTGCTCAACTGCTACAGCGCTTGTGAGACCCACGAGGTTGCCTGCGGCGACATCGGAGAGATGCTTGAAAAGATCGACAAAGATTCCCTCTACTGCCCTGTTGGCCCTCCACTAATCGATGAAAAATACATATACATCCTAGACGAGAGCGGCAATCGAGTCGAGCCTGGCTCCAATGGCGAATTGTTTGTTGGCGGCCACCTCCTTGCGCGAGGCTACCTCAACCGTCCGGAAACAACCGCAAGGGCATTTACCCCTAACGCCTTCAGCTCCAAGTCCGGTGCAAGAATGTACAGGACAGGAGACAAGGCACGTTTGCTTCCCTCCGGATATTTGGAGATCACCGGCCGTGTGGGAGCCATGATCAAACTCCGTGGGTACTCTGTCGTCCCCGGAAAGGTCGAGAATGCCATAGTGCGATATATGGCAGTCACTCGCTGTGCCGTTATTCCATATGGCGAAGGACTCGATCGACAACTGGTGGCGTACATTGTTCGCGATAAAGAAACCTCCGAAGAGCGACCAAAGGTGGAGATCGATGACGAAGGCCGGTCTTTGATGACACGACGAGTGCTCAAGCCGTATCTCGCCCACTACATGATACCCCACTTGTGGGTGGAATTGGATGACCTGCCAACACACGACGTCTCCGGCAAGGTTGACCTTAAACAGCTTCCTCCGCCACTCGCGAGAAGTGGAACACCGACCGGAAAGCGCGCTACATATGAGCAAAATCCCATTGACATCGAACAGATTGCTGAGATCTGGGCCACCATTCTCGGTATCAAGTCAAGCTCCATCACCCCAGAATACAGCTTCTTTGATCTTGGCGGTCATTCATTGAACCTTGCTGATCTAGCTGCCCGGTTATCCAACACGTTTGGTTTGAAAGTCCCGGTTGCTCGCCTCGCTGATCCGGCAACGCTCAACGGTCATCTTGACACTGTTCGCTCGGTCAGGGATGGCCAGACTGCAGCAGTGCAGGCTGATCTACCCGCAGTCCTTCGCGCTGACGCCATACTCGATAAGAATATCCGGCCTTCGAACGCAAAGGTCTGCGCGCTCAAGGACGCAAAGACGGTGCTCCTCACGGGTGTTACCGGTTTCTTGGGGGCTTTCCTCCTTCGAGACCTGCTCGACAGCACATCTGCTAAGGTGATTTGCATGGTCCGTTTTGGCGACGCATCACCGGATGATCTACCTGCTGGTATCGCTAGGATACGACGTAATCTACTCGATTTCGGGCTCTGGAGCGATTTGATCATGGAGCGGGTGGAGATCATGCCCGGTAACCTATCGCGCCGACGATTCGGCCTCTCTCCGGATGCGTTCGCCGATATTGCTAACCGCGTCGACGTCATCGTCCATGCTGCCGCGACCGTCAATCTAGTCTATCCGTATGCTGCTTTACGCCTCCCGAACGTAGTCGGAACACAGGAAATCTTGCGCCTCGCTTGCCAGGCCGGTGCTACTTTACAGTACGTTTCCACCAATGGAGTGCTGCCTCCAGCGCAAGCCCGTGAGGGATGGTCAGAAGACTCGATGTTGGACGTGGAGGATGTACCTACGAAACTTGCGGATGGATATGGCCAAACGAAGTGGGTTGCGGAACAGCTCGTTCTTGAAGCTGGTCGACGAGGACTGCCTGTCAAAGTACATCGAGCGGGTACTATCAGTGGACACAGCGAGACAGGTGCATCCAATGCCTGGGATCTTTTGACGGCATTGCTGGTTGAGTCAATTCGCATAGGCCATTACGCTGATGTCAAAGGATGGCGTGCAGAGATGACCCCGGTCGACTTTGTTAGTAAAGCGATCATCCATCTGGGCAATCAGACCGAAGCAGACCAGACCATCTTTCATCTGGGTGACCCAACGCCTGTCGACATTAGTCAGGTCTTCGAGGACCTCAACCAGCTCGGATATCCGACGAAGCCGCTAGAGTTTGAACAGTGGCTTGCATTGTGGGACGAGAAAAGAGCGTCAGCCAAGGGTGGAGATGGTGCCTTCACGGTTGACATTCTACGCAGTGGTATGCCCAGCGTGGAGTTCTTGAGGGATATCGTCGTCCTCGACAACGCCAAAACCAGGCCTTTCCGCGCCGCTGTTGAACGGCCGAAGGTCGATCAGATTCTCCTTGAGACCTATACCCGTCACTGGTATGCACGGGGCTGGCTTCCTAGTCCACCTTCTCTCACTAATGCTGCTGGCGGCTCCGGGCAGCTGCCTCGTCGCGGACCTCTTTTCGGGAAGGTCGCTGTCGTCATGGGTGCTTCATCTGGAATCGGCGCTGCAACAGCGACGGCGCTAGCAAGAGAGGGCTGCCACGTAGCACTTGCTGCCAGACGTCTCGATGCCCTGGAAGACCTCAAGAAGCGAATGGTTGTCCGCGAAGGCAAAGTCATCTGTCAGAAGACTGACGTTACGGACAAGGCGCAAGTTCAGGCCCTTATAAGCACAGCTACCAAGGACCTCGGCCCCATCGATATTTTTGTCTCGGTGTCGGGCGTAATGTACTTCACCATGATGAAGAACGTACAGACGGAGGAGTGGGACCGCACGGTGGACGTCAACTGCAAGGGCTTGCTCAACTGCATCTCTTCGACGGTACCCTCGATGCTGGAGCGTGGCAAAGGACACTTCGTTGCCATCTCTTCGGATGCAGGCCGCAAGGTTTTCCCGGGCCTCGGCGTCTACTCGGCCAGCAAGTTCTTCGTGGAGGCTACCTTGCAGGCGCTGCGCGTTGAGACCGCGGGCACAGGGCTACGCGTCACCAGCGTACAGCCGGGCAATGTGGCAACTGATTTGTTGGGCATGTCGACGGACAAGGAAGCGCTTGAGAAGTTTGGGGAGCCGTCGGGTGCGAAAGTTCTGAACCCAGAGGATGTGGCCGGCTCGATCGTGTATGCGCTGAAGCAGCCGGAGCACGTCGCTGTGAACGAGGTTATGATCGAGCCTCGAGATGAGCCGATCTGAGCTTATGAGTGAGGGGATACACATTCCTAGCTGAGTCATGATATATTGGAGAGGTAGGCAACAGCGTGTTTACGAGTCGTGAATGTAGCCATATGTATGTGATCAAGTGTGTTCATTGTATGTTCCTTTGGGTTGAGCTATCGTGAGAGCGGCGTCAGAGGCGTTTACAAAACGTTCACCGAGTCCATATGCGACTATAGTTTGCTTCAACTGAATCTGAAAGTACTTTTTTTGTTGGCTCTTGCACTGTACAACTCTTTTGCTAGATTGTATGCACATCGCTCCAAAACTTCCTCATAATGAATTCGCTCTACTTGTACGTTCAGGGGTTGTTCATTACTCTAGGCTCTGAATTAGCTAGCGTAACAAGTCAATCTACAAACACAGTATAGAAACATAGTAATACTGCTTACACGTACTATCTAATCGATAAAACATGCACAAGGTGTTATGTTGTGTGAAGTAGATGCGGTCACCAAAATAAATGTGCGGCTTCCGAACAGTGACAGGCGACATGTTTGAGGTATGTACATATTATTGCCGCTGCCTTTGCATTTGACCTTAGCAGACTAGAACGGCGTCGGGCGTAGGTTCGGGACCTGATGATTAGCAAGTAGCATCGTCATGTGTAGGTTCCGCGGCTTGAACCTCAGTCTATTTTCTTGTTGTTCAGAGGTGGAACTAAAATCGAATCTTTAGTTACATTGGACACAGATAGCTATGTTACCATATGATCGACATCTGATATTACGCCTGTAGTAATACTCGAGCGCGTTCCAGATCCACATTGATATCATGGTCCCATAGCCACCCCATCCTCCCGCAAGCATTACGCTCAAAGGCTTCCAAATCCTTCCCTTCGGGCCCTTCAAGATCCCAAAGCATCCCCGCTTCTCGACTCGTCTCGACAAGCTTGAGTGCACGCGGTCTTCTCACTTCATCATAAGCGCGAAAAGCCTTCTCCAACCCTTCCACGCTCCTCACTTCCGCAAGTAACTCGCTGAGTATGTAGCAGTCTTCAATGCACATGCCTGCACCGGCGCCTTGGTGAGGAGTGCTTGCGTGCGCGGCATCTCCAAGGAGGCAGATGCGGGGGCGAGCTTGGTAGAACGTGTGGGCTGGGTTGTGGTTGAATAGGGCCCAGATGTCGGGGTTCTTCATGTTGGTCATAATGGCTTGGACTGTGGGCGTCCAGTTGGCGAAGTCTTGGATCATGGCTTCTCTTGATGTTTTGACTACCCATTCGGGATCGGTCCATTCGTCTTTGCTATTAAATGCCACCACTAGGAACCAAATCAGTGCGTATTTACATTGCGATAGTGTGGAATAATCCATACCATTCATGATACTCCCATTAGCAATAGGAAAGGTCAGAACATGCCCTTTGTATCCACAATACATCTGGGACGACTTGGTCTGCTCCTCCCCGACAACGTCCACCGCTTTCTCCATCGCAATGAGCCCTCTATAAGCATACTTTCCCGAAAATACCGGCCGTGCCGCCTCTTTCCCGAGCACCAGCTCTCGCGTTTTCGATTTGATGCCGTCGCAGCCAATTACGGCAGTATGCTGTGCTGTAGTTCCGTCTGCAAAGTGCAAAACCGCATCTCCAGATCCGTCACTTGCCTCGGTAACATTGACAAGCTTTTTGCGGAATTGATGGATATCGGGGGGAAGCAACTTCACAAGTTCGTCGAGAAAATGCGCACGATGCACTCCACCTCTTTCGCCTTTCCTCGCTGGAATCGTAAAGAGCGCTTCATCAGGCCTGATGTTCGTCCCGTTTCTCCTCCATACGAAGCCTTCATTATCAGCTCTCCCGCAATCACTAATTCGCACATTTTGCCATATTGGCGGATCAGCGTTGCTTCCACTATTGGAGCAGCAACGCAAATAGCCTTCTCTTATCTTAGGCGAAATCCGATCCATCAAACGTACAAAACATGGTTCGAAGCCGACGCCTGCGCCGATTTCCCCGAATTGCGCCGCGGATTCGTAGATGGTGATTGAAATGGGGGTTTCGTGGTTGAGAAGGGCGATGGCGAGAATGAGGCCTGAGATGCCGCCGCCGACTATGGCGATGTTGAAGGGTTTGGAGATTGTGGTTATCATTGTTGGGTGTTACTGCTCGAGAACTCCACGATTTAAAAAGAAGAGTCTGCGTGATGTACCATCTTTAACGTCGCAAAGTTCCACTCAGTGTGCTATATCCGGTGACCCATGCCCCACATCACGTGTGCGGGGCGTAAATGCTGATGTTTGTCCATAAACGTAACCTCAGGTCAGCATGATGCATTTGACTGATGTTGATTGAGAAGGTAGACGTTAGGAATGGTATTGACCGGCTTGCGGCCTTCCACGTCTAGGATTTGACGGTCGGGCGGCTCCCAACTTGGGCATGTACAGCCGCATTGTACACCGCGAACAGCAAGCCGAGCGTAGCCTCAAGTTCGCAGCCGTATCGATCAACTCGTGTCTTGGAGTCCAAATTTTGTCGCGGCAGCTCTTACGGCTTTGGGTGCCGCAAATTCCTCGCACCGCGCTGTGACCGCATTCGGCGCTATCAACACTGTCATTGCTAGGATGTTGACATATATCAAGGGTCGCGGTTTGCCTAATCGAATCCGGTACTATGAGAATGAGTGGAAGCGAGTCCTGAAATACATTGAGCAGCGAGGGCGTGACTTCAGCCAACCAGATTGTGATCTCGACGTTGACGAGATCGTCGGCATCAATGAGTCGATGAATGAAGAGATCAAGGCAAATGCTCAGACGAGTACACCGGATAGCCATATCAGTGTACGCGATATCCGAGCTCGTGCCACGGCAAGCACGCATCCCATACCGAGGATGCCCCACATGGCGAGTGCTCAGGCAGAGAAGCTCATAGAGCTGGAAATGAGGTACGGGCTACCGAACTTTTGGGAGGATTAGCAAAGGAGGAAGTAGAGCGCCTGAGCCAATTTGTGCAAGCGCTCAATGCTGAGGCGATCAGTCTTGGAAAATCAATCGAAAAGGGGATCGAAGCCCAACGCTCAAGGATTATGGACTTGGAGTAAGACGTGGAGAAATAGGGAAGGGGGTGACGAGAACACATGTCCTAGATTGGGCAAGAGGTCAAAATCAAGGTAACCGTGGACTAAGAGAGTAGGAAGGGGTAAGTTTGAGATCATATACGTCATAGTCCGGCTTGTCGATGATGAATGCTGAGCGAAGAGCTGTCAATGAGCAATAGGCAAACGATTAATCGGTCATGATTACATAACATACGCTAGCTCCAATAAAAGTTAGACTCAATCACCCACCCAACTACCAAGCCCTAACAACAATGTTCACAACCTCAGGTCTTATAACGTTCAAGGAAACCAAAAAGGTTCAAATACCAGCACGTTCTTTCACGGCTTCCACCCTCCTGTCCTAGTTTGGAAGAGCCCATCCGGATCAATCTCCTCCGACACCGACTTCGCCAACGCCCTGCTTTCCGGCTTTAAGCGACCCCAGTAGTCCTGACGATAGAATCCATAGTTCATGAAAACAGGTAGATATGCTTCCGGCAGAGTCCCATCCTCTTGCCAAGCCTGCACCCTGTCGCGGACACCTGAATATGTAGCCTCCATCGTGTTGGCCATACTGTCATAATTGGGCTGCAGTGCGAATGCATAATTCATCTCGATGATGATGCGATCAACGGAGTCGTCGGCATCGATAAGATCTGGGCTTCTCGCACGTGCTTCGCGGGCAATGGCTTTGGGGAACGGCTGCCATGCGATGCTGGCCACGATGCCTGGCTCAAGAAGTGTTGTTTGAGATACATTGCGCCAGTGGTTATGGAGGGTCTCGAATACTTCGGCTTCATTTGCAGCTGAGGGAAGTGGCACGGTCTCGGTAGCGATCATGACGACTTCTCCTTTGATGACGACCCAATTACTGTAGGCCATGAGGTCTGCGTAGGTCCGTCGGCGAGTGGTGTCGAGCAGGGGATTGACGTCTGTGAAGTTCCGGAAGATGCCTTCTGGAGGAGTCGGACCGTCGTAGAAGAGGAATATGATCCAAGAGTCCACTACATTGATGTTGGCTCGCTCAGCAGTAACGATGACGGCTGCCTTGGGGTCGGTGTTGTACTCGGTAAAGTCGCGTACTGCTTTCAACAACTTCTTATCCTTCTCTGGCGTCCGAAGGTATACCAGGTTTCCTCCCCAGATATCGGCTTGCGGATGGGCTTGCAACTTGTAGTTGGTCACGATCCCGAAGTTGTTTCCTCCGCCCTTGAGCACCTTGAACACGTCGGGGTAGTTGTCCTTGTTGACATGACCAATCGTCCCGTTCGCGTATACGATCTCAAACTCTCTCACTTGGGATGCGGCCCATCCGTACTGTGCCGACATGTAACTCAGACCTCCACCCAGCACCAATCCGCCAACTCCGGTATTACCGATCCTTCCACCGACAAAAGTCCATCCACTTCCCTGCAATTTGGCGGCAATGCCATCGAGTCGATTCCCGGGTCCGACATCCACAATTCCAGTGGCATCGTTCAGATCTGCCTGGTCGAGATGCTCCGTGCAAATCAATGGCCCCCCATCAACACTCGAAAAGTAGTTGTTGGGGTTGTGACCTCCCGACTTGATGGCAAAACGTTCGGTAGTGTTCGCAAGGATCTTGACGACGGTGGAGACTTCTTCTACGGATTTCGGAAAGATGATGCAGGACGGGAGGAGAGCTGAGCAAGAAGTGGACCAATACTGAGTTTGCTCTTCGATGTAGGCGAGGTTGAGGGAGCGTGTGACGTTGATGTAGCCTAGAGCTTCAACGGAGCTACATGTGTCGGCATGGCTGAGACCGGCGAAGAGGAGGGGTGCCCCAAGCAAAAGAAGCGACAACATCTTGCAATGCATACAGGACTACTCAGTCGAGCGCGCTGACACGTTAGAAGGCGGTGGAGTTTTTCTTTTTGCACGACCATCAGATATCTTTTATCTTCATCGACGTCCACCTAAACTCAAGCCAAATGACGTACTCCGCATTACCTCTGCGCTTCGCCTATGCATCTTCGACCTCGCTTGCGATGCCGAGAGCATCCGCAGCATTGATGCGTTCTAAAATAACCTACCACGCTACAACTTCCTCCAATCAAAGAAATTGGTGAGGAAGTGTTGGACCAACTCCTCGCCAAAGGGCGCCATATTCATCAGCCGAGACATGCTACCCAGAGCCAAGTACCCCAAACGGCAATAGTAAGGTCCATACCCAGATTTCTCCCCTGACGATAGTACTCAAAATTGCCGGACGAGGTCACTGCGAACGTCATATCACTACCTTCTTCGGCGGCCCGCTCTCGAATAGAGTAGCACGACAGTTCGTATATGCACCATCCTTCAGCATCTCCACACATCTGGGATTCCCGTAGCCGACCACCAAGTCTCTCGTACAATGATCCTAGGAGCTTGCCGTAGTGTATCAATTGCAGCGATGATCTATATATCCATGCGGGTTCTGTCACGCTCGGTCATCACCATGTCTTTTATTAATAGAAACAGCACTCACCTTAGATCCTCATAAGTGAATTGTACTTCTCGGGGATGGCAGGACCATTTTCCGAGCATTCATGGCTGCATGGCGTAGATTGGTAGAACACGTGTTGGTGGCGCCGCTGCAGCGGACCTGAGCCGGGTAAACCAACGAACCTGCATGCAAGTGTACAGGTGAGCGTTCGTATATTTGAAGTTGTGTAACAGCTCGCTTAGAGAGTGAATACGATGTTTGTGGTATTGGGCTTTGTATAGCCTGAATGCGGAGACGCATACACGCGCTGACCAGCTAAACACAAACGGAAACCATTCGGGCGATCACACGAAAATCTCACGACGAAAATGTCGGATGCTAACCGGATCGACTGCGGAGTCTTCATAGGAGTATGAGGCAGTCCCCTTCTGGTGAGCTTTAGGCCGGATAGGTTCTGCTGACTTGGAGGATGTGGAAGACGATCGTGACTTGTGGAACGATCACGAAGAGGGGAAGTTGGAACATTCGTGAAGAACAGAGAAGAAGTGCCGTTTTGAATGCCGGGAAGAGATGGCAGCGTTAACGTATTGCGCACGAGGGAAGCAGGTTGCCTACGCGTCTTTTCTGACTCGAAGGATCGGCACATAATTTCAGGTACTTTAGGATTCATAGACGCTTACGTGACAATATAGACTAAGGTATATGCGGAATTTCAGGATGTCCCCGATGTGAAAACAAGCATGAATTTCTAGAAGACGGGGTTCGACTCTGGACCCTCGATACCTCTCTGGCTGGCCTCCCTGATATCCAAGCTCGAAGCGGACCGCGCACTCGCTTATGTGTATTGTAGACCAAAACCCACTATTTTCTCGCATCCTACAAGCTGACATGCGCCAGGCCCATTAACTAGAACAGACGCCTTCGGGCATTCTACGCAGTAGCAGTTACTGACATTTTCACATGAACTGTCCGGCGAACTTATCGTGCGCTACACCGATCGATTTCATGTGAGCGTTTACGTGCCTTTGTAATGAACCGATGCTGGACGCCTCATCGGTGTCGGAGGTGAATAGTGTGAAGGCGGGGGTGGCTGAGGCTCCCATACTGGACCGTTTGACGGCGTACCGTGGAACGAAGGCCGCCAGAAACCATGCACAACTTTTTTGATACTTTGTGCCATAGTGGCTGCCCAAAATCCGGGTCCATGGATGTCACATTACCCAACATCCTATTACATCCAGCATTTGACTTATGTTCGTCTTCCGCATATGTAATCATTGACTGATCACATTGCCAGCGGCCCCCAACCTTTTCACGCGTACAGTTATCAACATGACATCCGATGTAATCTGCCACCAGCCACAATTACCCCTTTTTCGTTCACCACGAGAGCTTCGGGATCACATCTATGAGCTATATGTTCTCGAAGAGGATGGCTACCACCACGGCTTTGTTTCTTCGACGCTGCGACGGAGGCCATCGTCGACATTGGGCCCGGATGAGCTTGAGACAATAAGTCTCGTCCTTGTGTATACCTACAAGATTGCTGTAAATGAGATGAAAAGCGTCCTTCTCTCCACCAATAGGGTCACGTTTACTACGAAAGGATCTTGGGAATGTAATGCGGGAAGCTACCGTGGCATACAGTAACGGACGGTACGCTTCAAATATCGTCAATATGCCTCGTACATCACTCAGGGCAACTTATTACATACCGCAACCAACAGTGTGAGGCCATAGCACATGCCATTTTATATTTAGCTCCTCTACCATTGTGCTTTTGCGACGCATCTCGTGCTCCCAAGCTCGGTCATCTCACTTTGTGGCTCTTATACAAACGCAAGATTATCACTTACACAATGACAATATAGCTCAACGTCTCCAAGAACACTTTCGACACAATATCCTCCAAGAAGACCTCAAATCCGTAAGCTATCCAGCGTCCCACGCCCGCAGATGATACCCTTTCCCGACGAACATAGCCACCTCCGCATCGAACGTATGTTAGCGAGGTCTAGAATGTGGAGGAGATGGTGCGTGCTCGTTAGCATTGGGATGAGGAGATATGGAGGGTGGAATGGCTGGAAGAAGTGTGGGAAGAATCTCACCTCACGGAGGAGACGAACCCAGAGAACCTGCGATCTAAATACCGAATGTGGGAGTGATGGGTCCGTCAAGCTTGAACATGTCTTTTCTAGGTTGTTCGCTGGGCACGGATGCATACCATGTAAATTAAGATCGGAGGTGCAGCACATGAATCACGTTACTCTCACATGCTCACCAGAAGTCTCTCTTGTATTGTTTGATTCGAATCTGGTATAAGCCCTGCTCTCTTACTTAAAAGTAGCGAGCATCAATGCTAGACCCACCTCACAACCAATCACAGCCCAGCGTCCCAACGCACCTCACAACTCCCACCACCGCCCCTCCACCTCACAACCAGCCATGCCCGTAACCCTCGCGTCCCTCCCCGCCGAAATCCTCTTCAACATCCTCTCCTACACCTCGCCCTTCTCCGCCGCCCTCCCGCCCCTCCACCCGCTCTACACCACCGCCGCAACCTGTAAACACCTCCGCGCCATCGTCGAAGAATACACGCGCGTCCTGCTCGCGCAGCACGCGCACCTGTTCCCGCCCAAAGCGGCAAAAACAAACGCCTTTGTGTGCCGTCGCAAATGGGTGCGCTGGGTGGCCGGCACGTGTCAGCTGTGCGGGGTGGGCAGTCGGCGGAGGGCGATTCTGGACCCGGGATTGACATGTTGTCAGGCGTGTGATAAGAAACACTTTCCGAAGATGGTGCGCGGGCGGGGAAGAAGGCGAGCTGTGCTGTGAAGTCGCTAACAGCATGCTAGACTATGACCGAAGCTATATCCACACACGCCCTCTCCAAGCTCGACCTCTTCACCCCCAACAAGCTACACCCCGCACTCCCACCCCTCACCCTCGGTACATACATGTGCATGGGAAACGACACGCTCATGCTGTCCACTCCTTCTGTACTCGCGCGAAAAGCTCATATACACGGCCTCCTCGGTGACAAAGCCAAAGACGCAGCGTACCTACGCCGCCGCGTCGCTGCACACGATCGCTTGATTCTGCACATGGATATCATGCATAGGGTTAGCCAAGGCAAAGCGAGATGGGTGAAGGCGTATCGGTGGACGGGGAGGAATGTGAATGGGGAGGCGACGAAGCGGAAGCCGAAGAGTTTGGGGTCGAGTGAGGATAGGGAGGCGTATGTTAGGAAGGGTTTGAAGAAGCAGTGGCATGATATGGGGTTGGGTGAGCTGGGAGGATCGATGGAGGAGGCTATTGAGATTGAGTGAGCCATGGGCTATTGGTTTGACTTGGTGGATGGAGGGGATAGCTGAGGCTGAGGCCTTCCCGAACGGAGTACCGGCTGCGGGTGTATTGATTAGAGATAGGTGCCGGGCAGGCATGGCCAGGCATGGCCATCTGGCGTTACAAGATACCCATACTCGAATATCAATATTTTGGATTCAAGGACGCGGAGTTTCTCACCGTGGCACTGCAGTCACGCGTTGTACCCTACCGCATCCCATCTCCAACAAAATTCACGTCGAACACGCATCATGCACAAGTAGATAATGTTACAGTTGATTCTTCCGTTTCAGCATCTCATGCTATGCTCTGTACTATCATACTCCACGCGCAGCGCCATGCAGACACACGCTCAATCCAACCGAACCCGCCCAACCAACCGTCTAGAGAGGAGATGGTATAACCCAGGGTATTGTACACGCAATGCTGCAAACGAAATGCAAACCCGAGCCAAACACCATCCATCGTACACCCGTTGCCCAATCCCACGCAACCCTCCCAAATCTGCAGATGCATATGTCCCTCCCAATCACAGCGCGAGCGAGTGCGTTCGCTCATTACGCCACCTAGCCATGCCCACCAGCACCGTACCCGCCGCGGAACGCTGGGTAGGGGATATCATCCGCCCCAAAAGCAAAAACGCCTGTCGCTTTTACAAAGGAAAAGGTGTGGTCAAGGAAATGGACGAGGTAAAAGCGACTTTTGCTGAACAGAGAGAACAGGGGCCCAGCTGCGGCGCCTATCGGAGACTATCGCTAGAACGATGTGTCTAAGAAGCATGTGCAGGGGCGAAATGTTGTTGAAAAAGGCCGTCGCAAGATGGGCAAAGACAGATTACAAAGGAGATAGATCAAAGAATTTTAGGACCAACAGAGATGTGCGAAGGGAACCGAAGAGAAGCAGAGAGTGAACATTGCGATCAGGCAACGACATCACCGTTTGCGGTAGGGGCCCGGCCACCTCCCACGAGTTCGAGTATCTTGCCAGCGACGGCAGCAGGGTAGCCGCGCGAGAGACCCTCATTGACAACATTCATAGCGGAAGCACGATCCTCGACAGCCATGAAGGCGCGCGTCATAGCTTCATAAGTGCTGGGCTCACGCTTTGCCTCGGAGACAGCGTCGTAGATGGCCTGCGCCTTCTCGATGTTGTGCACCAGGGCCCAGCCGTGGATGAGCGAGTTGGCAATGTAAGGTGTCATTTCGACACCACGGGCGCGCATGTCACGGAGAATAGGCTCTGTGTCGGCGATCTGGTGGTTGGCGACCATGGCTTCGAAGAGAGCTTGGTAGAGGCAGGCTTGGGGACGGATACGGCGATCGGCCAGGACAGTGTCGAAGAGCATACGGGCACCTTCCATGTCGTGCATGACGCAACCCTTGGCGTGAATGAGCGAAGAGTAGTGGACGGCCTCGGGAATAGCACCGGCATTGCGAATCTGCTCGAGCACCTTCTCAGCAGCTTCCATGTCCATGGGCTCAAGCGTGGCATAGGTGTCGATGAGGAGCTTGTACGTGTGCGTGGTAGGCTCGATGCGCTTCGCGCGCATGCGCTCGTAGTATGCGAGCACCTTGCTGCGATCACGCTTGGTAGTCAGGAAGAATTGCATCATGCTGTGGTAAGGCGCAGGACGAGGCTTGTAGTTGGGCATGCTCTCCATCTCCTCGAACAGTTCTTCCGCAAACTTCTCGTCGCTTACTCGGCAGAGGGCGTTGACGATCGTGCCGTAGGTGACGCTGGTAGGACGGATACCGAGGTTGCGCATCTCAGAGAAGTAGAACAGACAGTCGTCGATGCGGCGAGCCTTGCCCAACTTACCGATCAAAGCATTGTAAAGGAAGGATGAGGGCTCGACACCTTCGGACTTAGCACGGAGGAAGATCTTGACTGCTTCAGTGGCCTCGTCAAAGGTCTTGGTTGACTCTTTGAGCGTGGTAATGTAGAGACCGAAGGTGTTGGCAGTAGGAGCGGCACCCATGGCGAGGAGATCGTTGTGGTATTGAGCGGCAAGATCGCGACGACCGGCAGTGAGACAGGCAGCGACCATGGCATCCAAGATAGTGACCCAGCCGTATCGGACGATGCGGTACTGAGGTTGCAGAGGCACGTCCTGTTTGGCAATGTTGAGGATGTCGTGGGCCAGATTCAGGCGGTCTTCCTTCGCAGCGGCAGTGATGAGTTTGGCGTAGGTGAAGAATCGCGGATGACGTCCCGTACGGCGCATGTTCTTGAACTTCATCAAAGCCTCATTGAGATGTGAAGCTGGGCGCCCATGAGTCTTCTCGAGCAGCTCAGTAATCGCAACGGAACCTTTGTTGTCGGTCGTAGCAGCATACGGATCGTAGGAGTCCTCAAACGCAGGGGCAGCCGGTGTAGCTTGAGTAGGGTACGCAGCGAACGGAGCCGGTGAGTACAAAGGCTCCGGGGCCGGATGCTTGAAGCTATACCAGCGGTGCTGGAGATCTCCTCGGTCAAGCTTGACCAGGACCTTCTCAACTAAGCCGGATGTCGCTTTGTTCACTGGCGCGCCTGTCGATGTAATAACTTCGAGGAGGTGTGCAAATCGGGCGGCGTGAGCAATGTCGACTTCGGCAGAGTTGAGGATGATTCCGGACTGAACTTGCATGAGGAGCGTAATGTCTTCGAAGCGAAGCTGAGCAACAGCTTCAGGTCCCATACCAGCGAGCAAGTGGTGGGCAACAGGGGTGACGAGACCACCGTTCTCAATCATGGTCCACATGAGTTCCATGCTAGCACGCGCTGGCAGCACGATACCTCGCTTCATCATGAATTGGCCCATGACCTCGATGGCTTCGTCAATATGCTCTACGATCTCCATCTTGGCCTGGTTTGACGCAGACTGAGAGTCACGGATGCGAGCGAACATCTGGCGACCTTGTCGGAGACCGCGCTCAGCGTGACCGCTACCGACCAGAGCAACGCTGTGCATGGCAGTGGGCTCGATGAAGTCTAACTTGGTGGGCGAGAGTTCGAGCATCCTCCAGAAAACATCAGCAGCCTCGATGCTGCCATTACGGATATGCATGGCACCCATCGCCATGGCTGGTCGGGAAAGGTCCATTTCGGCGGGAAGAGCATCGAAAGCTTCCGTGGCGATATCCAGGACATCAGAGTCAGCAGCCTTGATGCAGATGGCAGCCATTGCGATCTGGCGGGCTTGTGGGCTGAGATTCTCGACAGCATGCGTGTATGCTTCGTGCAATGCGCCCTTCTTCAACCATTGTGGCACAAAGGCCTTGAGACTGACAATGTCTCGGAACGAGGCGATCTCCTCGGGTGTGGTGAGAGCGTGCTCGACCTTGGACAGGAACTTGGAGGCGCCCTCCATGCGGTCGCAGATGGCATAAGCCTTGATCAAAGCAGCGTACACATCCTGGTCCTTTCGTGTGAGGGAAACGTCGCCATTGTCGTTGGAAATGGCGAGCGCCTTGTACTCGTCGTAGCACTCCACAGCACTCCTCAGATCGCCGGACTTTCCGAACGCATGAATCATTGGCACGAACATGTCCGCAGCCGGAACGACGCTTTGCGACTCCATGTGGGCGAAAATGCGTACCATGTCCTCCACGCGCTCGCCTTCAGCGCAGGCAGTAACCAGCATGCGATAAGTCTTCTCGGAAAAGGCGCGGGTTGATTCGACGTTGATGGCGGCATCGAAGAGGCGAACAGCAATAGCGAGAGAGCCATCTTCTGACAAAATAGCGTACTCAGTCTCATTCGAATGAAGCATGAACCTGCCCTCCTCTTCCATGCCGCCATATCGCACTCGCTTTTCTTCTAATCCGTGCTTCATAGACACCACCTCCAATGACCGCCGGGAAAGAAGCTCAATGAGCGTGGTATACGTCGCGGTGTCGGGTGCGACGCGTCGACGGAGCATATCGGAGTACACATCCAGAGCCTTCGGGACGATTTGGTGGCGGGTCTTGGGCAGGTTGATGGCTGCGGAGAGGAGCACGTTGTATGCAGTGGCCGATGGCTTGACGCCAGTGCGGAGCATGTGCTCGAAGACAGCTGGTATCTCGGCATATTTCTTGTTGTCGGCCAGCTGCTGAAGTTGAACGATGTGCTCATCGACAGCTTCAATAGGGCTCGTGGCAAAGGTCGAATCAGTGCGGCTAAGGGTGGTCGAGTTCACGAGCGTGTCCGAAACGGTGGCGGGGGACTCGGATCGCGCCTCTTCGATCGGTGATAGCTCTTGCTCAACGCGTGCCGTAGCAGCCTCGTTCTCCGCCTTGATCTTGGCCGCTTCCTGCGCGATAGCCTCGTCAACCTGCGCCAGCGCAATCTTTTCCGACTCTTCATCGCCGACAGCCTTCTTGAAGTCGTCCACCTGGCTGGTGCTGTATGCGCGACTCACGCCGGCACGCGCTTGAATAGCTTCTTCCACGTCTTCCGCCTCTTCCACGACACCATTGTTCTCCTTGGCTTCAACATCATTATTCGAACCCGATTGAGGCTTCCACTCAATGAGCTTGCGGAACTGGAATTGCGACCATTCCTTGTCCTCGACGGCGCGATGTTTCTGCCATGCGGCATAGTAGGCAGCGAGACCGGAGTCGTTGGCGTCGGAGGCACCGAGCGCCTTTAACGCGCTGGTAGTCGCTGATGACGCGAAAGCATGCTGGTTTTGCTTTGCGCCGACCTTGCGGAAGCGATCATGGTTGAAGGAGACGAGGGGTGAGTTCTGGACACCAGCAACTACGGATTGAGCATAGCCGTGGGTGAAGCCTTTCGCAAGACTCTGACGCGCGAGATGGAAGCTCTTAAAGACCATTTAGGAAATGGAGGAACCCTTCAAGGCCGAAGGGTGAGACTGGTCTAATTAGCATGGACACTGGTCGCGTGTGGGGATGGCATAGCAGTCGAGGCGATGCGCGACGAGGTGGTGTCTTACTTTGGTTCTCAGAGCGCGATGGGATTGCAGGTTCATTTGACGACAATGCCGTCAAAGAACGCGCTGGGGGGGAGGAGGGGGGTAAATGAGGTGATGGATAGGGAGGTGGAGGGGTGTATAGCTTGCCGTCGCGTGACAGTCGCAAGTAGTCGAATGGTAGGGAGTAGGTGTCAAAGACAGTGAGAAGGCAAAAAGGAAGAAACAGGCCTGGAGGTACAGGAGATGGCAGCCTGCGCTCGGGTACACACAAGGAGAAAAAGGAAGCTTCTCGAGCTCAGTGAATGGAGTCGTCACCACCTGGCCCAAGTCGCTAGCCAGCGGACCATCCCGGCCTTTTTTCTTCGCGCTGACCGCGCTAAGCCGGACTGGGGCGGACTGGGCCACCCGACGAGCCCAGCGCGCCCGGCTCTTCCGGTGCTGTGGACGGTCGGCGGCGGGAGAGGCCTTTGGCACCGACGCTCAGGGGCCTGCGATGACTCCTCTGCGATAAAAGACCGGCTGCTCAGGGCTGCTCATGCCTGCGCTGGCTGCACCGGCTGCACCCCGCCTTGCGCCTGAGCGCAACAGGGCCGGCTGGCGGGAGCGGCGAGGGCAGATGACTGCGCAGAAGCTTCGCCCCCGAAGGACCTGTGTCCGCTTCAACAGCTGCTGAGCAACCATGGCGACCCAGATCGCGTCTGCACGTGAGACTGGCAGTCCGCGCATCCAAGGCTCTCGTCCGGAATGTGCAGAAGCTCCCCGAGCGGACACCTGAAGGTGCGTGCTGCACATGTAGTCACGTTTACGACAAGTCCGGTCAGCGCTGCCAGCAGTCTCAACAGTGACCTTACCGCCACTACTTCGTGCGAAGATCTTCTCACCCTGCGCCCGTGTATTCGCCCAAACCCCTTTGTTGTCTACATCGAATTGCACAGCTCCCGATGGCATCCAATCTCGCTCTGCCGCCCAAGGCCGTGTCCGCGCCGGGCAAGGTGCTTGTCGCGGGCGGATATTTGGTGCTGGACCGCAATTTCACGGGGCTAGTCTTCGGCCTCGACGCTCGGATCCATGTTGAGATTGAGCCGATTCGGACCAAGAGCGGCGTGACGCTGAGCGAGATCGTTGTGCGCAGCCCGCAGTTCAGAGAGGCGACGTGGGAGTATGGGTATAGGCTGACCGAGGCCGATGGCGGTATTGCTGTCACCCAACTGACTGCGTAAGTGTTTTCCGATATCTTCACATGTCACGGCCTTGCTAGGCAGCTCATGATGTTTGGCACTTCAACGTCCAATTTTTCGAAACCACCTCCTATTATCTTTCTTTCAATACATCTTATCTGCATGGCTGGTCTTCTACTCCATTGTCGATTCGCAATGTCCTCGTCTAGTTGTTCTTCATTACATCATTCCGTATCATTCTCCCACCTCTCCACCTAGAGGAGCAAAAATCACACATTATCAGTCCTCTACACTTCGAGAACGACACCCTACCTATCAATTTCTCCAAGACCTTCATACAGAAAAACTATATACATCCTCTATCCTCACCGCCTAAAAAACTCACCTCTACTAAATCCCATACTCACAACTCCCCCACAGCTCCCACGACTCCCGCCTCCAGAAAAACCCCTTCATCGAAACCGCCCTCGTCTACGCCCTAACCTACATCTCCACCCTCCAACCCAAGACCGCAATCGCCCCCTCCAACATCAACATCCTCGCGGACCAAGCCTACTACTCCAACCCAGGCCAACCCCTGAGCCCCACCTCGCACTTCCTCAACTTCAATGTCACGCTCTCCGAGGCGCACAAGACCGGTCTTGGGTCCTCTGCTGCTCTGGTGACGAGCTTCACTGCTGCGTTGCTGAGCTACTATCTGCCTAAAGAGCTGTTCGATATCGAGTCGGAGACGGGATTGAGGGTTCTGCATAACCTGAGCCAAACTGCGCATTGTGCGGCACAGGGCAAAGTAGGCTCGGGCTTTGACATTGCGTCGGCCGTTTATGGATCTTGTCTCTACCGCCGCTTCAGTCCCTCCCTCCTCTCCTCCCTGCCCTCTCCTTCAAACGCCTCTTTCGCCAGCGAACTCCGCGACCTCGTCGAAGGCGATGCCTGGGATACCGAAATCGCCAAAGCGGCCATCAAAATGCCCAAGGGCCTTCGCCTCGTCATGTGCGACGTCGACTGCGGAAGCCAGACACCCGGTATGGTAAAGCAAGTCCTGAAATGGCGAGAGGAGAACAAGAAGGATGCAGGCGAGCTGTGGGACGCCCTGCAGAAAGGCAATGAAGACTTCGCCGCTGAGCTAACCCGTCTCGCGACCACAACCTCGCAAAATGACGACGCCAGCACGCAGTACGCCAAGCTGCGCGACATCATAGCCGCCAACAGGACGCTCATCAAACGCATGTCTCTCGCTTCCGGCGTCCCGATCGAGCCGCCCCAGCAAACCGCCCTCCTGGACTCTTGCTCCAGCATCCCCGGCGTCGTCGGCGGCGTCGTCCCTGGCGCAGGAGGCTACGACGCCGTTGTGCTGCTTGTCGAAGACAGGGAAGGAGTGCTTGGGGAATTGAAGACGGCGCTAAAGGACTGGAAAGTAGAGGGTGAGGCGGAGGATGGGGTCACGATCGGCAAGGTTGGGATCTTGGGGGTAAGGGAGGACATGGTGGGTGTGCGGAGCGAGGACCCAGGGTCTTACGCTGAGTGGATCTCAACTTGATCCTGTTGCGCGTAGGCAGCGACCAGAGAGACTGCACATTTGACCCCGAGGAAATTGCTTTTGATCAAAACGTTTTCATAAGAATGCTGTAGATGCAAGTTCTCAGTTTGGGATTCGATGCTGTAGGAAATGAGCATGTTAGGTCCACTTCACAGTCTATCGTGATGCAAGCGCCTTCACCCACCATATTGTCCCGTCACGAATAGCCGTTCGTCGCACATAGCACATGGCAAAATACCAACAGGCTGCATCACGTCCACAATAGCCGCATCAATGATGGTATGAACTTTTTGATTCATGTTGTTCTTGACATGGACGCCGACCCATTTCCGTAAAAGATCGCCCGTGTCCCGACCCACCACTTCACCTACCCCGCCTCTTTAAGATGGTATAAGGGTACATTGGTGAGCGCTAGTAAGCCCCGGCCATGCAATGCTTCAGATTCGTAGAGAAAAAGGAAACACCCTCGTGCACCCGCCTATGCCTTGACGGCGTACTTTCGCTGCGGGAAGTGTGTCTGCTTCTTCTTCTGCTTCTCCGAGACGATCGAAGCCTCGTTCTTGGTGAGTCGTCGACGAATGGCGCGGGTGTTCTTGGGTCGGAGGTCGAGGGGAGTGTACCTGTTCAGTTGTTAGGTTCGAATTCGGAAGTGCGGATACGGCTTCGAGCGGAGTTTACGCACTTCTTGCCCTTGTAGAAGAGGCGGAGTTGCGCCCTCTGGTTGGCGTTTATGACGGTGAGGACGCGAGCGATGCCCTTGCGGACGTCATGAATGCGAGTGAGCTTGGTGGAGCCTCCGGTGACCTTGCTGGTCCTGAGCGCAATCAACTCGCTGCAATCCGTCAGCGATTTGTCCTGTTCCTCAATCCTTCTTCAAACGGATAACCCACGTCTTGAGCTCCTGCAGCTGGGTGTGCAGCTCGTCCTTGGACTTGGTCCACAACTGGATGGTCTTCTGCGACGGATGTGAGTATACATTCGAGCGGTTCGAGGTGTTCAGGGCGAGTACGTACGACTTTGGTAGCCGACTGTAATTATAAAGTTAGCGAAAATTCAGATGAACGAGTCGCAGGATGTAGGGTTGCTTTGCGGTGACCCAGCGTGGCCGCGCCTTGCTGCACCCCTCCACAGGCTACACGACAAGGCTCAGGCGGGCGCGGGAACTCGAAGGTATCGAAATGGGCATTGAACGTACCATTGTGTCTGTCAGATTAGTAGGACCGTGTGTTGTGGAATTGTGCGGTCGCGTCGGGCGGGTTGAAGTGTCGTGGTCGAAGTTCGATATTTCTGGTGGGCGGCTCGCTTAGACGAAAGTGGTCAATGCGCTCTAGATCTTGGCAGTGATGCAGCCGTTCACATTGACAGCACGAGTTCTCGATACTTTACCTTCACACGAATTCTTTGAATAAAATTTGCGAATACCTTCAGAGGTATCTCCAAGTTTGTTTCCTCGAAGCACATGCTCACCATCTCACGGACTAAGTTGCAATACTTGCATGTATAATTTTTACTGTAACCACCAGATACAAACAGAAGTCACACGATCACTGGACATCTTCACGGCCTTTTTGTCATATCCACTGCAATGCAACGGTTCAACCGTCAACGGCTATCATTGTATTCTCTGCTTTGTAGCGGGACCGAGACCTTAATCTGGCTCATCCAATCCCTTGGTCTGTATCCATGATTGATAGTTAGAACTTTCCGTTCTTACGCCTGATGTTGGCGGCCCAGGTGGCTCGTGGCCGTATGAGTCTTCATAGTCTGCATGAAGACCACTCTCCCGGCTTCTGAAACCCTCGGCATCTCGAACCTCCCCGGAGCATTTGTAGATATAGCATGGCCCGTTTCCATTCCCTCATAGTGCGCTTGGGTACATCATCACCCTGACCGACGCACCAAACGACCGCGGAGGCAGATTGTTCTTGAAGCAAGCGCGCACAGCACCAGAGTTACCTTCTCCCGTTAGCATCAGAACCTCCACAACTTCCACAATCAACATACCATGCGTCGACCGTATCTTCCCCCAGATAACGCGCACCTTCGTTCCCCGCACCGCCTTGGGAGCGCGATACACGAACGCCGCCCGCTTTCCCAGATACCACTTCGCCTCATCGGTGTTGCTGACGCCGTCGAGCGTGAGCAGGCTCACATTCGGGTTCGTGTTGCGCTTGCCACGCTGGTAGCCGACGTGACGGGCTTTGACATAGACTACTGCAATCAGCAGTGTTTATGGAGGGTAGGATGTGTGATTCGTACGGCGGTGGCTTTGTGCGTCGGACATTGTTGCGAAATGTGTGAGTTGTGGTCGTTGTAGTCGCGTTCTTCGAGTTCGAGAATTGGGGAAGTGTGGGAGTGGACGCGATGCCTCGCTTGCGGGCTGGTTCCGCGAGGCGCCTGCCCTGGTCAGGTGGCGCGTGCGAGTCGGCGGGGACTTGGCATTGCGTCGTGTTTGTCGTTGCGGTCTGGATCATCGTCTCTCGAACCACTTCTTTGACACCATAGCTCCACCTGTCGTGACCGCTGACATGTCGTCTACCGGTGGGGGATGGGCGCAACTGCGCCAACAAGCCCGCGCATTAGAATCCCAAGTACGCAGGCATCGAACCGCCAACTCCCCCATTCATCTGTCTAACTAGGGACACAGACCGAAACCCTCTTCCACACATATTCGCAATACGCCTCTACAGCAAACATACCCACCAAGGCCACCGAAGAAGAGCAACGCACAGAGTCACAACTCCAAGAAATACTAGAAAAGGTCCGCCCACCCCATCGCTCCACCAGCTCCACCACCACCCCAACTAACAACCATCGTAGAGAGAAGCGCTCGTCGCCCAACTATCCCGCCTCCTAGACTCAGAGTCCGCACACTCCTCTTCCGCCGTAAAACAAAACAACCTCGCTCGTCACCGTGAGATCCTCTCCGATCACCGTCGCGAACTCGCCCGCCTAAAGTCTTCCCTCACTGAAACTCGCAATCGCGCCAACCTCCTCTCGAATGTGCGTTCGGACATCGATGCCTACCGCTCCGCAAACCCATCCGCCGCCGAAGCGGAGTACATGCTCGACGAGCGGTCTCGTATCGACAACTCGCATAATATCGCGGATAGTGTGCTGAGCCAAGCTTATGCCGTGAATGATAATTTCAGAATCCAGAGGGAGAGTTTGGCAAGTGTTCAGAGGCGGATTGTCGGTGCCGCGAGTCAGGTGCCAGGGATGAATAGTTTGATAGGGCGGATTGGCGCGAAGAAGAGGCGGGATGGGATCATTCTGGGGGCCTTCATTGCTTTTTGCTTTCTGATGCTGCTGTGGTTCTGGTGAGCTATGGCTAGTAGTATCGAGGTTGCATTTGGCGTTTGGAGCGGCTCGGATATCCACAAGAGTTGCAATTTCTGGGTTCGGGTATGGAATCGATACTACGTTTTTGTGTTGTACAAATAGAGCTACATGTCCTGCAAACGGACAACCATGGTATCAAACAGCTGCGAAAGTCCCGATGCCCTCCCCGCTACTTGAAAGCGACAGGCACCAAAATCGGCATCCCTTTCTCAAATCTCTCGTCCTTTTGCGCCTTCTCTTCACCGCCACCACTCTCGGCCTTGGGCACTACCCTCGCCTCCTCCAGCAACCGTTTAAATCCCCTCGTCAAATCGTCCACCTCCGTCCCCTCTGCATCCGCACTGCCTGCCCACCGAATTTTACACTCCTGATCCACCAGGTACACATACCCAACCCTCCCGTTCAGCAGCCCAATCGTCTCCCTGATCCTCAGACTAACACCCTTCCGCACCAAAAAGTAGTTGCCCCAATCCTCCTTGCGCCGCTGCAGTCGCTGTTGGAACTGGAACATTTTAATGATCCAAGCTTTCAACGGATTTTCCTCGATGTTGATGTCGATTTGCTGAGCCACTGCCTCATGTTGCTCCAGTAGCTCGTAAAGCGCCGGGTTCGCCGTTTTGGACGTAAAACTACGAACCTGTGCCTCGCCCCACGCCGAACTAAACACATTGACGACCGACACCTTTCCCTTCATCACATTCGCAGTATCCGCCTGCCCCTCTTTGAGGGTCTCGCCTCTCAAATTCGGAAAGTACAACGCAGCGTCCTTCTTGAATATTGACTTATTTGCCATAAACGTCTTCCCACTCCTATATTTCCTGATGTTCTTGAAATCGCGGAAGTAACTCGTACTCCATTTCTCGACTATATCAACGCGCTTGGCGAGATTGCGTTCCGACATCGTCATGCCTGTGTAGTCTTTCTTGGGGGGCTTTTCGCCGATGTTCTGGCCTGGTTGGGGTGGGGTTTGGAAGCCGATTGGGCGGCCGAGAGGTTGTGGGATGAATTTATCGGACTCTTTGAGAGGTTTGGATTTGGGCGGTTGAGGTGGCGAGTTCGAGGGTGAGGCGGCCGGGAGGTTGAGACGCCGGGCGGAGGTGAAAGGTCGAGTGGAGAGGCGGAGGAAGAGCGGAGTGCTGGTCGTGCGAGTTTGACAGCGAAGACATTTCCATGGTGAATTGGGAGCTGTGCGCTGGAGCGACGATAGTATTCGTGGTTGCAGCATGATTGTGTGGTGTTCAAGTTTGCATGCGAAGTTGCGATGGATTCCAGCTTAGTCGCTTGTCTTGGCGTTGTAGATCACCATACCTACCGTGGGTATGTTCTAACATCCTGTTCCCCCTGACGTTCAGATGTCAATCGATAAGACAGGCCACGGTCATTGTTCAGATAGAAGTGTCAAAAACAGCTGGAGAACTTTTCCCAAAAGAATGGTTCTTGTCTTTAACAATTACAGGTGTCCATGAAGCTCCGCCGAATCATCTAAAACGTTTTCGAACATGCAAAGTGAAGGACACTACAAGTCGTTCTTTACAGAAAGCCACGCGCATGGCCACCTAACGTAAATTCTAAAATATTCATCAATACATGTACACATCCCTTACAAAGCCGCCTTCTCCTCGCCCAGCTTCTTCCCCGTCACGACTCCAAAGTACTTATTCAACGCCTCGCACGTTCCTGCTCCAGCCTCGAGCTTCACCACAACACCGACATAGCCGTCTGGTCGCACCACTACGACACCTCCCTCCTCCTCGCTAAGTCCCATCTTCGCGTGCGCTGCAGCCTTTGCTTGCGGCACCCTCTGGTCCCAAACATCGTCGGCAAAGACGTGATCTCGGTAGCGGGCGAAGACAGGCGGCAGCATCTCAGCAATCTGGATGTCCGCACGCTTTGCGTTGAAGACTGTACAGACGGAAAGAAAGTCGGTGTGCGGGTTGTAGAGTTCGTGATAGCGGTCGACGGACGTATCTTTGTAGGCGAAGATTGAGTAGAAGGAGGTAGGATTGCTGATATGAGTTGCAAGGTCCTTGAGGGCTTGGGAAGTCTTCGAGGGGTTGCCGGCCATGATATAGATTCTGTAAGAGCCATTCAAAGGTATTTGTTGTTCGAGATGGACAACGTTGGCATCGACGACTCTTGTCACCGTCGCTGGGCCAAGGTACCGTCCTGTTCGCAGGGAAGTGCCCTTCTCGTACTGTAGGTATAGCGGGTGTTGGGCTGGATGTTCGAGACCCCAATTGATCGCGTTGGGCAAATATGCAACGCCATAGCCGGAAGTGAATTCGCAAGAGGCCTTGAAAGTCTTGATGAACTCATTCTCCTCGGCAGGACTTTGCGCAGCAGATGCACCTGCTACCTCGCCAGCGGAAGGGATACGTGCAGAGAAGAGCTTGGCATAACGGGCGTCGAAGTCGAGGAGGGTTTCTGCGATCAATTTGCGCTCCGACTCGTAGGTTGATAGAATCGAGCGGGTGGCGAATCCTGACTCCACATGATGTATCTTCCAAGCTAGGTTGACAGCGTCTAAGAATGCCGTGTTCATGCCCTGCCCTGCTTTAGGACTGTGCGTGTGGCATGCATCACCGCCCATAAACACGCGCTCATCGAGTGTGTATTGTTCTGCAATGCCTTGACCGATCGGGTATACAGAAAACCATTCTATTCGATCCCAAGAGATGGTGTAGGGGCGTAGGACCTGCTTGGCATGTTCCTGAACCTCTTCCGCAGAGAAGGTTTTCCGTGGATCCCAGTCCTTATCCGTTGATGAGGCGACTTGAATGTAGAGCCGAACCATGTTGTTTTCGCGGGGGATAACCATTATGGAGCCGGCATCTGAGTGAATCGTGCATTTCATCTGCCATCGTCAGATAAGATAAGATAGCAACGGTACTACAAGGGTCGTACCTTGATATCGGGGAAATTCGTTCGAACGACACCATCCATGACGCCCCAAACGTGCGAAATTGGGTCTTTGTATTTGATCTTCACGCCCAGCTGTTCGCGCACGAAGCTCCTGGCTCCCTCACCGCTGAACAGGTATTTTGCTCGCACCGTCTCGGAATGTGTGCCGTCGATATGTGCGATGCTCACTTGGACTGGATAGGTAGGATCTTTGCCGTCATTCTCGAAGCCAGTAATCGTCCATGGTCGTTGTACCTGCACGCCGTGTTTCTCAATATCCTCAATAAACACTCTCTCGATTAAACCTTGGTGAAGCAGCGTTGTAAAGGGATATCTCGCGTCGATGAATTGCGGGCAAGATGCCCATGTGCCCGTTCGATGAATTCCCTTTGAGTTCGGATCCCAGAATGCGACTTCGTAGACTTTCGCGGGATCGTGGGCCATAACGTTGCGCTTGAGGCCCATATTGCGCAGCAGGTCTAGAGACCGCGGTTGAATTCCATCCGCGCGTCCGGTGGCTGTGGGTTCGGGCCTGTTGTCAATGTGTTTTATCTTGTAGCCCCATCGCGCCAGACAAGTTGAAAGCATCAGACCAACAGGTCCCGCTCCAACAATCACGATGTCATACTTCTCGACCGACATGTTGCCCACCTTCTCGAGACAAGAGCTTGATTAATAAGAGGGCCGAGGAAAAAAGTATGGATCGCCAAAGGAATCAGCAGACAACGATACTTAGATACAACGCAAATTAAACGGCGAACCAGCGTGGTCTTAAAGCGTTTCTTCCAGAAGACTGCAAGAGAAGCCGAAATATCATTTTTAGAAGCCGAAGGCATCGGTAATAAGACACGGCGATACATATAAGGACGGTGCGGGCTTGGAAACGGCCGATAGCGATGCCGTCACTGAAGCCAGCAGAGCGGGGAGTGATGCGGGACAGGCAAACGGCAGTCGTGAAGCCAAGCCTCATCCTGAGTTGGATGAAACAGGAAAGGCTGGTCGTTTAGAAGGTGTTAGCGCGGTAAACGATCACGTGGCAGTGCCGATGAAGGCCGCGACCGCCCAATATCGTGGGGAAGTGACACCCCACATTCCGCGAGATATCTCCGTGCGGGTGGTTCGAGACAGCGACAAGTCGGATGTGTACTGAGCTAACGCGTCGCATTTGCAACGGACGCGGAATAGTGCATAAGAACGTTCAAGCCTAGCACTCTACCCCAATCTCATATTAGTTTGCGCCGCTAGATGTAGGCAAGCTTGAACGTAACATGTGTTCAACGATGTCCATTGTAGCGTATGCATGTACGAATTAGTGTGCACAAGGAAGATATGGCCTGGCTTATCGACAGAACCATCTCCTTACCAATAGTTGTTGCCCTGAGTACGCCTTGTCGATGGGCAATAAGCGTGGAAGAGATGAACGCTCACCATAAGGAACCGAGTCATCACTGCAAGGCATATTAGTGTTAACAATTCGATTTTGATTTCTGAGATTTCTGACTTTATTTTGTGCAGCCTAGAGGGTATCATTCGGGGCTCCGCCCAATATGCACAGTTGAAAGAGGAACAACCCCTTCGGCCGCCAGTGGGAAACCCCGCCCATGCCCAAAACGATGGCTATGGTTATCAAGTGCCAAAAGTAAAACAAAAACCCCGTAGCCTCCATAACACCGGCTCGCGTGCATATGCTCCGAAAACAGTTTCGTCAAAAGACCCATGAAAGATTCGCGCCAACACCATGTGGACCATATCCGAAAAGATTGACCAACCCTGCTGAACCGACTCCGAAATTTCTATCGTCGCACTCCACCCACTTCGACTTGGTGAGATGTTCGTTCGAATGCAAGTCTCCTCTTCTTTGCCATGCCGCCTTGCGAGTTGTCTTCCCCGCCCGTTGACTCCCCGAACTCGTCCCCGAACCCCTCGCCATAGCCTTGGAACGATGTGTCCGTGTACTGCCGCTTTGAGCCCGCTCTCGCCGGTCTCGATGCATGTGGGCCCCCAGAAGGTGTGTTCGGACTCGGTGTGGGTGCCGCCGAAGGTAAAATTCGATGTGGCGCGGCTTCAGGGCCTACTTTAGCCTTTATTACCTCGTCCGTTGCAAGGTATGCTCGGTACTTTGCAGTGTCCGGAGCTGGCAATGGTCCTGGGACTATTCCTCCCAATGCACTGCTGAGCAGGCTATCAAATTCCGGGGCGAGACGTGTCTCCTGAGCATTGAGAGCATTTTGAAGTTCCTTGCCCTGCACCATGAGGAGGTGGTATTCTTCATCAGGAATCGACATTGGACCTGCCAGCTTCCCCTCCATCTTGATTGCTTTTGGCTTGCCTGCGATTTGCAGGGTCTTGATGTGCCCCTCATACGACTTTCTGAGCTTATTGATCTTCTCGCCCGTAACAGGGTCGTTTCTAGCGACCGATCTTGCAAGGGCATTGAGTCCATAGAGCTCAAACAGATTCTGCGAACCGTGCGGCCGAGACACTGTGTGGGCTATGAAGCAATGCGTGTCAGTAACACAGAGCAAGACTGCGCTGCATGAAGGGGGCCTTACTGCCTTGACAGGGCTTGAACAGCTGACTGCCATAAACACCTTTCGCCGCCGCAACACCACCTTCCGGCGCGAAGATACCACTCGTTTGCCGGTCGTGGTCAGACCGTCTGTGTCTAGCTAACCGCACTGTTTCCTCGTCTTGACTTTCGTCCATCATCGCATCTCCGTCACTATCAATGTTCAGCGAGTGGGAGGGCCCCGCTGTACTCGCCGGTGTTGGGAAGGGCGGGGGATGGGTTGCCGACAGGCCGGATTGGGAGACCTGTTGGGACATGACCACTGAGGAGGGCGGGGTCATTTCCGAGGGCGCGGCCGTCGCAGTTGGGGCAGGGCCGCCATTTGACTGCGAATTCATCGAGGGGTACGGCGGCGAAGTAGGCGTGCTGGGATGGATAATGGGCCGCTTTGTCTCGGTGGTCTTGGCGGCGATGTGGTACGGAGGAGAGGCCGGAGAGAACGAACCCGTCAGGCGCTGTCGCTTCGCGGTGTGCTCCGACATAGAGGCCGCAGCGTCAGCGTTCGAGGGCAGCGGGTGCGTGGGATGAGCGGCGGGTGCGTCGAGGGAGATGACGGCGGGTATGGGGCGGTTGGCGGGTCGCGGATCGACCGCGGCAGCTGTGGCGGCGCTTCTACACAGTGCGCATGCGATGGCGTCGGCGTCGGCTGTGTGCGACTGAAGGGAGCGTGGTTTGCGGCGGGCGGGCAGGTGGGTGGGGGTGGTGGTTGTGAAGAGCGGAAGCGGGTTCTCTGAGGCTGGATTGACATGAAGAGGACCTTGTTACACAATAGGCTAGCGCGGCCATCTACCACAAGTGCACGGACAAGCGACATCGCGACTTCTCTGGTCCCCAAAAGGTCGTCCTGCGGAGCCACCGCTGTGTTAGACCTCTCGAGGCTGGTCCCCCCGTCGCTGCAGCTGCATGTGTGCGCTCTGTTTTTTCCTGCTTGCTAGTCTAATCGTTGTAGCCTGCGACAACTCCTCTCAACACTTGAGCACTAGTCTAGTCACGTGAATACCCGTATTAGTCGGTCGTGCGCAATGACTTGACCTGCCCAACGCTCCCACACGCAAGCGCCATCACCGACGACTGCACCGCTCAATGCCTGCGCTTCACGGTCAGTATGGATGACGCCCAGCCACGCGATGCTGCTGTCGCCAGCGCATCCGCGACAGCGCAAACGTCGCGCCCTGCCGACGCCCCGAACGCAAACCCGAACGCGCCTAAAGTGCAGCAGCCCAAACCGCAAGCTTTGCCCGCGCGCGGCGGGCCGAGCTCCATCCTCGTCTCGCCGCGCCAAAAAGGGAACCCCATTTTGAACAGCGTGCGCACCGTGACATGGGAGTACTCAGACATTCCTGCCGACTACGTGCTCGGTGCGACGACATGCGCTCTGTTCCTGTCGCTCAAGTATCACCGCCTGCACCCGGAGTACATATACAACCGCATCCGCGATCTCAAGGGCCAGTATCAGCTACGCGTGCTGCTCGTTATGGTCGACATCGAGAACCACGAAGAGTCGCTGCGGGAGCTGTCCAAGACATCCTTGATCAACAACGTCACTGTAATGTTGACCTGGAGCGCGCAAGAGGCCGGCCGTTATCTGGAGCTGTTCAAGACATTCGAGCACGCGGCGCCTACGAGCATCAAAGCCCAGCAATCCTCGACGTACTCTGACAGCATGGTGGAGTTCATTACTGTCCCGCGCAGCATCAACAAGACCGACGCCGTTGGCTTGGTGTCTAATTTTGGAAGTATCCGCACAGCAGTGAATGCTGGGCCAGAAGAAATCGGGCTTATTGCTGGCTGGGGAACCAAGAAGGTGCAGCGCTGGTGCAATAGCGTGAGGGAGCCGTTCAGGGTCAAGAAGGCTGCGAAGCGAGGTCTTACACGCGACAATACTCAGGCCAGCTTGTCTAGAGACGCCTCTATGGCAGAAGGCGAGAGTCAGACGTTGGGAGAGATAACCCTTGAGCTGTCTGCACGTCGCCGGGTCGAAGAGGCGGCACCGATAGCAGCAAACCTAGCAAGAACGGCGCCTGTTGCAGCGGATGCTGGAGCAGATGCACGCCCTTCACATCGAATAGCGGAAGAGAGGATATCCTACCAATCTGCAGTAGAGCGAGATGAAGCGACCTGGGGAGCGGATGCAGACAGTATAATGAGGACAGCCGTGCAGACGACTACCCACGCAGAGAGTCGGCAGCCTAGCACGAGTCTGGGGAAACGGAAAACCGAAGACGACAACATGAGCGAGGGCATTATGGAAGCACTGAGCAAATTACGAAAGCAATAGTACACCCTTTTGGGAATGATTTCTGCGCGACAGTCCCTAATGTATGTCGAGCAAAGTCACAGCGAAATCGATGTCCAGTGATTGTATGGTCTTGAAGCATGGCAAAGTGATTACCATATGTCTGCGCCATGTAGACAGACAAAGGTTGGGGTCGCTACGAATGTATGACTATCTCAATGCGGCACTAGCTCATTATTGGTGCTCAACTGCTGGAACCTCACTTGCGACCCTCACGTGGTCTTCTGCCTGCAGCTCTGCGCGCAAAGCAACTCCAACCTCACCCACTACTCCCACCACTCAGCCTGACTGCAACCCGTCCCATAATGAGTTTCCTGCAGCTGCCAGCTGAGCTCCAGATTCATGTCTTCAGTTACAGCGCCGCGCCAGAGCTCAAGGCTGCAAGGGCGGTTTGCACGAAATTCCGCGACAATGCTTCAATGTGGCTGTTCCGAAAAGTGCTGGCTTGCGCGCGATACCAAGCGATGGGTGCCTTCCAGCGTATCTCAGAGCACACGACTTATGGAAAGTATGTGAAGGAAATCGTCTTCGACGGCACTACGTACGATCCGGATCTCGCGCAAAGCGAGTATCTATACCAGCGTTCAGCGGATCAATTCGAGCAACTAAAGGGTGTAGTTAGTTGGGCTAGGCGGACAAGGTAAGCTGGACTTCTTTTGTCACCTTACGCTCTGATCGCGATACACAACAGCAGGAACGACAATGAAGATATGCTACTAAACTTTTCCTCTCATCTGCACGAAGCTAGCTAACATGACTCAGGTTCAGAAAGTACCAGGAGCTATACAAAGAGCAGGAGGATATCTTGAGTGGCCATGTCCTACTGCAAACTCTTGCACGGGCTCTGGAATGGCAACTGCCGAATGTCTCTTCCCTGATCTATTCGCCCGAACCCCATCATATTCCCCTCGAACGGAAAGAGATGAAAGAGATACGTCCCAGAGGCCCAACGCACTCCGGGCGAGCACACGATGGACTCCACCATCTTATTGGCGCCATTCACATCTCTCAATACACTGGCATCAACGAGTTCAAGATAAAGGCTCGTTCTGTCAGTTTACCCAACAACATCGGCACGAGATTTCGAGTCGACGTCTTCGGGTTTCGTGATCCGACCCATATCGAAGCTGGCAAATTTTTCTTTCGGAACCTCAATAAGATTGAAATGGTTTTAACTCCATCGTCAGGGATTCAAACGAGCCCCACCGCCGGAGTTCGAGCGCTGGATTGCCTCGCAAATATGGCGGCGCTACTATCTGAGGCCAAGGACCTTGAAACTCTTTCTTTGGAGTTTTCTCACTGGCATCCAGACCCGCATAGCATGTACGGGCTCATGACTCCACATGCCCAGCCGATCTTTCCCTACATGGGACTCGGTACAACATGGCTGAAGCTGCGTGAACTGACGCTAGGTGGACTGTTTGCAGATGAGGAAGAATTCAAGGAGTTGGTATTTCGGCATGGGAAAACATTGACGTCGTTGAAATTCAGTTACTGTAGCCTCTTTTCTGGCCAGTGGTCCAATATCGTGGACGATGTGGTGTTCGGTACAAACATCGCTCCGTTCGAGTTGGATCACGTCAACGAGGTCAATGTTGGAGAGGCAACGTTTGCGGCTCTTAGCGATATTGAGGCCGCAAAGTGGCAGTATGAAGGTCGAGTAGCGGTTACTGGAGAGGGTGAGCGATTCTTTGAGGAGCCCCAAGGAAAGTCAGTTTATGCGTGGCGGAACCCTGACCAAGGCATGGACGTATTCTGATAGACGTAGACCCGAGCTTTGCACGGCACTCAATCTTGTGCTCAGTAGCTATGCACCTGTACTACTTGTTGGGGGGGCGGATCAGATTAGATTGGACAACGACACAGCTGTAGACTTAACCCTGGATCAACGGCAATTGACTAAGATACCTGTGCCGGCCACTTAGGATTGAGAACTGCTCAGCTTCGGAACAAGACGTTAGTCGACGTTCATTCTATGCTTCAAGATCCGTGAGGAAGAAAGTAGGTGTTCTTAATAACAGATGTGTTGCGGATATTTGTTCTATTCCTGTACATGCTTGATTTATCCGCCCGCATGCAAGACATCCCACGTGGGCTCGGACGTCAGCACTGCAGCCCTGCGGCGGAGCATCCGAGCGACATCGGTAAAGCATGTTTACGGCGAGCTGAATTAGAACCGCCGTGTTATCCCCAAAATGTAAGGTCACCGCCTGAACATGCTTGCTGGTCTGTCGCGGCTACTACGCTCGGATGGCACGGCGGCGATTTTGGACCCCCAACTCCACCACACCGTACACTGATTTAATATTAGTTCCAAAGACCTCGGTTGAATAGGCTGTCCCCCAATAGATCTCCTCGCCCATCTTTCGAACGCTCCCCACGCCACGTCACGGCTCCTTCCCGGCCCGGCCTCCAATGGAATGACCGCTCTTATGACCACAATCTAGCCTTGGCACTCTGGATCCGACCCAATACCCTGTGCACAACTTACATCGGCTTTCGTCCCGCCAGTTGGTCATTTCTGCGCAAACGGCTAGCATGAACGGGCCATTCCCGATCCCGGAGGAGTGGCTCGTCAAGAAATGATACTATATTCGTTCCTGCGGGATTTGGAGGCAATGCGACAACTGACTCAGAATTTCGATTGGGTGCTCATATCACATGGCACAATAGACGGACTCTGGAATCATGGTCATCACAGCAATACGCCTCTGGGACTTTGCTGCCTGGCTGCCTAGGGCGAACAGCGAGCTCGACAATAGAACGCATTACACGGCTTACGTTATTGTTCTCCTCAAGCCATTCCTCCTCCTGTTCGTCGCTGTTATAATGCCGTCTACTGCACACCCGAAATCCTTCTTGTCTCCATTACAACAACCTGCGCTCGACTATCGGTCCGTCCTAGCGTACTAAGACTTTTCTCGAAACAATATTGGACTCGGGGCGGTTTCGCGCGCTCTGTATCTGTGAAACGTTTCAATCTCTTTCATTCCACCCTGCTACGATCCGCTCCGCCATCTCCTGCTTGCAGCCTTGCTCTCATCATCTTCATCAGCCTTACAGCCATCAGCGATCTCAACCAACATGGAACAGCGAGGCAACCAACATCGCTCCCACCGCACCAGACGGGTTCGAGAGACTCGGGGGCGAGAGCACTCATCCCACTCGGAGTCTGGGCATGGTAGTGGAGCTGTGAGTCTCACTTCTTCATGAATCACTCGATAGCGATACTAATAATTCTACAGTCAGACGATCAGCGTTCGTCAGCAGATCGAGTCAATTCCTATCATGGGCATCCACAGTATCATCTACATTCCGAACGCGCCCAGCAGTATCAACGTCTTGACTACGAATACCATTGGCAAGCTGTTCCCCGCTCTTGGGAAGCTGTCGATCCAAGAACGAGCCGAGCTACTCAAGATCCCGCGCTCGATCAACGCCTAATCGCTCTTTCTCCGGGGTCCAGAGATTCACGTAGCCACACGCACGTGAGTCGCCATTCCGAATCATCCCAGACACACGACAGCACGCCCGGTCCGTCGGGACCTCAACTCACAGCTTCACGCTTGAAAAATTTCGACAGTAGACAACCATCTACCACCAACATGGACAGATGGATGGGTGCAAGCCAGAGAGATGGCGCATGGGATGGAGTGGGATACGTCAGAATGCGAGAAGACGATTACAGAAGGAGTGATGGATTGAGATGAATGTCGAAGAGAAGGATCAGTGTGGGTGACTTTATATGTAGGAACAGGATTTACGGTTACCATCGGGGCGTTTCCAAGTAGGCTGTGCATATGCTTTAGCTTTACTCTTACTTTAGCGAAGACCATTTTCTATTTTCATCTTGAAGGCTGGCGTTGGGAGGTGGGCCATGTTCCGCAACGGACTCAAGGTTGAGTTCCGCCTTGCGGTCGATTCCTATTCAGCTTGCTGTTCGGGGAATTTCAATGGTGTACGGCGCAAGAGCATAGGCTGTGTGATATTCGAGCAAGGCTAGGATTATGTTGCACATGGTCCCACGCATGTGCATGCGTCATTTAGTCCGTACCTTACCTTATGTGAGCCGCTATAAGCAACACAACAGCTATTCTGACGTGCGGGGATTGGAACCGTAGGGTGAACTTTACAAAGTAGCGCGGGGGAACCATAGACTCTGTAAATCAACAGCTCGCTCACCGGAACACCCTAGCAATGAGTGACGTGGCATCAGCGCGCGATATCTCCAGCGAAGTTGGTGGTTTTGGAGGACTCGCTATCCTGAGGTCGCACAGTAGCGATGATCATTACCCATTGGAAATACATTCGCCTTCTTTGCTCAAATTAGCACCATTGCGCCTTTGCGCACGCACTCGTCCCTCGGCCCGAAGGGAACCCGGTCAATGCCCAACAACTGCTGTCCATCCGCCGTGTTTGCGTACCAGAGCGTAGTCTGCCTGGAACGTGACGTTGCCCTCAACCCAACACTTCGGTGCCCTAAAAGGGCAAAGGGCGGCACGACCCTAGTGTTTTGCGGCTCTAGGGTGATTGGCGCAGCTAATGGCAGGAAGGGGGCAATACAGCGAGGCGGGCAAATCTGGACCTGCACCCTGGACGATACGCAGAGAGCCAACCACCTGCGTTCACGGCGCATGATGCCCAGTTCACCTGCATGTTCACCTGCAGGACGGCTCATAAAGCTGTGGATGGGCTAGTCGGAGAAACGGAAGTGCTGCTGAGCTTCAAGTCGAGAATTTCATCCGGTTCTGGTCCGGACAATAGGTGTCACGATCGCCCATTGCGGTTAAGATATGAAGTCCTGCAGGAGAGTTGTGGTCAGGATCGAAGTCGCGAGCCAGGCGCTCGGACCAGCGAGCGGGCCCACCTATGACGGAACCGCGGGATTTGCGGGGCCCCCGCTAAGCTTGTCTAGACGACACCACGAAAATGGTATCTTGTGCGAATCTGAGCCTCATTACGCGCCCGGCTCTTCGAGCGTAAAGCTCCGGACAGAATGAGGCTTCAACGAGGCAAGCAGGCGCCAACATCAGGCAATCGGCGAAGGATTCTGTGAGGCCGCATACAAGACGAAAATGTGTCGGACAACGGGTAAGCTCAGGGATCTGGGCTATTGATTGACCGCATGTCAAGTTTGGAGTGGGTCCCGAGGGAATGCATTGGCAGCGTGTGATGATCCGGGTCCTCGCTTGTGACCACAAGCGTCTAGCCATCAAGTCAATTCATCCCGTAATCTTATCGCCCCGTAGGCGAGACAAGCGGGATGAGCGTCATGTATGCCATGCTCCAGATCGGGGCGAACGTCATGTATGCCATGCTCCAGATTGGTGCAAGTCTCATGTAGATCATCAGCTACGATGTCGCGAGAGCCTCGGGGACGACACGATGATCTTCGAAGCTAGCATCAGGGTCAGGCATCTAGGCATCAACTCCATCTGCCACCTGTTTGCTCCGACCAGTCTCCATCCAGTCGAAGTGATATAGCTATTTTCGAACATTAGGTATGTCAGTGAGGCACCGTCCATCTTACGCTTATTTGAAGACCAGTAGCCGCCTCAGTTTGGAATGCCGGTGTTTATCAATGAAGCATAGCCACGCTCAAAACCCGAGACAAGCTACCACGAGTCTGGTTCGTAGCGACTAGCCCCAATCGCGTGCCACACTTAATATTTGGGGGCTGAGTCTTTTGAGAACAAGTAGCTGCTCCGCCTTCAAAACGCAAATACGTAAAGACCTTCCCTACTGCTCTGATGAAGGAGGTTTGCGGACTGTTCAGACGCAGACTGTTTCCAAATCATCATCATCAACATCAATATCAACATCATTGCGATAGTTGTACAACCTATCATCATCGAATCGCGGTCGACACGGCTTACCGAGACCCCACGAGCACTTGCAAGCGACATCATGTTCCTCCAACTCTTCTATTGCTTTGTCATCCACTTGGAGCCGCACTTCGGACCTGTCAATCGCTAGCACTCGTCGGTCACAGATTCGGACGACGCAAGGACGCGAGTACTATGGCTATAATCACGCGTCACGACTATCCGAAAGCAGTCACCACTCTCACGTCCATTGGATTACTCGCCTCACAAAATGCGAAGGAGCCGGTGTCGGCAGCATCCGCCAATGCGACTTAGTAGCTTTTGCCCCGACATGTGATAGCGGATCGCTTGATATCAGGCAAACGAAGTAACTTATTAGGTGCGCCTATGTCTTGCCTTCTCTCCAATACTAGCTGATGATTCCTCAGGGATATTTCCAAGCTATTCCCAACGATCGCACCCAATCACGCCGCGATGTACGTTGCTTCCACCTCTGATACAACCTGCACCCGGGTGATACAGGGCGACCATACGGGACCGATGCTGGCAGTTCACGCTTGGGAGTTGCCCTAATCGTGACCGACGCGTTCGCACGGCCAGGATCGTTGCAGTCGCCCTACGCCCATTTGCAGGCGAATGTGCGACCAAGTACCCATCGACCGCATGTCGAAGGGAGCATAGCGCCAGCCCTTCTCCTCTGCACTGCATCTCGTGCCGTGTGCGAGTATTTGGAGGAATTACGCGGCCCGTCGGCGCCGTGTTGTTGGTTCATTAGCCATTCTGTCCCGCACTTTGTGGTAAACACAGTCCAGCAGGACTGCTCGCAATCCATCCCGGAGCCGACATACTACGTACTCCATGGAGGCAGAGTAGGATATAGTCCTGCATGCTCGCAGTGCTCTACCTTCAGATAACTTGGACTGGATCCGCGTGGTAAAGATGAAACTGTCATTCAATTTGACATTCGAGTTAGTACGCACCATTCTTTTCACCTCCGTATCCTAGAGTCTCCAGCTCATCCCCAGCAGACTCAAGTGCTCTAGCCACAAGAGTGCCTCCCCATCGAACGGCACCTCACGGCCAGGTACCCACGAACACACCCCTCCTTCTTATCACACTACCACCTCCGCGGGCGGCTCTGCTACAAAGAACAACCCTTTCTTGGCCTCGTGTAGACGCGCGGCTGAGGGTCATCGCATATCAAAGACAATTGATAGACTTTCACATAAAAGAAGCATCTGCAAGTCAATTGGCAAGATGCTCGACAAGATCTCGGGAACACACGGTTATAGTTACGATGCCAAACTCCAACGACCAATGCTACCGACCTGGTCTTCACAGATCCAGTTTCAAGGCATACAGGAGCTTTCGGTACAAGGGATATCAGAGATATCGGGCAACCAGCTTTCAGAACTGCCAGAAGAACTGTCAGAGTTGCCAAGCTACGACTGCGAGGAGCCGTCACATCACGTTGATATGCAAGCCCATGGATCATCCGCTCCCATTGTGCATAAAGACAATTCGACTGATTTTTACAAATCTCAACATGGCCCAAGCTGTATCAATACATTCACGGACCAACGGTATTGGACACGACAGATGCGGCAGGACGACAATTCACCACAGGTAACGTGTCCATTAGCGTGGACGCTTCCTCCACAAGAATATACCACATCAGAGGGGTACCACGGTTATTCGTACGAACCTCCAGTGGGAACAGCCGCTGCAGTATCACATTCTGGGCCTTCCGCTGAAGCCGTTACCGCCGCATCCACCACATTCGCTTCTATTAGTCCCGCTTCTTATCATAACGCATGTAGTGAGGATGTTCAGTGTGGTCACTGGGACGATGCAGAAGTCGACCATCACGCCACATTCCCAAATGCTCTTCCAACTTGCCTTGCCTCGCCCCCGTACGGGCACGGAAAGCATATATTTGGGGACGACCAACACGTCTCTCCGATCCCTACACCCCATGACCGTCATGCAGGCAATCAAGCTGGTGCCTCTATGTTTCCTCCAACACCACCCACGGCTTCGCCCTCCAACCTGTCCATGTCCATCAGCCCAACCGAGCATCTAGGATGCAACTTTAAAGACAGCCCCTCTTCGCCTTCAACGAAAGTGTTTCGTCAACAAGGCCTAGTAGCTTTGCCCGCGTCTGCGACGTACGACAACAATGAGTTCGACACCATCAACCCCATGCAAGATTTCGTGAGACGATCTCATTGGGAGCGTCGTATCCCGCAGGACCAGCGTCAGTATCGCACCGATACACTTGCACTCCACACGCACAACGACGACATGAGTCCGACCGAAGGCTTCGATGAAACGATGCCGTCTCACGAGGAGATATCAGCACTATCGCGTGTCATCGACGACAACGCGACTTGTTCGGTTGACGCCGCGTCTGCCTCTGCGACCTCGACGAGGCCGCATTGCTCAGTCGTTGGAGATCTCGTCAAGAGGTTCTTTTCCCCATTACTCTGTGGCCATGGCCATTGCAAAGTTGAATTCAATGGGGAGTATCGGAAGGGCAATCGAGAACGCCATATCCGGAGGTTCCACCGCACGATGGTCCCTTACAACTGTCGCTTCTGCCCCAAATTCTACCAACGAGATGACG